>SL_3KL_010_SEDDRAFT_10000117_pt1 | contig 51794 bp, 45 predicted proteins | sample SodLakKL_010_SED_2_FD_10381 | JGI IMG/M metagenome (IMG submission 10381)
GTTGTCGAGCAAGCCGGTACTCAGTGTCAGTGACTGCTTGCTGTACCCGTCGCTGCCAATGGCCGTGGAGGCAACACCCCTTCGCTGTGCGTCGGTTGAGCGGGTAAGGATGTTGATGGTGCCACCCACCGAACTGATTGCCAGCCGTGAGGCACCAAGGCCGCGTTGCACCTGCATGGCACTGGTCACATCCGACAGCCCGGCCCAGTTCGACCAGTAAACCCGCCCGTTTTCCATGTCGTTGACCGGCACCCCGTTGATCAGTACACCGATGTTGTTGGAGTCGAAGCCACGGAGGTTGATCCGCGAATCTCCGTAGCCTCCGCCGTCCTTTGTGGCATACACGCTGGGGGTGAGTTTGAGGATCTCTGGAAATTCCTGGGTGCCCAGGCGCTCGGTGATGATCTCAGCCGATATGTTGGATACGGCCACCGGTGTCTGCCGGTCGCGGGCAAAGGACGACACCACCATCACTTCCTGCAGGCCAATGGTACTCATTTCAAGCTGGATGGTACCCATGTTGTGGTCCCTTTCCGCATCCACAGTGATGGTCCTGTCCAGAAAACCAAGGTAGGACACCGTAACGGAATACACCCCGGGATCCACTCTCAGCTCGAAGCTGCCATCGAGGCTGGTGGTGGTGCCGAACGACCTTCCTGTGTCCATATTAATGGCCTCAATAAGGGCCGAAGGCAGGGTTTCTCCTTCAGTGTCGGTTACCCGCCCGCTAATGACTGAAGCCGTCAGTGCCTGCCCCATCGACAGCAGCACGGCGGCAATGAGCGATAATTTGAGGAAATAAAGCAATTGTTTCATTGAAGATTGATTTATGGATCCCTGGATAATTAGATTGATTTGACATGGTAATCCTTAGTTGTGGATCTGAATTCTGTGCGCAGACACGTTCTCTCCGGCAATGATCTGGATCAGGTAGATCCCGCTTCGCAGGTCCGATACATCCAGACTCAGCTGATGACCAACGGCTTCGTGGGTCTGGATCACCTGTCCGCTCAGGTTGATAATACGGACCTGCCCGATCTCCTGGTCGTGGCTTTCCACATAAAGCAAGTCACGGGCCGGGTTCGGATAGATCCTGAAGACATCAGGGTCAGCAACAGCTACCCCCACACCCACCGGATCGGCAAAATCATCCAGCGACCTTGGCTGCAGCCTGGTCACTTCGAGTCGTTGATGGAGCACGCCGGTAAGGTCTTTTGGGGTATCGGGAACGTCTGTCCCGAAATAATCCAGCAAACCTGGTGAGTTTGGTGTCCGGATCACCCCTTCGGCAGTATCGTCAAAAATAGTGTACGACTCGTTGTGGGTGAAGGTGTCTGGGTTGTCCTCGTCAAAGGATACATTCCTGACCACTACCAGCATCCCCTGAATGTCTTTGGTCAGCTCACTGAGGCTGACCTCCATGGGATCAACGGTGTTGCCGGTCGAGCTGGGCTCGCCCGGGTCCTCGGCAGGTACGATCTGGAACATGTTCTGAAACTCGGTGAAGACTCCCGTAAATCCGCTGATCCCATCGTAGATCTCCAGGGCTGTTTCGACCACGCCTGCGGCGTCATCGATCAGGATGGCGCCGCTTTGATCCTGAACATAGAACTGCCCCCTGTAGGCCGTTTGTAAATGGGTGACGATGACCTCTCCGGTAATGCGGTAGATGGTTCCGTCCATCCGGCCTTCCCCGACCAGGGTAGCGATGTCGGGAACTTCGAATACATCGGGAGCGGGCTCTACGCTCACATCGTCTACCCACCAGCGGTGGGCATCCTCTCCCTGGTAAACAAAGGCAAGGTATACGATCTGACCGGCATAATCGGCCAGGGTTACCAACCTTTCGGTCAGTTCGCCCGCCGACTGGTCGGATTCATGCAATTCGACAAAATGCTCGTTTTGGGGCAGCCCGCTGCCGTCAGAAACCCAGACCCCACTATAGCCGTATGAGCCCATAAATTGGTTCCGTTCCATAAAGGTCAGCAGCATCACCTCGTCTGCGGGCAGCTGAATGGCCGGGCTCACCAGCCAGTTGTCGGCTTCGCCGTCGAGAGTAAAGTGGTGGTGGGCTGCAGCGGCATCCCACTCCCAGGCGCCGTATTCGCCCAGCTGGTAATGGTTCCAGCCCACCGGGGGGAATTCCTCGTCGTCGAAGGCCTCAATCCAGGGCAATTCGGTGACCAGGTGCGGATCCACCGCGATCAGCATCACCTCGAACACAAGATCCTCTTCAACGGCCAGCTGTCCGGAAGCCGTCCGGAACCCTTCCCTGGACAACTCCCATTCATACACACCGGCAAAAACCTCTTCCACCACGTAATCGCCTGCGGCGTTCTCTTCGCCGGCAAAGGTCAGCACGGCGTCGTCGATGGCTTCTCCGGCCTCATCCACAACCTCGAAGGTCAAGGTGTAGGCCTCGGTAGCCTGAAAATCTTCCAGCGAGCGGGCCGTGATCTGGATATCTTCACCATACATATGAACAATGGCCGTAATGTGCCGGGCAGTGGTCGGAACCGGGGTGTTGATATAGTCGGCCTGAAAAAAATGGGTTCTGAATATCCCTTCGCCTGTAGGATCGTAGATGTCGTAATTGGTACCTGTGGAAAAATTGGTCCCATGATACTCCTCTTTGAACATTACCTCCTCGATATATGCCAGCCGCCCCTGGTCATCGGCCGTCAAAGCGTCCAGGGTTCTTTCGATGGGGATCATTTCGTTGCCGGTAGAGCTCGGCGGGCCGGGATCCTCAACAGGTACCAATTGGTAATTGTTCTGATAAACAATCAATGTGCCCCTGACTCCGGTGATCCCGTCGCCCAGCGAATAGGTGGTGGTGATCACCCCGGCACCGGGGTCGTCGATCTCGATGCCGGCGGTTTCGTCCTGAAGCCATTTCTTGTTCCTGAACGTCTGCTGATACAGCAGGATGATCTCCCCGGTGACTTCGTAGACGGTTTCACCATCGGGTTCCTGCTGCCGCAATTCGAGCAGGTTCTCAACCTGGATGATGTCGTCCTTTTCACTGGCCAGCGTGCCCATGGGCCATAAAAGAAACATAGAGAGAAGCAATGCGGTGATGCCTGGTAAATGTTTTTTCATCTTTCGGGGTTTTAAAGGTGAATGGTTTGGCAAAATACTGAACGTTTAAGTGTTAGGAATATGTGATTTAAACTTTGTTAATCAATAACATAACCATGGCTATCTGCAATAATTATTCAAGCTGTCAGCCCGGGCTAAAATAAAAAGAATAATTGAGCGGAACAAACTTCTCAACCGATGGCCCGGTTAACCAGTTCTGCTGCTTCCTTTAACAGGATGGCCGACTGCACTTTCAGCCCCGATCGGTCGATGATCTGCTTCGCCTCCTCAGCGTTGGTTCCCTGAAGCCTGACAATGATGGGCAGGTCGATCTGTCCGATATTGGTGTAGGCATCCACTATCCCGCTGGCCACCCGGTCGCACCTGACGATGCCGCCAAAGATATTGATAAGGATGGCTTTTACATTGGGATCTTTCAATATGATGCGAAAGGCTTCCTCTACCCGTTTGGCACTGGCCGATCCGCCCACATCCAGGAAATTGGCCGGTTCGCCACCGCTGAGTTTGATGATGTCCATGGTGGCCATGGCCAGCCCGGCCCCGTTGACCATACAGCCCACATTGCCTTCCAGTTTGACATAATTCAGATCGTGCTCACCGGCCTCCACTTCCATGGGGTCCTCTTCCAGCACATCGCGCATCTCCACGATGTCGGGATGGCGGAACAGAGCATTGTCGTCGATGGTCATCTTGGTATCGACCACCAGGATCTTGTTATCGGAGGTTTTGAACAGGGGATTGATCTCGATCAGGGTGGCGTCGTTTTCAAGATAGGCTTCCACCAGTCTGGGAACAAACTCTACCATGTTTTTGAAAGCCTGCCCCGACAGCCCCAGGTTGAAGGCAATGCGCCGGCACTGGAAAGCACGTATGCCGGCCAGGGGATCGATCTCTTCGGTATAGATCTGATCGGGGGTCTCTTCGGCCACTTCCTCAATATTTATTCCCCCCCGGGGCGAATACACGATCATGTTGCGCGAGGTTTCCCGGTCCAGCAGCATGCTCATATAGAATTCGGCAGGTTCGCTTTCACCCGGGTAATAGATCCCCTGTTCCACAAGGACCTTTCTGACGAGCTTTCCGTGGGAAGAGGTTTGGGGGGTGACCAGCCGCATGTTTAATATGGAAGCCGCATGCGACGCCACTTCCTCAAGGCTTCTGGCAATTTTCACACCGCCGCCCTTTCCCCGGCCCCCGGCGTGGACCTGGGCTTTGACTGCCCAGACGGGAATGCCGGTGGCCTCCTCTATTTTTTCAGCTGCCGGGATCGCCTCTTTGAAGTTTTCTACCAGAATGCCCTTTGCTACGGGCACATCGTGTCGCATCAACAATTGCTTCCCTTGGTATTCATGTAGGTTCATGGCCGGATATTTTAACCCCTGTACCCACAAAGATACGTAATTATCGATGCGCCGGCAGAGCCAAATCAGGGTGGTGAAGTTTTTTTGCCGGCAATAAAATAATCAGGAGTTGCTTCCCGTTTTATCATTGAATCCAATAAACCCAAATAACAGCCTATGAAACAAATCAATACCATTGAGAATGAATTACTGTTGTATTTACGGTCGATCCAAACAGACGAAGCCGACTCAAAAGAACACAACATGCACCGGCAAGCAACGGCCCCGGACTCATACCATCACAAAAACCAGGACGCGTTCCTTCCGGGCAAACATGTCATTCATCACATCATGGGTTATGCCCGCGCATTGAGTGTGCTCAAGAGAGGAGACGGTGAACGGATCTTTCTGCTGAACAACTAGGGAACCCCCTGGTAAGCAACCAAAACCTTTCCGGGTACAATTCCCGGAAAGGTTTTTTCACAAGCCTGATAAAAAAGCCTATTTTTGTAATTAGTATTCCCTGATGGAAGTTAGAAGGTGGGAGCTAGAAAGATGGAACGAAGGAACGAAAGAACGAAGGAACAACAGAACGATTGAACAACTTTTTGACTCATCACTCATCACTATTTCGGCCTATCGACATTTCAATATACTGTAATATAAAAATTATGAACAGATGAAAGCCAGACTGATGTTGCTGCTTTTTGCATTGGCCGTGATGTCCGTATCCCTGCAGGGGTGCGGAACCCAAAGGCTTTGCCCCGCTTATTCAGATGTCCCTGTTGAAAACCTGCAGGGGACCACCCCAACCACCTGAGCCCACCTGCTTTTGAAAACAGTCAGCGGCAAATACCTGAAAAAGCCCCCCTGGCTCCGGATCAAACTTACCGGGGCACAGTATTACCGGCAAATGAAGGGAGTTCTCGAAGCCGGAAAACTAAATACCATCTGCGAAAGCGGGGCCTGCCCGAATAAGGGAGAATGCTGGGGCGCCGGAACCGCTACCTTTATGATACTGGGCAATGTGTGCACCCGCAGCTGCCGTTTTTGCAATGTACCCACCGGAAAACCCGCTACGCCCGATCCCTTCGAACCCGAACAGGTGGCAGCGGCAGTTGCATCGATGGGGGTCAGGCACTGCGTCATTACCAGTGTCGACCGCGACGACCTGGCCGATGGGGGTGCCTCGGTATGGGCAGCCACCATTGCGGCCATCAGGGAAAGATCGCCCCGGACCACCATAGAGGCCCTGATCCCCGATTTCAGGGGACAGGAAAAAGACATTCGCAGGGTGATGGAAACCAGGCCGGATGTGCTCAGCCACAACCTCGAAACCGTAAGGAGGCTGACCCGCGAGGTGAGGGTGTTTGCCGATTACGATACCAGCCTGGGTGTGATACGCTATATTTCGACCACTTCGGATATCAGGACCAAATCGGGCATCATGCTTGGTCTGGGCGAAACCGAGGAAGAGATCATTCAGACCATGGACGAGCTGTTGCTGGCCGGATGCCAGGTACTTACGCTGGGGCAATACCTTCAGCCGACCCGAAAACACCTGCCGGTTCAACATTACGTTCATCCCCACGATTTTGAACGTTACGGTACCCTGGCCCGCGATAAAGGCTTCCGTTTTGTTGAGAGTGCCCCTTTGGTCAGGTCGTCCTATCATGCCGAAAAACATGTGTAACACCTGCAGCCCGCCCCCTTTTGCCGCGGCAATGTCCCGATTGTTCACCCCCCTGGCCGTGGCCTTTCTGCTGCTTATGGTAAGCGCGGGCTTCCCGGCTCCTGCCGAACCGCTTAACAGCTATGGAATCAGCTCTGACAGGATAATCCCGGGAGCCTGGCAAACAGAAAAATACCTTCCCCTGCTCGAGGGAAAACGGGTGGCTGTTGCAGTGAACCATACTTCGATGGTGGGCAACCGCCACCTGGCAGACACCTTGTTGCTTTCGGGGGTCAACGTGGTAAAGGCATTCAGCCCCGAGCACGGCTTCAGGGGAGAGGCCGCCGACGGTGAACTGGTGGACGACGAATACGACGAAACCACCCGGCTGCCGGTGATCAGCCTTTACGGGACGGGGCAGAGAAGGCCTTCGGCCACCCACCTGTCAGATATCGACATCATTGTTTTTGACATCCAGGATGTCGGGGCCAGGTTCTATACCTATGTTTCGACCATGACCTATATCATGCAGGAAGCCGCCAGCCAGGGCATTCCGGTGATGATACTGGACAGGCCCAACCCCAACGGACATTATATTGACGGACCGGTCCTCGAGCTGGAATATGCTTCCTTTATCGGTTTGCATCCGGTACCGGTAGTACATGGGATGACCATGGCCGAATATGCACAAATGGTCAATGGCGAAGGCTGGCTGGGTTTGGGAAGGGTCTGCGAACTCGTCATCATCAAGGTGGAAAACTATACCCGCCAAACCCCCTATTGCCTGCCCTTACCCCCTTCGCCCAACCTGCCCAATATGCATTCGGTGTATCTTTATCCTTCGCTTTGCCTGTTCGAAGGGACGCAAATCAGCGTGGGCAGGGGTACCCCAAAGCCATTTCAGGTATTCGGCCATCCGGAGTTTCCCCCGGAGCTGTTCACCTTCACCTTTATGCCCGAAAGCCAACCCGCTTCCAAATACCCCCCCCTCGAAGGGCAGACTTGCTACGGCAAAGACCTGAGCATCCATTCACTCGACTCGCTGAGGGCCGGAAACCGCATCAACCTGGCCTACCTGCTGGAAGCTTACCGGCATTTCCCGGACAAAGCGGCGTTTTTCAGCGACAGGGCATTCGATCTGAGGGCAGGCAATTCGCTGCTGCGAAACCAGATCAGGGCCGGATTGTCGGAAGAACACATCAGGATGAGTTGGCAGGAAGGCCTGGATGCATTCCGTAAATTCAGAGAGCCATACCTGCTGTATCCCGACCTGGATTGACCCCAACTGAAACTTACTTATATATGCTTGGACTTAAGGACAATACACTGGGTGAAGTTTATCGTTGGTTTAAGAAACAGATTGCCGCTGTCTACCGGCCTGACGAACAAACCACACTGGCCAATGAGGTGTTCCGCCGTTTTCTGGACGTTGCTCCCGATCAGCGGGTACTCTCTCCCCGCCAACGCTTATCCGAATCCGATATCGTCAGGCTTTACAAGGCAGCCAAACGCCTCAGCAGGGGAGAGCCTCTCGAATACGTTACCGGCGTCACCGATTTTCTGGGGCATCCCATCCGCGTGAGTCCCCGGGTATTGATCCCCCGGCCGGAAACCGAAGAATTTGTTCAGTGGGCCGGTGCGCATATCAGGGAAAGGGGGCATCCGAAACATCAGGCCCACCGCCTGCTGGACATTGGCACCGGCAGTGGTTGCATTGCCATTGCCATGGCGCATGGGTTTCCCGGCATGGAGGTATGGGCTTGCGACGAGGACGTGGATGCACTTGAAATAGCCAAACATAATGCATTGATAAACAAGGTATCAGTAGGTTTTTTTCGCTGCAATGTATTGGCCCGGCGGGACCATCCTTTCCCCCCCGCTTCTCTCGATACCATTGTCAGCAACCCCCCCTATGTCCGCGAATCGGAAAAAGCCCGGATGAAACCCAATGTACTCGATCACGAACCGGCAAAGGCCTTGTTTGTGCGTGATAAAGACCCCCTGATATTTTACAGGGCCATCGGCATTCTGGCCATGGAGTGGCTGAGGCCGGAAGCTTGGCTGTATGTGGAAGTCAATGAGTCCATGGCGCCCGAAACCAGCATGCTGCTGTTCGAACTGGGCTTGCGCGAAAACATGCACACTGCCGACTTTCGCGGCAAACCCCGTTTTGTGCGGGCACAGAGACCAGGCCAGGGGTTTCATTAGGCGGCACTAATCTGCCATGGCTTCTTTGACTGCTCCGGCAAACTGTTCAATGTCGTTCTCTGTGGTGTGGTAGGCCGTCATCCACCTGACCTCGTTCTGCGGGGCATCCCATACATAAAAGAAATATTTTCGCTTCAATTTCTCGATGGCCCTGGCCGGAATCCTGGCGAATACCGCATTGGTTTCCACCGGTTGGGTGATCTGTATGCCGGGGATGGTGTTCAGTATCCCTGCCAGCTTCCCGGCCATGGCATTGGCCCTGACAGCGTTTTCCAGCCACAGCCCGCCCGAGAGCAAGGCGTTGAACTGAGCGCTGATGTAGCGCATCTTGGAAGCCAGCTGCATGGATTGCTTCCTTGTGTACTCAAAGGCTTCTCCCAGGGCAGGATCAAAAAAGACCACGGCTTCTGCTGCCATCAACCCATTCTTGGTGCCTCCGAAAGACAATACATCCACCCCCGCATCCACGGTCAGTCCGGCCAGGCTGGTCCTGAGGCTGGCCGCCGCATTCGCCAGCCTTGCGCCATCCATGTGCAGGTACATCCCATGTTCGTGCGCAAAGTCTGCAATTTCCCTGATCTCCTCAATGCGGTAAACGGTGCCCAACTCGGTAGCCTGGGTAATGGAGATCACCCTTGGTTGCGCGTGATGCTGGAAACCCAGGGAACCCAGCAGCGGAAGGATCTGGTCGACCCGTATCTTCCCGTCGGCAGAAGGCAGCTTCAATAGTTTGCAGCCAGAAAACCGCTCCGGGGCACCACACTCATCGTTTTCCAGGTGGGCTTTGTCCGAACAGACAACAGCCTGGAAAGGTCTGGTGATATGGGCCAGGCAAGCCACATTGGCTGCCGTGCCGGTAAACATAAAAAACACCCCGATGCCGTCACCGAAATGCTCCCTGAACATTTTTTCGGCCGCCAGGGTATGCCTGTCGTCTCCGTAGCCGATGGCATCGCCCCGGTTGGCCTCCATCATGGCGTGAAACACTGTTTCGTGCACCGGGGCGTTGTTGTCGCTGGCAAAACTCTTGAGTGATTCCATCGTGTGTATGCAATTGAAGTGAATGTCAGGGAACAATAAGGCGGGGAATGTCGGCCGGCAAACGGGTGAGCAGCTGGTAATTGAGCTGCTCACTGAGTTCGCAGAACGAAGATATGCTGATGTTCATCCGTTTTTGCCTGCCTATCATGACCACCTCGTCTCCCCTTTCCACTCCGGGCAGGCCGGTAACATCCACCGTCATGGTATTCATGGTAACGGTACCGATGACCGGCACCCTGCGCCCACGTATCAGCACCCTGCCCGTGTTGCTCAGCGCGCGGCTGAATCCATTGGCATAGCCCACAGGTATAATGGCCACCTTCATTTTCCGGTTGGCCAGGTAGGAGCTGCCATACCCGATGAAGTTCCCCGCCTCCACCTGTTTTACCACCATAACCTTCGACTTCCACGAAAGCATGCGGTTTAGGGGAGATTTTTCGGCTGTTCCCTTACGGAAACGGAACATCTTGGTTTCAGGGCTGGGCCAGAACCCGTATTGGGCAATGCCAAAGCGCACCATGTCCATAATGGTGTTGGGATAGGTGAGGGCTGCAGCCGAACAGGCCGTGTGCCGAAGCTCCGGCAAAAGGTCGTGGCGAACGAAATAGCGGTTGAATTTCCGAAACTGCGATAGCTGGTTTTTGATCCTGAGGTAATTGGCCAGGCTCTCGGCCCCGGCATAATGCGTGCACAATCCGCGAAATTCAAAGTGTGCACGGTGTTGCTTCAGGTAGGCCATCAGGGCCCCGATGTCAGGATATTCGAATCCTGTCCTGTTAAAACCGGTTTCCACTTCGATATGCAGCCTGGCCCTGAGGTTCATCTTCCGGGCCGTTTCGATGGCCTTCTGAAGACGCCCGTGATCAAAAACAAAGAATTCGATCCCGTTCTCTATGGCCCATTCAATCTCGGGATCGTCGAGAAGGCCCATGATCATGATCTTGCTCTTCTCCGACAAGACCTCCAGCATCTCGCTGGCCTCCTTTGCCGAAAACACAGAAAAATGAAAGATGCCAGCCTCCTCGGCCAGGGGCACAATGTTGTGCACCCCGTGCCCATAGGCATTTCCCTTTACCACTGATGAAAAAGCGGCTTTGCCGATGATCTTTTTCAGATAACGGATATTGCTTCGATAGGCTTTCCTGCTGATCTCAATGTACGAGGTGTTAAACATCCTGCCCAATAGTTAGTAGTTGATCTGCAATATGGTAGAACAACATGATCCCTGCCGGGATGATGTGGTCGGGGAAATCGTAATCGTGGTTGTGGAGGCTGGGGTGTTTTTCGCCCGAACCCAGGCCAAAAAGTGCCCCCCGGTATTTCCCGGTAAAATGACCGAAATCTTCCGACCACCTGAATGCTTCACCGACCCGCATGGGAGTGACCCCGCTGCGCCTGACAGCCTCTTCCACCAGGCGGTTGGCCTCTGCGTCATTGTGCGTGGCCGGGAATTCCTCTGTATGGTTGATCTGTGCCTTTATGCCGTGTTTCTGGGCAAGTTTGTTGACGATCTCCATGGCCCTGTTGCTCAGCAATTCCATATCGCTGTTCAGAAAGGTGCGCAGGGTGGCCATGACCACCGCCTTTCCGGGGGTGGTGCCGAAGGCCACTTCGCCCAGCTTTGCATGAATAATGGTAAGCAGCGCAAAATCGGACAACCCGGAAGCATCACCGGGCAGTTCTGTCAACTCCTTCATCAGTTCCACCATCATATGCACCGGACTGTTCCCCTGTTCCGGATGGGCGGCATGAGCCGATCTTCCCTGCAGTTGAACGATCATCCCTTTGGAGGCAGAGGCAAAAACCCCCTCCCTCAACACCGCCGACTTTGCCGGGTATCCCGGGAGGTTGTGCAAGGCAAAAACCCAGTCGGGTTCGATTTCCCTGAAGGCCTTGTCGGCAATGACACTGGCAGCTCCCTGCCCGGTTTCCTCTTCGGGCTGGAAAAGCAGCACAAGCCGCCCCTTCTGAGGCCTGCGAGTGCGGACAATGGTGGCCAGCCCGGACAGAATGGCCATATGGCCGTCGTGACCGCATGTGTGGGCCACACCGGGGTGACGGCTGCGGTGGGCAAAGCGGTTCACCTCTTCAACGGGCAGGGCGTCCAGATCGGCACGCAACATCAGGGTAGGGCCGGATTTCCCTGAATTGTATACCGCAGCAAGCCCATGACCTCCAATACCTTTAATGATACTGTCGGGCTTCTGCTTACTCAGGAAAGCCTCCAGCCTGTCAGCCGTTTGACTCTCGTGTCCGGAGAGTTCGGGATAACGGTGCAGGTTTTTGCGCAGCCTGACCACCCTGTCCAGACAATTTTTGGAAATGATCTCTCCCATTGGTATCGTCAACTTTCTGCAGGTAAAATGAAACAGGCATACGGAATGCCCGGTTAGTCCCTGGCTATCAGAAGCACCGCCCTGAGCAACTGAAAGACCTCAATAAAGTCTTCCCTGGCAAATGCCACACTGCGCGGCCCCGTCCTGTCGACACCGGGGATAAGGGTGGCCGATTGTGCCTGTGAACTGAACAAGAAAGATACCTCCAGGGAAGTTTCCGGGCCGGGACGAAAGGGAGTGGCCCGCCCGCGTCCGTTGAGGGCAAGGGCGGTGTTTTCCCTGATAAGTTCGGCAGCCCTGGAAGGCACCAGGGTATTGGCTGCGGTACGACCGATCCCCTGCTTTACGGGGGTGGTCACCAGGTGTTCTCCCAGCAGCGACCTGGCCTGCTCACAAAAGACCTCGTCGCCCGAAACCATCACCACCGCCACACCGTAATACCCGGCGATCAGGGCATTGATCCCGGCTTCGCCCATTTCCTGCCCGTTCACTTTGATTGAATAGACCGATGCACTGGAATACGTATGATCGAGTACCCCGTCGAAAGAACCGGCCCGGGCGTGATATCCGATAAACACCACGGCGTCGAAGTTTTCGCCGATGCCCTCCATCATGGAAAGGGGCTTGGGGCTGCCGGTAATCAGCCGGGCCGCCGGATTGATCTCGGAGGCGATCAGGTTGCGCATACCGCCGTGAGAGTCATTAACAACAATATAAGTGGCCCCGGCATCCAGCGCTCCCTGGATGGCCGCATTGGCCTCGAGAGTGGCCCATTGCCTGGCCAGGGAATAGTCGTGGCCCCCGGCACGTACCTGGTCGCTGGCCACCACGCCGGCAACCCCTTCCATGTCGACTGAAATATAGACCCTCAGGCCTTCATCTCCATGCACCCGCACAGGGTAAAAACTCAGAGAAAGAATGGCAATGGCTGCCACAAAAATTGCAATCCGGTTCATCGTTACAAATGAATTCATGAATAATTCGTTCTGATCGGGTCTGCAAAATACAAAAAAAAACACCCGGAATAATCCCGGATTGGAATTCCATGAAAGCTCCGGAAGCTGTTTCAGCGATCCTGCCCGGGTATGCGCAGCAAAATGCGTCCGGTTATATTGTACGCGATGATCACTGAATTCGCTCCTGACGTATGTATAGGAAAGGATCAGATTCCAGCCCCGGAGATCCTGTTCCCTGAAAAACAGTTCGGCTCCGTAAGCCCTTCCCCAGCCCACAGATAACACGACCTCGTCGCCCACAGCCAGCCTCTCCCATGCCCAGCATTAGGCGGTACTTTCCCAGATTCAACAGCCGTTCAAAGAGGAGCTTGTTCTCTGCTTCATCCGAAGTATAGTCAAAGATCCGGGAAAGCGAGCTGATAACCCATGTTTGCGTACCATTGCCCATGAAACGGCGAAAAACCGCCCCCAGAGAATAGTTCCACTGCTCGTTCACCGGCAAAAAATCAAGAATGTACCGCTGTTGTTCTGTTTCATTGGCCTCGAGGTTCAAACGCAAGCGGTCGATGGCTCTGATGCCCACTATGCTCAGGGTCGAACTGGGGCCTGTGCGCGTTTGGCTTTTAAACTGAAAGCCATTGTAGGTGGGCAGAAAAGGCAGGCCTACCACCCCAAAGAGAAACTGGAGATAGGAACGTCTGGCGGAGGCAATGAAGGTGGTATTGGGGCCAAGGGGGCTGGCCGGAATGCAAAAAAATAGTATTTTTGCTTTTGCCCTGTTCCGGGGCCGTTCCTCAATAGCACCTTCCGATATGGAAAGCCTCAGCCTCTCTACCCCCGCACTGTTATTCTCGGCCATTTCCCTTCTGATGCTGGCCTATACCAACCGCTTTCTCACCATGGCCGGGCTGGTCAGAAGCCTACATGCCCAATACAGGGAAAACCCAAGCAAGGCGCTCTCAGGGCAGATCAGCAACCTCAAACGCCGGATCAACCTCACCCGGTCGATGCAGATATACGGGCTGACGAGCCTGCTTTTGTGCGTTGGCTGCATGTTCCTGATCTATATCGGTTCGCAGTTGCTGGCCGGGCTGATTTTCGGCATTGCCCTGTTGCTGCTAATACTCAGCCTGGCTATCAGTATCTGGGAGATCAACATCAGCGTAAAGGCGTTGAACCTGCACATCAGCGATCTGGAAAAGCCCGGGAAAAACTGAACGGGAGTTAGTTTTATCATTAAAACCATCGTCACCATGCGTACAAAAAGATCAAGAAGGGTGTTCACCGGCCTGTTGTTTGTCATTATCGGCGCCATTTTGCTGTTGAGAATGACGGGGATCCATCTTCCCCTTCAGCTTCCTGCCTATTTTTTCTCCTGGCAGATGATCCTGATTGCTCTTGGGGTGTTCTTTATGTTTTCCGAAAACAACCGGAATACAGGCATTATCCTGTTTGTGATCGGGGCGGTCTTTTTAAGCCGGGATATCCTTGACCTGCGCTTCAGGGAAATAATCCGGTTCGCCATTCCCGTCCTGCTCATTCTGGGAGGGCTCGCCATTTTGTATCCCAGGCGGTTCAGCGGAAAAAAAAGAGTCCGTGGTCAGACCGCCAAAGAGTTCAGTTACGAAGAGATCCGTGAGGTAATCATATTGAGCGGCAGCAGGCGGGAGATCAGCAGCCTTGATTTCAGGGGAGGGGAAATAGTCTGCATCCTTGGGGAGGCAGACCTGAATTTCCGCAACGCCAGCCTTTCGCCAAACACCAATGTCGTCAGCCTTTCCTGCATTTTTAGCGGATGTAAGCTCTATGTCCCCGACGACTGGACCATCCGGGTGGATACGGTCAGCATATTCGCCGGCGTTTCCGACAAGCGCCTGCGGCCGCCAGGCGGAAGGCAGCCCGATCCCGTCAAGCTGCTGGTGATAAAAGGGAGTTTGTTGTTCAGCGGAGTGGAGATCAAATCGGCCTGAGGGAGACGATTTTAAGGATTTTTTGGACTGCCGAATGCCAGAATTGTTTACCTTTGCATTCTGTTTGAACAACAACATGCTTTTTTAGTTAATGAAAACTTTCCTCAACAGCATATGATCCACTTCAACAGGCTTACCGCGATCCTTGCCGGTTTGCTGCTTGCCTTTACCCTGGGCTCCTGCAGCCAGTACCAGCGCTTGCTCAAAAGCGACGATTACGAGCTGAAGTACAGAAGGGCCATCGAATATTACTACGAGGAAGAATACAGGCGCACCATCGCCCTGCTTACCGATGTCATTCCGGTATACCGCGGAACGGCGGAAGCAGAAAACATTAATTTCTACTATGCGATGTCCCATTTCAAGGCAAGGGACTACATACTGGCCAGCCATTATTTCCGGTCTTTTGCCAGCGCCTTTCCGCAAAGCCCTCATGCCGAAGAATTTTTCTATCTGAGCGCCTATTGCAAGTACCTCGAATCGCCGAGGCATTCGCTCGACCAGACCAATACCCTGCAGGCCATCCGTGAACTTCAGAACTTCATTAACCGCTATCCTCAAAGCGACAGGGTGGAAGATGCCAATGAACTGATCGATGAGCTTCGCTACAAACTGGAAAGAAAAAGATACCAGAACGCCAGGCTGTTCATGGACATCAGCGACTACCTGGCTGCTGCAACCACCTTTCAGAGCCTGGTAAGGGACTTTCCCGATACCCGTTACAGGGAGGAAGCCATGTTCCTGACAGTGAAGGCCTATTATGAATTTGCATCCCGCAGCATTCCCGAAAGGCAGGAAGAACGTTACGAAAAGGTGCTCAATGCCTACCAGGTCTTCTTACGCAGGTATCCCGACAGCGGGTACCTGTCAGAAGCTGACCGGATGAGGGAGAGGGCCGCCAGGTCTATTCAGTGGCTGAGGGAACAGGATTTAACCGAAATTTAGCAAACCCAATGGAAGATAAAAAAGTAAGGACAGAAAGTACCACCGTCACCCGCGACCTCAGGCTGTTTGACAAGGAAACCAAAAACATTTACCAGACGGTGGTGATCATTTCGAAGCGGGCCAACCAGATCGGACAAGCCGTAAAAGAAGAGCTGAGTTCGAAGCTGGAAGAATTTGTCAGTTCGACCGATAACCTGGAGGAAGTATTTGAAAACCGGGAGCAAATTGAAATTGCCAAGCATTACGAACAGCTTCCCAAACCCAGTTTGATCGCGATCAGCGAATTTCTGAACAAGGAGGTCTATTACCGGGTACCCGAAGTCGAAGACAAGTCCATTTAATCCCACAGGCCTCACCGGGCGAGACAACCCTTGCCAGGCAGGTCACAAATCTTTGTGCCTATGCTGTCGGGGAAAAAGATCATACTTGGCATTTCAGGCGGCATTGCTGCCTATAAATCACTCTTGCTCATCCGGCTGTTTAAAAAAGCCGGGGCCGGGGTCAGGGTAGTCTGCACCTCCAACGCCCTTGAGTTCATTACCAGGGTTAGCCTCGAAAGCCTTTCCGGCAATAAGGTGTACCATCAGGTATTCGGATCCGGGAACGATTACACCACCGAACATGTGTCACTGACAGACTGGGGGGATGTATTTGTACTTGCCCCGGCCACTGCCAACATCATCGGCAAACTTTCGGGGGGTATTGCCGACGATGCCCTCTCTACTTCTCTGCTGGCCTTCGACAAGCAGCTTTTTATCGCCCCGGCCATGAATTGCAAAATGTGGTCGCATTATTCGGTTAAAAAAAACCTCGAATACCTCAAAAAACAGGGTGTGTACATCATCGGCCCCGCCGGGGGTTACCTTGCCTGCGGGTACGAGGGCCAGGGGCGCATGGAGGAAGCCGGGGAGATCTTCCGGATTGTCAGCGAGCATTTTAGCACCGGCGGTCAGAGCCTTTCCGGAAAACAGATATTGGTGACGGCCGGCCCCACCCACGAAGCCATCGACCCGGTAAGGTACCTGGGCAACCGCTCTTCGGGCAAAATGGGGTTTGCACTGGCCAGGGAACTGGCTTCCCGGGGTGCCAGCGTTCACCTGGTTGCCGGCCCCACTTCAGTGGAAGCTCCTGCTCATCAGAACATTCACCTGGTAAGGGTGGTTTCGGCCAGGGATATGCTGGGCAGCTGCATACAGCTTTTCCCGGTTTGCGATGCCGCCATCATGGCCGCAGCCGTGGCCGATTACACCCCCTCCAAAGCCGCAGACCAGAAAATCAAAAAGGACAGGGAAGGGGCTCCCCTCGAACTGACACTCTTGCCAACCACCGACATTTTGGGAGAGATGGGAAAGAACAAGAAAGGGCAGGTATTGGCAGGATTTGCGCTTGAAACCGCCAATGGCGAAGAGAATGCCAGGAAAAAGCTCGCGGAAAAGAACCTCGACTTCATCGTATTGAACTCACTGGAAGATAAGGGTGCCGGTTTTCTGCACAATACCAACAAAGTGGCCATTATCGGCAATAATCAGGAAATACTGCGTTATGAACTAAAGGACAAGCAAGAGGTGGCGGCCGATATTGCAGATACCCTTGAAAAATACCTCAAACGATGAAGATACGCCTTATTTCCCTGTTGCTGCTCTCACTCCTTGGCGCCAACCCTGCGGCTGCCCAGGACCTGAATTGCCAGATTTCGATCTCCACCCCCGGCATGTCGGAAACCGAACGCCAGGTTATGCAGACGCTGCGATCCGAACTGCATGAGTTTGTAAACCAAACCAACTGGACAGGCTATCAGCTGGAAACCAGGGAACGCATCGAAGCTTCCATACAGATCACCATCGAAGAGCGCACCGGAGGCGATGAATACAGGGGCAGCATACAGATCCAGGCCCGCAGGCCGGTTTACCAAACCGCATATAACTCTCCGGTATTCAGCCACCGCGATCGCGATCTGGAATTCAGGTACCGTGAGCACCAACCCCTGGAATATGCGGATAACGCCTTCCTGTCGAACCTGACGGCCGTTGTGGCCTATTATGTATACCTGATCATCGGTTTCGATTTCGACACTTTCTCGCCCATGGGAGGCACCCCCTATTTTGAAAAGGCCCAGAATATAGTGAACATGGCACAGAATGCACCCCAGCGGGGATGGAAGTCATTCGAAAGCCAGAGAAACCGCTACTGGCTGGTTGAAAATCTTTTGAACCCGACTTACAGGCAGATCAGGCAATCGATGTATGCCTACCACCGTCTGGGCTTCGACACCCTGACCGACAACCTCGACATGGGCAGGACGGAGGTGCTGCAGGCCCTCGAACTGCTGCAGAGGGCCCACCGCGAAAGGCCTGGCAGCTTTTTGATGCAGGTGGTTGTGGGCACCAAGAGCGACGAACTGGTGAACCTGTTCTCTGAAGCCCCCCAGATGGAACAGGGCAGGGCCATCGAGGTGCTATCGGAAGTAGACCCCTCAAACAGCGCAAAATACCGGCGGATGGCCGAAGGAGGGAGGTAAGTCCAAAGTTTCCTATCTTTGTTCCATCCTCATTATCTACTGGCTGTATGCTCACACACCTCCTGATTGAGAACTATGCGCTCATACAAAAGCTGGATACCGGCTTCAGCGAGGGTCTCACGGTAATTACCGGAGAAACCGGTGCGGGAAAATCCATCCTTCTGGGAGCATTGTCGCTGATACTTGGGCAGCGGGCCGACACCAGGGTATTGAAGGATAAATCACGCAAATGCATTATTGAAGGAAGTTTTTCGCTCAGCGGGATTCCCATCCGGGATGTGTTTGATTCCCTCGACCTGGATTACGACGAATTGTCCTGGTTCCGCAGAGAGATCACTCCCCAGGGCAAATCCAGGGCCTTCATCAACGACACCCCCGTAACCCTGCAGGTCATGAGGACCCTTTCCGAACGCCTCATCGACATTCACTCCCAGCACCAGAGCCTGCTGCTGGGCAACTCCGCTTTCGCGTACAACGTGCTTGACAGCTACGCCGGGCATATCGACACCGTGAACGCCTTCAGGGCGGGTTACAATCAGTATCAACTCCTGCAGCAGGAGCTTCGGCAGTCAGAAGAGGCCGAAAAAAGCGCAAGGGCCGATTTGGATTATTATCACTATCAGCTCGACGAGCTCAAAAAAGCCCTGCCCACACCGGAAGAATACCGGCAGATGCTGGAGGAGGCGGAAATCTACCGGCACGCAGAGGAGATCAGCCACCGTCTTGAAAAGTCCGTATTCCTGCTGCAATACGCCGAGCCCAATCTGGCCGATACCCTCAACGAGATCATTTCACTCATCAGGCCGCTTGGGCGGTTGAACAAGGCCTACGATGAGCTGGCATCGCGGCTCAACTCGGTACTGATCGAAAGCAGGGACGTGGCCTCAGAGGCCGAAAGCCTGAAGGACGCCGTGGTGCACGACCCTGAGCAAGCCGCCCTGCTGGAAGCAAAACTCGACCAGGTTAACAAGCTGCTGTTCAAGCATCATGCCTCTGACATCGACGATTTGCTCGCAACCAGGGATGCCTTTTCGCTCAAGATCGCCGGCGCCGTTTCGCTCGAGGAAAAAATCAGGGAATTGCGCAAAAAAGTCGTTGAAGCAGAAGGGGATTTGCAAAAACAGGCAGAGGCCCTCTCTTCGGCCCGCTCACGGGCCATCCCCGCCATGGAGAAGGAAATATCGGAGATGCTGAATGAGCTGGGCATGCCCGGTGCCCGCTTCAGGGTACGGCGGGAAGCCGCTGGCAAACTCACTCTCCACGGGACCGACCGCCTTGATTTCTTGTTCACCGCAAACACCGGCGCAACACCCCGGGAAGTGTCGAGGGTCGCATCAGGGGGAGAGCTTTCCCGCTTGATGCTGAGCTTCAAGAGCATGATCTCCCGCAAAAACCTCCTGCCCACCATCATCTTCGACGAGATCGATACCGGGATATCCGGCGAAACCAGCCACCGTGTAGCCCATATATTGCACCGGATGTCGCACCATATGCAGGTAGTGGCCATAACCCATCTGCCACAGATCGCTGCCCGCGGAACAGACCACCTGCTGGTATACAAAACCGTGGAAGACGGAAAAACAAATACCCATATCCGGAAACTGACTTCCGACGAACGCATTGCCGAGGTGGCCAGGATGCTTGGGGGAGAAAAGCCCACCAAAGCAATGGAGGAAAGCGCAAAAGAGTTAATTTTAAACAAATTAAATAACTAACATAAATAACTGTTTTATGAGCAACCAGCTTTTAAAAGGGAAGAGGGGATTGATCTTTGGCGCACTCGATGCCAATTCCATCGCCTGGTACGTGGCCGAAAAAGCACATGCGCACGGGGCAAAGTTCGTATTGACCAATGCACCCATTGCCCTAAGGAAGGGGGATATCTTCAAACTGGGGGAGAAAACCGGCAGCGAGGTCATTCCGGCAGATATCACCCAGGTTGATGAACTCGAGGGCCTGTTCCAGGAAACCCAATCCATACTGGGTGGAAACCTCGATTTTATCCTTCATTCGGTGGGCATGTCGCCCAATGTGCGCAAGAACCTGCCCTATACCGACATTGATTACAATTACCTGGCGAAAACCCTTGATGTTTCGGCCATTTCGTTGCATAAGGTATTGCAGGTGGCCTGGAAAATGGACGCCATCAACTCCTGGGGCTCGGTGGTGGCACTGAGCTATATTGCTGCCCAGCGAACCTTTTCGACATACAGCGACATGGCACAGGCCAAGGCGATGCTAGAATCCATCGTCCGGAGCTTTGGTTACCATTATGGGGTAAAAAAGAAGGTGAGGATCAACAGCGTTTCTCAATCGCCGACCATTACTACCGCAGGCACCGGCGTGGGAGGTTTCAAAAGCTTTTATGCCTATGCCAATTGCATGTCACCGCTCGGAAATGCTTCTTCCGATGATTGTGCCAATTACTGCATCAGTCTTTTTTCTGACCTGACACGCAAGGTCACCATGCAGAATCTGTTCCACGACGGTGGCTACTCCACCATGGGCATCAGCGATACCCTGATCAAAAGCTGCTTTACCTGCCAGGGCGAGTGCTTTGACGACATTGTTGAAAAAGAAAGGGTGATGGGGAAAAAATAAGCAGGGTTTCACTGATTGTTCTGTTTTCCCCTTAAAAAACACCGGCATTTTGTAAAAAAAATATATACAAAATGCTGATGTACAGGTGGAAGCGATTCGCTTTCACTTGCTTTTTTTCCATTCGTGGGTGTATGGGTCTGAACGAAAAAAAAATCCTGTATATTTGTAGCCTTTCCAGGTGCAGGCCTTTCCGGTAGTGCCAGCCCCGGAGCCGGCAGCAGCCGGAACAGCCCGTGCCGGAGCCGGCACGGGAAACAGGCAAATAACCCAATCCAATACCCTCAATCATGAACATTTTAGTTTGTATCAGTCAGGTTCCCGATACCACTACCAGGGTGAAATTTACCGGCAACAACACCAAGCTGGATACTACGGGCATTCAATGGGTCATCAATCCGTGGGATGAACTCTCACTGACACGGTCACTCGAGCTCAAAGAGGACGCTTCGGCAGGGGTTGACCGGGTATCTGTTGCCCATGTCGGGCCCGCTTCCTCCGAACCCACCATCAGAAAGGCCCTTGCCATCGGGGCCGATGATGCCTACCGCGTCAACACCGAAGCCAGCGGGGCTTTCCCCGTTGCTGTTCAATTGGCCAAAGTGGTCAGGGAAGAAAACTTCGATGTGATACTTTGCGGTATCGAGTCGAGCGATTACAACGGCTCGAGCGTTGGCGGGATGCTGGCCGAATTACTCGATTATCCTTCGGTATCGGGCATTTCAGGCCTGAATGTCGAAAACGGAGAACCCGAGCTGATCCGGGAGATCGACGGCGGCAAGGAAGTACTGAGCCTTCCAGTGCCCTTTGTGGGAATCGTCCAGAAGGGAATCGCCAAAGAGCCCCGGATCGCAGCCATGAGGGGCATCATGCAGGCCCGCACCAAACCCATCAGGGTGATTGATCCCGATGAGGTGGAGCCACTGGCAGAATACCTTGATTTTGAGCCTCCCCAGCCAAGGCCGGCTTGCATATTTATTGATCCGGACCATCCAGAAAAGCTGATCGGGCTTTTACAGAACGAAGCCAAAGTGATCTGATCCTTATTAATTCAAATTGTTTACCTATGTCAGTTATTGTATATACAGAAAACTGGGACGGAAAATTCAAGAAGCTCTCTTTTGAGCTCGCCTCGTACGCGACAAAACTTGCCGAAATGCTCGGAAGCGAAGCGGTTGCCCTTTCTCTTGGGCCGGTGGGGGAGGAGGAATTGCGCAAACTGGGCAAATACGGGATCAGCAGGATCCTCAGCATGGAAAACAACAGCCTCGAGCCATTCGACCCCAGGCTCTATACCGGGGCCATCGCTTCCGCAGCCGGCCGTGAGTCGGCCGGGGTGATCATCATGGCCAACAACAACACCGGGAAAGCTTTGGCGCCCAGGCTTGCTGTCCGCCTGAAAGCGGCTATCTGCCCGGGAGCCATCCGCCTGCCTGAAAGCACCGCACCTTTTGTGGTCAGCAAGCGTGTTTTTTCGGGAAATGCCATCGCCAGGACCGAACTGAAAACCGGTGTGAAGATCATCACCCTCACCCAGAACTCCTTCGACCTGGTCGAACAGCCCGTTGAGCCCCGTATCGAAACCATTGACGCCGGCCTTGACGGAGGGACTTCACCGCTTCGGATAAAAGAGGTGCAAAAACAAAGCGGAAATCTTCTGCTGACCGATGCCGAAATCGTGGTATCGGGAGGCCGGGGCATGAAATCGTCCGAAAACTGGGGGCCGATCGAAGAACTTGCCGAACTGCTTGGCGGGGCCACCGCCTGTTCTCGCCCGGTTTCGGACGAAGGCTGGCGTCCCCACGAAGAGCATACCGGTCAAACAGGAAAGATCATTGCCCCCAACCTGTATTTTGCCATCGGTATTTCGGGAGCCACCCAGCATTTGGCCGGAATCAGTTCATCAAAATACATCGTGGCCATTAACAACGACAAGGATGCCCCGGTGTTTGAAGCGGCACAATACGGCATTGTGGGCGATGCCTCCAAAGTGTTGCCGAAGCTGGTGAAAGCTCTCAGGAAGGCCAAATCTGAATAAACCGGCACGGCCTGCCGGGCCCGAAGCCTTCTAATAATTTCTACCAGATGATCGCCAATTTCATTTTCAGCCTGCTCCTTATTGCGGCTGCCTGGTTGTTCACCAGGAATGTCAAAAGGATCTCCCGCAACATCAGAATGGGAAAAAAGGTCAGCATCAACGACCAAAAGCCCAAAAGATGGAAGCTCATGGCCCGGGTGGCCATCGGACAATCAAAAATGACCACCCGTCCGGTCTCAGCAATCATGCACCTTTTCGTCTATGTGGGATTTATCGTGATCAACATCGAAATGATCGAGATCCTGATCGACGGTGTTTTTGGCACCCACCGCATACTTTCTTTTGCCGGCAGCGCTTACCCGGTCCTGATCTCCCTGTTCGAAATATTTGCCCTGTTGGTCATCGTGGCCTGTATCGTTTTCCTTATCAGAAGGAACTGGATCAGGCTCGGCAGGTTCTGGACCAGGGAAATGACCCCCTGGCCCCGGAGCGATGCCAACATCATCCTGGTTACCGAGATCCTGCTCATGTCGTCCATTTTGCTGATGAATGCCTCCGACGGCTTGCTTCAGGACAGGGGAAGCCTGCATTATGCGGTGGTGGGTCCCTTCCTGATCAGCGACCTGATCAAACCCCTGCTTGCCGGGCTGCCAGATGCTTCCCTGATTGTGATTGAACGCTCGACCTGGTGGTTCCACATCATCGGCGTGCTTGTCTTTTTGAATTACATTACCTACTCCAAGCATTTTCACATCCTGCTTTCCTTCCCCAATGTGTATTATTCCAAATTGGGTCCGTTGGGAAAAATGGACAATATGCCCTCCATCACCCAGGAGGTCAAACTGATGCTGAACCCCCAGATAACGGCCGATCACACCGCCAACGAAGAAGAGATGGGGCAGTTCGGTGCCAGGGATGTCAATGACCTTAATTGGAAACTGTTGATGGATGCCTATACCTGTACCCAATGCGGACGATGTACATCGAGTTGCCCGGCCAGCATGACAGGTAAAAAACTGTCGCCAAGGAAAATTGTCATGGACGTGCGCTTCAGGGCCGAGGAACTGGGAAGGTATTTGCACAGGAACGGGAATGGCAAGGGCGACGGAAAGTCGCTGTTCGACCGCATCGAAGCAGAAGAATTATGGGCCTGCACTACCTGCAATGCCTGTGTTGAGGAATGTCCGGTAAACATCGACCCGCTGGCCGTAATCCTCGAGCTCAGGCGCTACCTGGTCATGGAAAAAGCCGCTGCTCCCGGCGAACTGAATGCCACGTTTTCCAATATGGAAAACAACGGGGCCCCCTGGCAGTTTTCGAACGAAGACCGCATGCAGTGGGCCGGAACAAATTGATAACGAAGGGCTTCATGCAGACAAAAGAAAAAATAGAAATTCCGGTCATGGCCGATCTGACCGCAAAGGGCGAAAAACCCGAATACCTGTTCTGGGTGGGATGCGCGGGGGCATTCGACGACAGGTACAAAAAGGTCACCAGGGCCTTTGCCAGGATATTGAATCATCTCGGATGCAGTTATGCCGTGCTTGGAAAAGAAGAATCCTGTACGGGCGATCCGGCCAGGCGCGCCGGCAACGAAATGCTCTTTCAGATGCAGGCACTGCAGCTGATCGAACTCTTTCATTCATACGAGATCGGTAAAATCATCACCATCTGCCCCCATTGCTACAATGTGTTCAAAAACGAGTATCCCGATCTGGGCGGGCATTTCGAGGTGATCAGTTATGTCGATTTCCTTGACAAAGCCATCCGGGTGGGCCAGCTGAAGCCCGATTTCGAAAAATTTTCCGGTGTGCGCATCACCTACCACGATCCCTGCTACCTTGGCCGGGCCAACGGCATTTACGAGTCTCCCCGCAGCATTCTCAATTCCCTTACCGGCAAACTCCTGGAAATGAAAAGGAACAGCCAGCTCGCCCTCTGTTGCGGGGCAGGGGGGGGGCAGATGTTCAAGGAGGCCGAAAAGGGCGATAAGGAAATCTTTATCGAACGTACCGGAGAAGCCCTGGCCACCGAACCTGATATCATTGCCACTGCATGCCCGTTTTGCATGATCATGATCACCGACGGCATCAAATACAAAAATCGGGAAGATGAAGTGAAGAATTATGACATTGCTGAGCTCATTGCCCTCTCGCTGGGCAATTAACAAACAAAAACAGCCTTAAAACATGGACAAAAAAAAATACCTGAAAAGCGGAGAATTTCTCGTCAGAGAGGTGGATTCCAGGGATGTGTTCGTACCGGAAGAGTTCGATGAGGAACAGAAAATGATCGCACAAACCTGCAAGGACTTCCTGGAAGCCGAAGTATATCCGAATCTCGACCAGCTGGACAAAGGAGACAGGCAGCTGATGAAAGACATATTGAAGAAATCGGGAGAACTTGGCCTGATGGGCATCTCCCTGCCAGAGGAATATGGCGGCTTCGGCCAATCATTCGTTACCCAGATGCTGGCAGCCGAGACCATTGGGGCAGGTTATTCGTTTTCTGTTGCCTTCATGGCCCATTGCGGCATCGGCACCCTTCCCATCATGTATTATGGGAATGAAGAACAACGCCAAAAATACGTAAGCCGGCTGGCCACCGGAGAGCTCCTGGGCGCCTATTGCCTTACCGAGCCAGGGGCCGGAAGCGATGCCAACTCGGGCAAGTCGTCGGCCAGCCTGTCGGACGATGGCAAGCACTATATTTTAAACGGACAGAAGATGTGGATCACCAATGCCGGCTTTTGCGACACCCAGGTGGTGTTTGCCAAGATCGACAAGGACCGCATCCTGAGTGCCTTCATTGTAGACACAGAAATGCCAGGCGTGGTCATCGGGCCCGACGAACACAAAATGGGCATCAAGGGTTCTTCAACGGCACAGATCTATTACAACGACGTTAAAGTCCCTGTCGGAAACCTGCTCGGGGCCAGGGGAGAGGGTTTCCGGATTGCCCTGAGCATTCTGCATATGGGCCGGATGAAGCTTGGGGCCAACGTGATCGGAGCCGCAAAAATGGCCATCGATGATGCGGTAAAGTATGCCAACGAAAGGAAGCAGTTCTGCGTACAGATAGCTACCTTCGGTGCCATCCAACATAAACTGGCCGAAATGGTGATCCGCACCTTTGCTCACGAATCGGCCATATACCGGGTAAGCAAAGACATCGACGACCTGATGGAAAAATTCAAGGCAACCGAAGGTTGCGACATTGGACGCGGCGCCATTGATGCCATCAGCCACTATGCCGTCGAAGACGCCATTCTGAAGGTATACGGCTCCGAAATGCTCGACTTCGTAGTGGATGAGGCTGTCCAGATACACGGCGGAATGGGGTATTCGTCCGAAATGAATGTGGAAAGGGGATATCGCGACTCACGGATCAATCGCATTTTTGAGGGCACCAATGAGATCAACAGGCTTCTGGTAGTGGATACCGCCATGAAACGCTCCATGAAAGGGGATTATGATCTCTTCGGGAAGGCCGCCGAACTCTATCAGCAAATGGGTTCACTCACCCACGGGCAGAAAGACGGTGAAAGCTACCATGAAGAGAAATGGCGCTGCCTCATCAACATGAAAAAAGCCATCCTGCTGGTCATCCACGCCGCTTCGGCAGGTTTCGGGAAGAAGCTCTCCAGGGAGCAGGAGGTGATGAACAACCTGGCCGACATGATCTCCGAACTTTATATAGCGGAGTCACTGGCCCTGAGGGTGGAAAAGATCGAACCGATCAAAGGGGGTGATGCCGGGCTATACAAAAACATGCTGGATGTGTTTGTGTACGACGCCGCGTCCAGAATCCGCAAATGGGGGCTGGATGCTGTCTACTCGATGCCCGCCTCGCCCGATCAGGCTTCCCTGGCCGGGGCCATCTCCGTTCTGACCACCGTTTCGGGGGTCAACGTGAAGGATGCCCGCCGACAGATCGCTGCCAGGCTGATTGAAGACAACGCATACAGGATTTGAATGTGATGCGAAGCGCATTCAGGAATCAGTAAACATCGAAAAGAAAAGGGGACATCAGGTCCCCTTTTCTTTTTCTGCCCCGCCGGACGGAGTACTTTCAGCTCCGGCCTTGATGAGGCTTATGTCCACGCCCTCTGCGTCCTTGTTATAATCTACGTTGATCACGTCGCCTTCGCTGACATGGCTGCGTATGATCTCCTCGGCCAGAGGATCTTCGAGGTATTTCTGAATGGCCCGTTTCAGAGGCCGGGCGCCGTAGGAGGGATCCCAGCCTTTTTCGGCAATGAACTCCTTGGCATTTTCAGTGAGTTCGATGGTATAGCCCAGATCGCCGATGCGCTTGAACAACCGCTTGAGTTCAATGTCGATAATGCGGAAAATATGTTCTTTCTGCAGGGAATCAAAGATTACCACGTCGTCTACCCTGTTCAGGAATTCGGGGGCAAAGGTTTTTTTCAGGGCATTTTCGATGACACTCTGGCTGTATTCTTTACTGCCCGCCTGCCTGGCAGAGGTGCTGAACCCCACGCCCATCCCGAAATCCTTGAGCTGCCGCGAACCGATGTTCGAGGTCATGATGATGATGGTATTCTTAAAATCGACCCGGCGGCCAAGGCTATCGGTCAGTTGTCCGTCGTCGAGCATCTGCAGCAGCAGGTGGAATACGTCGGGGTGGGCTTTCTCTATTTCATCGAGCAGCAAAACAGAATAGGGTTTCCGGCGGACCTTCTCGGTGAGCTGTCCGCCTTCTTCATAGCCCACATAACCCGGCGGGGCCCCCACCAGACGGCTGACCGCAAATTTCTCCATGTATTCGCTCATGTCGATGCGGATAATGGCATCGTCTGAGTCGAACAAATGTTGAGACAAAACCTTGGCCAGGTGAGTTTTACCCACACCGGTAGGTCCGAGGAAAATAAAGGAACCGATGGGCTTGGCCGGATCTTTCAAACCCGCCCTGTTGCGGCGGATGCTTTTCACCACCTTTTTGATGGCGTCTTTTTGTCCGACCACGCTTTTTTCCAGGTCAATTTCCATGCTCATCAGGCGTTCGCTTTCGTTCAGGGCGATGCGTTGCACGGGTACCCCTGTCATCATGGAAACCACCTCCGAAACATTCTGTTCGCTCACGGTTTCACGGTGCAGCTGGGATTCCTCTTCCCATTTCTTTTTTTCCAATTCCAGCTGCTCCATCAATTCCCTTTCCTGGTCACGGAACTTGGCGGCCTGCTCGTATTTCTGGGCCTTGATGGCCTTGGTTTTTTCTTCCTTTACCTGATCTATCCTGGATTCAACATTGATGATGTTCTCGGGCACCCGGATATTGGTGATGTGTACCCGCGAACCGGCTTCGTCCATGGCATCGATGGCCTTGTCGGGCAAATACCGGTCGCTTACATAGCGATCGGTCAGGTGCACACAGGCCTTAATGGCCTCGGGCGAATAATGCACCAGGTGGTGGTCTTCGTATTTGGATTTGATGTTGTTCAGGATCTCCATGGTTTCCTCTGCCGAAGTGGGATCGATGATGATCTTCTGGAAACGCCGTTCGAGGGCTCCGTCTTTTTCAATATGCTGACGGTATTCGTCCATGGTGGTAGCGCCGATGCACTGAATTTCGCCCCGTGCCAGTGCGGGCTTGAACATATTGGAGGCATCCAGTGAGCCCGAGGCACCGCCGGCACCCACAATGGTATGCAACTCATCGATAAACAGAATGACTTCGTTGTTTTTTTCCAATTCGTTCAAGAGGGCTTTCATCCTTTCCTCAAACTGCCCACGGTACTTGGTTCCGGCAACCAGGGAAGCAATGTCGAGGGTAACGATGCGCTTGGTGAAGAGGGCTCGTGATACCTTGCGCTGCACAATGCGCAGGGCAAGGCCTTCGGCAATGGCCGACTTGCCCACTCCGGGCTCGCCGATAAGGATGGGGTTGTTCTTTTTTCGGCGGGAAAGGATCTGCGCGATCCGCTCAAGTTCCTTTTCCCTGCCTACGACAGGATCCAGCCGGTCTTCCTCGGCAGCCCGTGTCAGGTCGCGGCCAAAATTGTCCAGCACCGGGGTGTTTGACTTTTCTCCGGTTTTTTTCACCGGGCTGCCAAAACCGCCGCTTTCGGTGGCTTCATCGTCTTCGCTGCCTGGAGATAACTCATCCCTGATATTCCCGCTGTCCTCGTCGTCGGCAAATCCGCTTCGGAGTTGGTTTACCTCGTCTTTTATTAATTGATAGTCAATCCCTTGCTGATGCAACAACCGGGTTGCCAGGTTGTCCTGGTCTTTCAGTATGGACAAGAGCAAGTGTTCGGCGCCGATGAGTTCGCTCTGGAACAGCTTGGCCTCCAAATAGGTGATTTTCAAAACCCGCTCCGCCTGCTTGACCAGGGGTATGTTCTCAATATTGCGGTTTTTCGGCGAACTGCCCTTGATGGTGTCTTCGATGGTTTTTTTGATCCGGACAAGATCGATGCCCAGCTGGGTGAGTATCTGGATGCCGATGTTCTCTCCCTCCCTGATCAGACCAAGCAACAGGTGTTCGATACCAATATAGTCGTTTCCGTTGCGCAATGCCTCTTCGCGGCTAAAGGTGATCACATCTTTCACAACCGGTGAAAATTTTGCTTCCATATGTTTTTTTCAATCAGATTTAATTTCCTTACAATGATACACAAAATGCTTTTAACAACGTCATTGGTTTAACAATAATTAACTGGATTTGTTGAGAAAAAAACACCTTTAAATGATGCCCGGACCCTCCTAAGTAAGAAAAAAATATGTATTTTCGTAGACCCTGGAACCACCAGGTTTTTTGATTAAAAATATTGATATCCAGCATGTCGGAAGAAAAAATAACAAAAGTTGACATCGAGGTTCAAATGAAGGCCGCCTACATCGACTATGCCATGTCGGTGATCGTGTCGAGGGCCCTGCCCGATGTGCGCGACGGTTTGAAGCCGGTGCACCGCCGGGTGCTGTTCGGGATGTCCGAACTCGGCACCCTCAGTAACCGGCCTTACAAAAAGTCTGCCAGGATAGTAGGGGAGGTCCTCGGTAAATATCACCCACACGGAGACAGTTCCGTATACGATGCCATGGTCAGGATGGCCCAGGACTGGTCTTTGCGCTACCCCTTGGTGGACGGGCAGGGAAACTTCGGCAGCATCGACGGCGACAGCCCCGCTGCCATGCGGTATACCGAAGCCAGGATGCAAAAGCTGGCCGAGGAAATGCTGGCAGATATCGATAAGGACACAGTCGACTTTCAGCTCAACTTCGACGATACCCTCTCCGAACCCTCCGTATTGCCCGCCAGGTTGCCCAACCTTTTGGTGAACGGATCGTCGGGGATTGCCGTGGGCATGGCCACCAACATGCCTCCCCACAACATCAGCGAGGTGATCGACGGGACCATTGCCTATATTGACAACAACGACATCGAAATAGATGGGTTGATGGAGTTTATCAAGGGGCCCGACTTTCCGACAGGGGGGATCATTTACGGACACGAAGGGGTTAAGGACGCCTGCCATACGGGGCGTGGCCGCATTGTGATGCGGGGCGAAGCCATTGTGGAAACTGCCGAAAGCGGCAAGGAAGTCATTATTGTCACCTCCATACCCTATCAGGTGAACAAGTCAGAGATGATCAGGAAAACCGCCGACCTGGTCAATGACAAAAAGATCGAGGGCATCACCGATATCCGAGACGAATCGGACCGTACCGGACTGCGCATTGTTTACGAACTCCGCAAGGATGCCATCCCCAACGTGATACTGAACCAGCTCTACCAGCATACCGCCCTCCAGAGCTCCTTCAATGTCAACAACATTGCCTTGGTAAACGGACGGCCGCAGATACTCAACCTGAAAGACCTGATCAGGCATTTTGTAGATCACCGCCACGAAGTGGTCTCCCGCCGTACTGCCTACGAACTCAGGGAAGCCGAAAAGCGGGCCCACGTGCTGCTGGGCCTGCTGGTGGCCCTCGACAACATCGATGCCGTCATTTCGCTGATCAGGGCCTCCCAGACCACCGAGGATGCCAGGAATGGGCTGATGGAAACCTTTGATCTCACCGAGATCCAGGCAAAAGCCATCCTCGATATGCGACTGCAGCGGCTCACGGGGCTGGAAAGGGAAAAGTTGCAGGCAGAATACGAGGAACTGCTCAGCAAGATCGAGTATTACAAGGAGGTATTGGCCGATATAACCCTGAGGATGAACATCATCAAGGAAGAACTACGGGAGATGAAACAAAAGTACGGCGACAAAACCCGGACCGAGATCGAATACACGGCCAATGATTTCCGCATTGAAGACACCATCCCCGACGAGGAGGTGGTGATCACCATTTCCCATCTGGGCTACATAAAACGCACCCAGCTTTCCGAATTCAGGACACAGGGAAGGGGAGGGCGCGGCAGCAGGGGCTCCACCACCCGCAACGACGACTTTGTGGAACACCTCTTTGTGGCCACCAACCACAATTACCTCCTGTTCTTCACCGAACAGGGCAAGTGCTTCTGGATGCGGGTATTTGAAATACCCGAAGGCACCAAGACCTCCAAGGGCCGGGCCATACAGAATCTGATCAACATTCCTTCGAACGACAAGATCAAGGCCTTTGTCAACGTGAAGGACCTCACCGACGCAGAATACACCGGCAGCAATTACATCATCCTCTGCACCCGCAAGGGGATCATCAAGAAAACCAGCCTGGCTGCCTACTCCAGGCCACGGGCCAACGGCATTATTGCCATTCACATCCGGCCCGGCGACGAACTGATCGAGGCCTCACTTACCAATGGGGAAAATGAGATCCTGATCGGCCTGCGCTCGGGCAAAGCCATTCGCTTTCGCGAAGACAGCGTGAGGGCCATCGGACGTAATGCAGCCGGTGTCAAGGGGATAAGCCTTTCCGGCCCCGAGGACGAAGTTATTGGCATGGTTTGTGTTGAACATCCAAAGAGCAGCATCCTGGTGGTTAGTGAAAAAGGCTACGGAAAACGTTCCACCCTCGAAGAATACCGGATCACCCACAGAGGGGGCAAGGGAGTTAAATCGCTGAATATCACAGATAAGACCGGAGCAATGATCGCCATGGTGAATGTAGAGGATACAGATGATCTGATGATCATCAACAAAACCGGGATCACCATCCGTTTGCCCGTATCCACATTGAGGGAAATGGGCAGGGCCACCCAGGGGGTGAAACTCATTAACTTAAAGAACGACGACAAGATCGCAGCGGTTACCAAAGTGCAGGAAAAAGCCCTCAACGGGGTTCAGGAAGACGGGGTGGATGAAGAAAGCCCGGAAAATACCGGATAATGTGTTTTTTGAGCCGCCCATTGCATCGAATCAAATAATTCATAATTTTGCGATAATGAGTTGTCGGATGTTTAGAAACACTTTTTAAAAAAACCAAAAAATCATCTCAATGAAAAGGACTGTATTTTTTCTCATATTCATGTTATTTGCCGCGTCCCTGGCACAGGCACAGAGCCGGGAACTCAGGAGGGCATCCCGGCAGCTAAACCGGGGTAACCTGGAGGCCGCACTGGAACACATCACCCCGGCCATTGAACACCAGGAAACTATAAATGACCCCGAAACCTGGGTCACGGCAGCACAGATCTATATGGAGATCTCCATGAACGAAGATCCCGAGATCCGCGACCTGGTGGATGAGCCGGTAGCCAAGGCCGACCATGCCCTGAGCAGGGCAGAGCAGCTCGACACGAACAATGAATTCATCCTGGAAATCCAGCAGGGTTTGCTCTTTTTATCGGAGCTGACCTTCAATGCAGGGGTGGAGGCTTACAACGATAGCCGGTGGACGGCTGCCAGTGACTACTTTTTGAGGTCATACGAACTCGGACTGTCGTTCGAATCGGTGGACACCACAACCTATTACAATGCCGCCCTGTCGGCCGAGCTGGGGGGCGCTTACGAAAGGGCAAAGGAAATTTACCTTGACCTCAGGGAAATGGAGTACGACCAGCCCTTTATCTATTCGTCGCTTTCCAATATCACCCTGGCCCAGGGAGATACCCTGCAGGGCACCGTATACATTCAGGAAGGCCGTGACCGCTATCCCGATGACCTCGACCTGATCTTTACCGAAGCCAATATCCATATTTTTACCGGCGACGTGGAGCAGGCCAGGAAGGTTTTGGATATCGCCATCCAGAGAGATCCCGAAAACCCCAACCTGTACTTTGCCTTTGGGGCAAACTACGACAAAATGTCACAGGATACCACCTATACTGCAGAGGAGAGGGAATTTGCCTTCGAGCAGGCCGCAGAGGCCTACGAAAAAGCCATTGAGCTGAACCCTGATTATTTTGATGCGGTGTACAACCTGGGCGTACTGTATTTTAACGAGGGAATACGAATCTTTGAGCAAGCCGACGAAAGGCTTCGCCAGACACATGACTTTGCGCGCTATGAAGAGGACGAGGAAGAGTTCCGCCAGGCGTGGCTTCAGGCACAGCCTTATCTGGAACGCTCCAAGGACATGATTGAACCCGACGATCCCAATTACGAGGTGGTCGTTGTTTCGCTTGTGCAGTTGTATGCCAGGACCGGGCAACAGGATAAACTGGAAGAGATAGAAGATCTCTACATCAAATATTTCGGCGTCGAAGAAGAGATGTAATTTTCAGGATGCATAAGATCGATCGGGCAGGGAAGCAGGCATGAGCTGTTTCCCTGTTTCTTTTCAACCGCAAACTTAACATAATATTAATTATGTAACTTTTAATGCATATAAATTTTATGGATTAAATCCCTGCGCAACGGGCTCCGGACAAAAATAATTAAATTTGTGCGGTGGTGCCTTTTTCTTTGAGTGAACCAAACAGGGAGCGTATTATGATCGACATCAAAGAGGATTTTCAACAATTGATCAGGAATCGCGAATGGAAAGTCGTGAAGCGGATGATCAACGAATACGAAGCCTTTCAAATCGCCGAAATCATTGAGGAACTTCCTCCTTCGGTCAACGTCATTTTATTCCGGCTGCTATCCAGGCAACAGGCAAAGGAAACCTTCCAGCACCTTTCACACGACAAACAGGAAGAGATCATCGAAAGCCTGGCCCAGAACGCCCAGCTGATCACCACCCTGCTGAACGACCTTGATCCCGACGACAGGACCGCTTTTTTCGAAGAACTCCCGGGCGAGATCACCCAGCGCTTCATCCAGCTGCTTTCGGCCGAAGAACGAAAAATTGCTACCCAGCTGCTCGGGTATCCCGAAGACAGTATCGGCCGTTTGATGACCCCCGAATACGTGGCCGTAAAGCCCCATTATTCCGTGGAAGAGTCTCTGGAACATATCCGCAAATACGGACGGGACTCCGAGACCCTGAATGTGATCTATGTTGTTGACGATGACATGAGGCTCATCGACGACATCCGCATCAAGGAGATCATCCTGGCTTCGCCGGGACAAACCATTTCCTCCATCATGGACCACCGTTTTGTTGCCCTGAACGCTACCGACGACCAGGAGGTAGCCATCGGTGTCTTCAGAGACCACGACAGGGTGGCCCTGCCTGTAACCGATACCAAGGGGGTGCTTCTTGGCATTGTCACCTTTGATGATGTGATGGATGTGGCCGAAGAAGAGTCGACCGAAGACTTCCATAAATTTGGATCCATCCAGGATGCTATTTTTAACCCACTGAAGATCAGACTTTTAAACTTATACAAAAAACGCATTGTCTGGCTTTCCATCCTGGTATTCATGAATGTGTTCTCCGGCGCCGCCATTGCCAGTTTTGAGAATGTCATCGAATCGGTGGTTGCCCTGGTGTTCTTTCTCCCTCTGCTGATCGACAGCGGCGGAAACGCCGGAGCCCAGTCGGCCACCCTGATGATCCGCGCCCTGGCCGTTGGCGACGTGGAGTTAAAAGACTGGCTCAGGCTGTTTGGCAGGGAGTTTCTGGTGGCCCTGCTGCTGGGCATCACCATGGCCTTCGCCGTTGCCCTGGTGGCCAGCTTCAGGGCCCCCGAAATAATGCTGGTGGTCATGATCACCATGGTGCTTACGGTACTCACAGGCAGCCTGGTGGGTATGCTGCTGCCATTTATCTTCACCCGTCTGAGACTCGACCCGGCCACGGCAAGCGCCCCCCTGATCACTTCCATTGCCGATATTTGCGGGGTGCTGATCTATTTTTCGATCGCTTCCTGGTTTTTTGGCATCTGACGACCCCTTTCCGGCGGATGCCGGTCAGCCACCATGGCCAATCCCGGCCGGCAGGTTTTGGGGATGGGCAATGAAATAGTATTCATTCTTTTTCAGGTAATGCGATTCAAAGCCGGGCAGCGTCAGGGCAGCTTCCCCGTTTAAAAATGCGGGCAACAGCGAAAGCTTCAGCCCGCATTCCTCTACCAGCAACTCATACATATCGCGGGGGGTGGCATGATAATAATTGCTGCCCCCCAGACCGAATTCAAATACAATACACGGACGGGATCGTTTGATGAGTTCCCTCCCCCCTCTGATGACCTGGTATTCGGCACCTTCCACATCGATCTTGATGAAGGCGACTGGCAAATCGGGCGGAATGAGCTGGTCGAGCCTTCGCATTTCCACGTCAATTTCCTCTATGTCGGGGTATTCAACGGCGTATTTTCTTTTTTTCAGCCCACTGTAAGACGGGGCATTGCGCACATAACAAAATGAGGCAGTACCGCTTTTGTCCGACAAGGCATAGGGATACACTCTGATGCGGTCGCCATACCTCCGGTTAACTTCCGTATAATAGGCGGGAATGGGTTCAAAGGCAAAGTGCATGCCCCCGGGCGCAAGTCGAAGGATGCGGTCAATGAATTCCCCCTGGTGACTGCCTACATCGATGCAATTGGAATGCTTGTGGAGCAGGCGCTTGAGTATGCGGGCTGTCAGGCGGTCGTAATACATGTTCCGCGTCAGATCGATACCGGCAGCCGACAATGCCCGCTTCAGGAATTGTTTTATCCGGGAAAAATACATCTACGTATTGTTATCTGTTCGATATCATTCTCCTCCCCTGCCGGGATTACGGACAATTTGCCCCCCCCGGCTGGTGGTAAAACTGGTCTGGTCCGGATTGCCTGAGTAATTGATCACACTGCCCTGGCCGGCACGGGCCGTCAGCTTCCGGCTGACTTTCAAGCTGGCCACGGCTCCGTTCCTGCAGGCAATCTCGGCACTGGCAACCTCAAATTGCCCGGCCTCCAGAATGGCCCCGTTCCTGATGTCGGCCGAGAGCGTACCCGCTCTCCCCGCTAAGGAAACCACCGAGCCCATCTGCGCCCCGAGTTCTACCTCATCGTATTCCAGATTCAGCGTGCTTCTTGCGCCGGTGCCCAACTGATGTACCAGCCGCCCTCCCCTGAGGGTTTCCGGGCCATGCAGAGTAACTCCTCCAGTGCCTGTCAGGCTTTTGAGCACGTCCAGTTCCAGTTGTACTTCAATCGTTACTTCACGTGCAACGCGATCGTCCAGTGAGACGCGCAGTCTGCCCCTGTCGACCTCGGAGGTTATCAGTTCCAGGATATTGTCGTCGGCGGTTAACTGCACCCGGTAATTGCCGGTCTGCACCAGGCTTACCCGCAGCTGACCGTGGACCTCCACAGCATCAAAGGCAGGCATTTCGTAATTGACCGTTCGTCTCTGCCCGCTCCCGTGGATGACCTCACGCCCGAGTTCGTTGCGCAGGGCCAGCATCAGAAAGAACAGGACAATGACCACAAGGGCAAAAGCCGCAAGCAGGATTTTACTGGCTGTCTTCATCTTTATCGGTTTTATTTTGTACACAATTGCTTTAACTGTCAACAAACGGGCATCAGCGGATGAGTTGTTCCCTGAACAATGCATAATACTTTTCCAGGTCTTTGACATCGAGCTTGAGCATATCCATCGTATAAAATATCTGCGGCAGGTCTTCGCCGATGAATTTATCTTTCTTAAAATCGAGGGTTTTCTGATACCCATTGTCCGACACGAAGTAGCCGATGCCCCGTTTGTTGTAAATAATGCCTTTTTCCTGAAGAAAATTATAGGTTCGTATGGCCGTGTTCGGGTTGACCTCTACCTGGACGGCAATTTCCCGGATCGAAGGGATCTTCTCTCCTTGTTTCCACTGTTTTTTCAGGATGCGTTCGCAAAAATAGTCGGCAATCTGCAGATAAATGGCTTGGCCTTCATTAAATTCCATCTTTACACCTCCCTTTCTTTTAAGGTAAACCATGTCACTGCCAGGAAAAACGGCACAGCCAGGTAATTGAACAGGATGCGGGCAGTGGCCGGGATGGTATTCATGAACAATGACTCCATGCCTGCCGACAAATTGCCCGGCCCAATGGAAAACTCTCCGCCCGGCACATAGGGCGATAACAGCATCCAGCCGAAAAGTCCGGTAATGACCGCAAGTACCATGCCCACCACAAACATGGCCAGCAAGGTCTTCAAGAAGTTGTTCTTTCTGAAATAAGCAGCTCCCAGCAGAAATACCGATTGGGTGACCAGATAGGTCCTGATGGCATTCAAGCCCGTTTGCGAGAACACTCCCTGAAAAGGTTGAAGATCAAACGCAAAATTCATGATCAGATTGGCAACGAAAACAATCAGGCCGATGGACAGAAAGGCCAGCAGCGGATAAAGGATGCCGGTAACGATCCAGGCACTGCCAAGGCGTTCGGTAACGGAAACCGGGAGAGTAAGGTAATGATGGGCCCTGCGGGGGTAATCCAGTTCAGAAAAAATATTGCTGGTAAAGATATACCCTCCGATGAACATGATGGAAAGGTAAAACGGGATCAGGCCCGGCAGGTTAGCGGGGTTGAAATAAGCCACCAGCAGGGAAATTACCATCAGGGTGCCTGCCAGCCCGCCAAATGCAATGAACAGGCCGCTGGTGTTTGACAAAACATAGCGCCTGATGAGCAGATAGAGCCGCCTTATACTGAAAATATTGTTCTGTTTCATGTCTGTCTATGATTTGAATGCATAATTGATCCCCTCGGGATTGGCAATAACGCCATTGAACAGGAGTTCGATATCCAGCCGGCTGTCGCGCCCGTGTATGTTGGGCATGATGGCCTGATAGCCCCCCAGCTGCTCTTCGTGGTAGATGGGGCGCATGTTTTCCCTGATCACCGGAATGGTCTCAAAAACAAGGGCCGAGCTGATTTCATCCACCCCCCGGTTGAAAATGATCTTTCCGTTTTCAATAATGATTACCGGATCGATCAGGTTTTCCAGGTCGCGGACCTGGTGGGTGGAGATCAACACGCATTGTTCCTCGTTTACCGAAGCCGTGATCACACGCCGGAACTGGCTCTTTGACGGAATGTCGAGGCCGTTGGTGGGTTCATCCATAAGCAGCAGCCGTGCAGAGGTCGATAAACCAAAAGCCAGCAAAAACTTTTTCTTCTGACCGAAAGACAACTGGTGCAGTTTATGGCCGGGCTGCAGCTGAAATTCCCTGAGAAGCCATTCGAGCTTGTCGTAGTCGAAACCAGAATAAAAGGGCGCATTGATTGAAATATAGCGGTCGATGCGCACCGAAGGCAGGTGGTACTCTTCCGGAATGAAACAAATGTTTTCCAGGCAGGCAGGAACCCGGTTTTTCGACTGGTAGTCAGCCACCACCGATTGCCCGTGCCGTGGAAAAACCAGGCCGGCCATCACCTTTAACAGCGTGGTCTTGCCCGCACCATTGCGGCCCAGCAAACCGTAGATGTTGCCGGGGAGCAATTTCAGGTCCAGGTTGTCAAACAAGGTCTGCCGCCTGGTATAACCAAATTCGAGATTCTCAATAAGGACCATAATTTTTATGTTTTAGTGTACTACACATCTATTACACTACAAATGTAATGAGGTTTTTTTAATTTTCCAATAAAAACGCATTTATTTTTTAAAAAATTTTATCTCCCTGTTTATCTGGTGATTAAAATCATAACGGAAGTAACAGGACAAATAAACCAGCAATTTGCCAGGAAATGCCGGTGTCATTCTGCATTTTTTTCTGTACGGTTTGGAGATTTCAGGAAAAAACATACATTTGTTTATACAACTGCATGGTTGTTTATTTTCAAAAACAAACCTTATTATTCAACAAAACCCTGACAAAATGGACTTCCTTACCAAGACCCTCTCCCGCTTCCTGTTCTCGGTTCCCATCCTGATCTTCGGACTGTTTCACTTCATGAATACCCAGGCCATGGCGGGCATGGTGCCACAGTGGATCCCTGGATCCGCATTCTGGGTCATTCTGACCGGGATTGCACTGATTGCCGCAGCCGTAGGCATTATGGCGCGTGTATGGGACTACTGGGCCGGCTTTTTGCTTGGTATCATGCTGCTGATCTTCGCCCTGACCATACATCTTCCGGCGGCAATCGGGGGCGACCAGATGGGCATGACCATGTTGCTGAAAGATACAGCGATGGCGGCAGGTGCCTGGATGTATGCGGGTTACCTGGCCAGGCGGATATAACCAGTCCCGGGGATAAGCGACCGAAAAAGTCACGGGTTTTTCCGGCGCACAAGCAAACACGGTAAAGTCTTACGAAGAATGGCTCAGCACCCTGTCGGGCTAAGTGCACGGCAGGGCTGGTATGCTTTTGATTTTTTGAGCAAAAAGCGAAAACCCCACGATCGGACATGGGGTGGAGTTAACCTGATAAACGGGCAGATGGAGCGGCTGGGCCGAATGCGGGCAGAGCAATGCGATCAGAAATCCCCTCCCCTGCCGCCATGGCGTTGCCGCCGTTGGGCCTCTCTGAACAGCATGCGGTTAAATGCCCGTTCGGCCTCAAACAACATCGCAATCTGCCGGGTTGAGATGATCTCTGCCATTTTCGCCGTATATTCCCTGCGCAGGGCCGCCGCCTCCTCAAAGCGCGACAGCTCCGCCTCCACAAAGACCCCAGCCTCCTGCTCACTCATGAGTTCCACCTCGGGCAATTCTTCACGCCTGGCCCTGAATGCTGCCGACAACTCCTCTATCCGCTGGTTGTATTCGGCATATACGGGCCAAAACAACCGGGACTCCTCCCTGGTGAGGGATAACCTGCTGGTGATGTAGGCAATGCGCCTGGCCTCGATGGCTTCCAGGCGATCGTCGGCCTGCCTGGCAGAACGCTGCTCACCATGTGGGGGCTGGGCCGGGCTCTGGGCAGCCAGCATCAGGGCGATCAAAACCATCAGCAGTTGTTTTCCAAACGAATAATTGTATCTGGTCATGAGTAGTTATTTCTTTATTAATCAAGAGACGACAGCAAATAGCCGCTTTCGATGCCATAATACCGGGCATTTTCGAACATGGCTTCCATTATTTCCAAATAAGCATCCGGGTCGGCATCCAGCAGATGGATCCCGTTAAGTTCAAACAGGATCTCGTCGGCCGAAAGGCCCGATTCCAGCACCACATCGTAGAAAAAACCACGGTCAATCCCCGTTTCCATGGCCAGGTAATCCATTTCTGAGATCATTTCCTCACCGGCCAGGTAAGCGGGCGGAGCTGCATTCCGCAACAGGAAGAGACCGGCTGTAAGGCTGACAAGCAAGAGCAGGACAACCACCGCGGGGATCAGCTTTTTATAGGCCATGAATGGCAGAGCGGGCAGGCGGTGGCTCCTGTGTTCGAGGATGCGGTGTTGAATAAGACCCGGAAGTGTATCGAAATACCTGTCGGGAACACCGAAGCCACCGTTCCCGGCTGGCCCGGGCAGGCTGCTGCTGAGCTCTTCCAGCTCTTTTCTGACAGATTGCTCGCTGTTTGCTTGCATGAGGTTTTTATTATTAGATAAGGTGCAAACCCAATGGTTTAATCAGGATCCGATATATTTTTCAATCTTCTTTACAGCATGGTGGTAAGATGCCTTGAGTGCCCCTACCGAAGTGCCCAGTACACCGGCCATTTCTTCGTATTTCATCTCGTCGTAATACCTCAGGTTGAATACCGCCCGCTGTTTCTCCGGCAGGCTAAGTATGGCTTTCTGTATCTTTTTTTCCAGTTCCTTTCCCTGGTAGTAGACATCCGACTCAAGGCTTTCTTCGAGTTTTTTGTCGACATCGCGAAGAGGCAGGAAGAAACGTTGTTTTTTCTTTTTCAAAAAAGAAAGCGCCTCGTTGGTTGCAATTCGGTAGAGCCAGGTGTATAATTGCGCATCGCCCCTGAAGCCCGATATGGCCTGCCAGGCCTTGAGAAACACGTCCTGGAGTACATCGTTGGCGTCATCGTGTGTTATGACCAGTCTCCTGATATGCCAGTAGAGAGGCTCCTGGTATTTGCGGACGATGAGATTGAATGCATAGTCGGGATTATCCCCATGAAACAGCAACTTCAACAACTCCTCGTCCGAAACCTGTTGCATCTGTTTTTAATTTTTATAGCTCGGGGAGGCCGGAAATTCAACTTACTACTTACTACTTACTACTTACTACTTACTACTTACTACTTACTACTTACTACTTACTACTTAATTTTTAACTCACCACTCACCGCTTTCCTTCCACCTTCTTCCCGGCCACGGCCCTCATGGCTGCCTCCACCACGTCGGATGCGGTGAGGCCGTATTTTTTCATCAGTTCGGCAGGCTTGCCGCTTTCGCCGAAACGGTCCTTTACGGCCACCATCTGCAGCGGCCTGGGCAGGTTCACGGCCAACACATGGGACAGGGCCTCCCCCAGCCCCCCGTGAAGCTGGTGTTCCTCGGCAGTAACGGCACATCCTGTTTTCCTTACTGATTGTAAGATGCTTTCGGTATCCAAAGGTTTAATGGTGTGGATATTTATTATTTCTGCCCTGATCCCGCGCCTGAACAATTCCTTCCCGGCTTCCAGGGCTTCCCATACCAGATGGCCGGTGGCAAATATACTGACATCGGTACCTTCGTTGAGTACAATGGCCCTGCCGATGGTGAAGGGCTCGTCAGGATCCGTAAAATTAGGCACCTTGGGCCGGCCAAAGCGCAGGTATACAGGACCTTCATGTTCTGCCACGGCCCGGGTTGCCGCACGGGTCTGGTTGTGGTCGCAGGGAACAACCACCGTCATATGCGGAAGCATCCGCATCATGCCGATGTCTTCCAGGTTTTGATGCGTGGCCCCGTCTTCGCCCAGGGTGATCCCGGCATGGGAGGCACATATCTTGACATTCTTCCCCGAATAGGCAATGGACTGCCTGATCTGGTCGTACACCCTGCCTGTGCTGAAATTGGCAAAGGTGCCGGTAAACGGGATCTTCCCCCCAATGGTCAGTCCGGCGGCAATGCCCATCATATTAGCCTCCGCAATGCCCACCTGGAAAAAACGCTCCGGAAACTCCTTTTTGAAGGCATCCATTTTCAGAGAGCCGGTCAGGTCGGCACACAAGGCGACCACGTCGGGATTGGAGCGGCCAATGTCGAGCAGGCCCAGGCCAAAGCCAGAGCGGGTATCTTTCTTTTCCTCAAACTTATATTCTCGCATGCTCATCTTGTTGTTTTATAGGGTTTTATGCTCCAATCAATAATCACCCAAGGTTTCTTCAAGCCCGGCCATGGCCCTGGCAAACTGTTCGTCGTTGGGGGGCTTGCCGTGCCATTCGTGGGTGCCCGTCATAAAATCCACCCCCTGCCCCATTTCGGTCTGCATCAGAATTACCATGGGTTGTCCGTGCCCGCATTTTGACCTGGCCTGGGCCAGGGTCCCGAGCAAATCCTCCATGTGGTTGCCGTTGACTTCAAGCACCTGCCAGCCGAAGGCTTCGTATTTTGCTTTCAGGTCGCCAAGGGGAAGGACATCGTCTACTGCGCCATCGATCTGCTGCCCGTTGTGGTCAACGATGCCGATGAGGTTATCTGTGCCCCTGGACCCGGCATACATGGCAGCTTCCCAGATCTGCCCCTCCTGTTGCTCCCCGTCGCCCATCAGGCAATAGACAAGGCGGGTGTCGCCATTCAGTTTTTTAGCCAGGGCAGCCCCGATGGCCACACTCAGGCCCTGACCGAGTGAGCCGCTGGCCACCCGGATGCCAGGCAGCCCCTCTTCGGTGGCGGGATGACCCTGCAACCTCGAATCGATCTTGCGGAAAGACCCCAGTTCGCCGGTGTCGAAATACCCGCTGCGCGACAAGGCACTGTACCAGCCGGCCGAAAGATGCCCGTTGGAGAGAAAGAACAGGTCTTCGCCCCTGTCTTCAATGGTAAAATGTCCGGAATCGTGGCGAAGAACCCTGAAGTACAGGGCGGCAAAGAGTTCCGCACAACCCAGTGGACCCCCGGGGTGCCCCGACTGGGCACCGTGGACCATACGCAATACGTCCCTGCGTATCTGTGTGGCTATTTGTTTTAATTGAGCGACATCAGTCATGGTATTATGGTTTAATTCCCACTGTTTAATCTACTTTCAGTTTGCGGTATTTAATCCGTTTGGGCGCCGTCGCCCCCATCCTTTTTCTTCTGTTTTCCTCGTAAGACGAATAGTCGCCCTCAAAATACGTAACCTGCGAATCGCCCTCAAAGGCAAGGATGTGGGTGGCCACCCTGTCGAGAAACCACCGGTCGTGGGTGATGATCACCGCACAACCCGCAAAATGCTCCAGACCTTCCTCCAGGGCCCTGAGGGTATTGACATCGATATCGTTGGTGGGCTCATCCAGCAGCAATACGTTGGCCTCGCTTCTGAGGGTCATGGCCAGATGCAGACGGTTTCTTTCGCCCCCCGACAGCACACCGCATTTCTTGCCCTGGTCGGCCCCGGTAAAGTTGAACCTGGCCACGTAGGCGCGGCTGTTCATCTGCCGCCCCCCAAGTTCGATAAGTTCGTTGCCTCCCGAGATCACTTCCCACACGCTTTTGTCGAAATCGATGCCGGCATGGGCCTGATCAACATAACCCAGGCTGACGGTCTCTCCGATGCGAAAACGGCCGCTGTCGGGTTGCTGATGCCCCATCATCATGCGGAACAGAGTGGTTTTCCCGGCACCGTTGGGGCCAATGATGCCCACAATCCCTGCCGGTGGCAAGGAAAAACTCAGGTCTTCGAACAGGAGTTTGTTGCCAAAGGCCTTACTGATCCCTTCGGCTTCAACGACCTTGCTGCCGAGCCTGGGACCATTGGGAATAAAGATCTCCAGTCGCTCTTCTTTTTGTTTGACATCCTCGCCCAGGAGTTTCTCATAGGCAGAAAGCCTGGCCTTGCCCCTGGCCCTCCTGCCCTTGGGCGTCATTCGCACCCATTCCAGTTCGCGTTCGAGGGTTTTACGGCGTTTGCTCTCCGATTTTTCCTCCATTTCCAGCCGCCTGGTTTTCTGCTCCAGCCACGAGGAATAATTCCCCTTCCACGGAATGCCTTCGCCCCTGTCGAGTTCAAGGATCCACCCGGCCACATTATCGAGAAAATAGCGGTCGTGGGTAATGGCGATCACGGTGCCTTTGTATTGTTTGAGGTGCTGCTCCAACCATTCGACGCTTTCGGCGTCCAGGTGGTTGGTGGGTTCATCCAGCAAGAGGATGTCGGGTTCTTTCAGCAACAACCTGCACAGGGACACCCTCCTCAACTCCCCGCCGCTCAGATTGGCCACCGGTTCATCGGGTTCCGGGCAGCGCAGTGCATCCATGGCACGGGCCAGCTTGCTGTCAAGTTCCCATGCCCCGTGCTGTTCGATGAGGTCGGAGAGTTCTCCCTGCCTGGCAATGAGGCGGTTCATTGCTTCTTCGTCCATGGGTTCGGCAAACTTCATGTTCACCTCATCGTATTCTTTGAGCAGGTTCACTACCTCCTGCACCCCCTCTTCCACAATTTCCCTTACCGTTTTGGTTTTGTCCAGTACCGGTTCCTGCGGAAGGTGGCCCACCCGGTATCCCGGCGAAAAAACCACATCACCCTGGAAAGATCTCTCCTCTCCTGCGATAATGCGCATCAGGGTAGACTTCCCAGATCCGTTCAGGCCGATAATGCCGATTTTGGCACCATAATAGAAGGAAAGGTAGATGTCTTTAAGTACCTGTTTGCCGGCGGGGGGGAAACTTTTGCTTACCCCCACCATGGAAAAGATGATCTTTTTATCGTCGCTCATGTGGTCCTTGCTGGCTTTTCACTGCAAATGTCCGAAAAAATGCCTTGCCAAGTGCAGAAAGTATTCGGGTTTTTTCGCTCAATGACTGTATCTTTGTAAAAATTCAGTGCTATGAAGCCGCAGCCACCATACCATAAAGGCAAGAGTTGTGTTCCTCCCCCCGTTATGTTCAACGGCTGGAAGCACCATGCCGGCTTCCTGTGTTTTATGATACAGACCTGGGCACAAAGGCCGGAGGATCGCTTCCCCTTGCTGGCGGCAAAATTGAAAATGCTCGGCGAATCGCTGTTCGACATGTACACCGGTCCGCTGGAACCCTCCGAGATCGCCAACGAACTGATCCGGATCCTTCAGGCCTACAATGCCTACAACCGCGATGATTATTTCCGGTGGATCGACAGTTCACCCCAGTCATTCTGGCAGATCAGCATTTCCGACGGGTCGGACTGGACCCTGCGAAAAAACGAAAACCCAAGCGAATATTACATCCACATCCACCCCTCCCGGTATTCCAAAAACAGCCGGCGCATAAAAGCCAACCAGCTGCGAACGGCGCTGGCTACCCTGATCATGGCCAGTATGCGCGATCAGCAGCCCGATATCGCCCTGATGAACAGGGTGCGAAATGATTTTCTGGGCCTGTCGAAGGTTTCCGGACCGCAGGCCAAGGAAATCTTTGTCAGCATCAACGAGCTTTCGCAGATGAGCGGGCTGAAATTTCACAAAACCGATCAGGAGCTGAAGTAAAGGATTAGAAAAACAAGGGGAATAAGGATGCCGGCTGAGACCAGCCAGGCCCCCCGGCCCCTGATCCCGTTTTTCCCCCTGATGATAAACAGCCCGGTAAACGCCAGGGCAATGAGCCCGGCCGCATAGAGGTCGGAAAACCATGTCCAGAGACGGCGGGGGGTATTGTAATGCAAAAAATTGACCTGGCGGAATACGGGACGGGGGCGTATGGTTTCCAGGTCGGCCCGCCCTGTCTGCAAATTGACGGTGATGCTTCCGTGCCTGATGAAAATACGCAAACTTTCGCCACTGGGCAGGGCGGTCCTGAACTCATCTTCCCTGCCGATCTGCTCCAGAAAATGCATGGCCTTTTCGCGGTTGCCGTTCACCTCCTCTTCGGGCAACCTAAGCAGGAAGCTGTCCTGGGTGATGATGTAATTGGGATTCCACTGATGGCGGTGGTTCAGGGCAATGCCCGACAGTCCGTAAATGATGCACATGCCAAAGAAGAAATACCCCAGGTCGCGGTGAACAGCGCGGTTCAATTTCCGGATCTTCATAGCAAAAAAATTTGCCGGCAAAAAAAACTGCCGAAAACACGGGTTCCCGGCAGTAAATTGGCTTGTGTGCCGGATTACCTTAGCTCAAAGGCCTGAAGTTCCACATAGGGCCTGATATCGGGGTCAATCCCTTTTTCGGCAAGCAGCCTGATGGCCTGCTCTGTCGACTCGCAGGCATGCCCGTCTTCGTCGTGTTCATGCTCGTGATCGGCATCCAGCTCATCCAGGTTGGTCACCTGGGTTTTCAGGGTGCCCAACACCATGACCTCCCGGCCTTCGTCCTCCACATCAAAACGGTTCATGTGCTCGCCCAGCATGACCTGCATGCTGTAAGTCTCGTCGCCGGCCTGGACCACCCGCATCTTGTCGCCACTGTGGCGGCAGATGTGGCTGATGACGCCTTCAAAACGAACCACGGTCCCTTCATAATGGAGGGGATCGGCTACCAGTTGGGCAATCTCCGAAGTTTCGACTACGCCCCCGGCCTGGTGCTCTGTTTGTGTGCCGCAGGCCATCATCAGCAGGCCTGCAACCAAGATCAATAATCGGTTGTTCATTTTTTTTTGTTTTAATGAAGATAAATCCGGCACAAAGATACATCAAAGTAGCTTGCACTTCTACCGAATTAACAGAAATTTATCAAACGGGCAAAAACAGAGCGGCCCCGAAGGCTTCAAAGAAATCACTTACCTTTGGCATCCAAAACCAGTGACCCATGGAAGCCAGGATCGGCGAATTCGCCGCATTGTTCACCGCATTGTGCTGGACCGTCACGGCCATTTCGTTCGAATCGGCCAGCAGAAAAGTTGGTTCGGTTCCTGTCAATATCATCCGCCTGGTCATGGCCCTGGTGCTGCTGAGCTTGTTCTCCTGGGCCAGACGAGGGTATTTCTTCCCTTCCGATGCCTCAGCCTTCAACTGGTTCTGGCTGGCTTTATCGGGCCTGGTCGGCTTTGTCATCGGAGATCTCTTCCTGTTCAAGGCATTTACGGTGATCGGTTCACGGCTCTCCCTGCTGATCATGACCCTGGTGCCACCGATAGCGGCCTTTGTGGGCTGGATGCTGATGGGCGAAACCCTCGCTCCTGTCCATATGGCAGGCATGCTGCTGACCCTGTCGGGCATTGCCCTGGTGATCTTCCACAAACACAGGGAAAGAAAAAAACAACTCACTCCCCTGGAACAGATACCTATACAGGGGGTGGTGTTTGCCCTCCTGGGTGCGGCCGGGCAGGCGACCGGACTGGTGCTGAGCAAATTCGGCATGCAGGAGTACGATGCCTTTTCGGCCACACAGATCAGGGTAATGGCCGGTATTGCAGGATTTGCGATCGTTATCCATTTTTTCCGCAAGTGGCTGGCCGTAAACCGGGCTTTCCGGCATCGCAGGGCCTTGTTGCTGATGCTCCTCGGGGCCACTTTCGGGCCCTTTCTGGGGGTATCCGCTTCCCTGATCGCGGTGCAGAATACCGCCACCGGGATAGCTTCCACCATCATGTCGATCTCCCCCATCCTCATCCTTCCGGCCACCTTCCTGATCTACCGTCACACAATCAGCTGGAAGGAATTCCTGGGGGCGGTGATCAGTGTGGGCGGGGTAGCCCTTTTCTTTATTTTTTAATTTTTTATCCCGCCCACAGGGCAAAAATAAAACCTGGCCCTTGCATAAGTTGGCAGAATCCTGTAGGTTTGCCTCCTGCCCCTGACAACTTGAATTTAGGCTGATGGACGAAGTGCAATCCCTTGCCCTGAAAACCGGCCAAACGGCTGTTTGGGCTTTTGCCGGCTATTTGCTGCTGATCATCCTGGTCGGCATATACGCAGCCAGGTTTTCCTCCCGGGATATATCGAACTATTTTATCGGCGGGCGGAAAATGGGCATGCTGGTGGTGGCATTGTCGGCCGTTGTGAGCGGCCGCAGCGCCTGGCTGTTGCTCGGGGTCACCGGCATGTCTTATGTAATTGGGTTTTCGGCCTTGTGGGCCGTATTGGGCTATACCCTGGTGGAGTTCTTCCTGTTTTTCCATTATGCCCCCCGCATCAGGCGCTTCAGCGAGACGCACGACTGTATTACCGTACCCGATTTCTTTGCCGAACGCTTCAGTGACCGCGATGGCCGGCTGCGCATGGTGGTCGTGGCCGTGATCATCGCATTCATGATCGCCTATGTGTCGGCCCAGTTTGTGGCCGGGGGAAAGGCCTTCCAGTCGAGCTTCAACTTCAGCGAAACACAGGGAATACTGCTGACCACCCTCATTGTTTTGTTCTATACCATGGTGGGAGGCTTCCTGGCCGTCAGCCTCACCGATACCATACAGGGCCTGTTCATGATGGTGGCACTCGTGGTATTGCCCGTGATGGCCATTGCCCACCTGGGCGGTCCCATGGCGTTTTATTCCCAGGCCTCGGCCCTGTCGGCAGGACAGTTTTTCAACCCCTTTGCCCTGGGTGCAGGGGCCCTGGCAGGCTTTCTGGGAATCGGGCTGGGCTCGCCCGGAAACCCACACATCATTGCCCGCTACATGTCGATCAAAGACCCGGCAAAGCTGAAAACCGTTGCCATGGTCGGTACCGCGGCAAATGTGGTCATGGGTCTCGGGGCCATCGTGACGGGCATGCTTGGCCGCCTCTATTTTCCTGACGCCGGCCTGCTGCCAGGCGGCGACCCCGAAAACGTATATCCAATGCTGGCCAGCCAGCATCTTCATCCCGTTATGTTCGGGGTAGTGATTGCCAGCATCTTTGCCGCCATTATGTCGACGGCCGATTCGCAGCTGCTTGTGGCCGCCTCTGCCCTGGTGCGCGACATTTACGAAAAACTGATTCATCGCCACCGGGTTGTGCCCCAAAAACGGCTGGTATTGCTCAGCCGCTTGATGGTGGTCGTGATGGTGCTGCTGGCATTATTCCTGGGGCTGATCGCCGAAAAACTGGTATTCTGGCTGGTTTTGTTCGCATGGGCCGGCCTGGGCGCCGCCTTCGGCCCCACCTCCATCCTGGCCCTGTACTGGAAAGGCACCACCAGGGCGGGAGTGATCAGCGGCATGGTGTCGGGTGCATTGACCGTGATTGCCTGGAACCGCATACCTGTCCTGGAGGCCATGATGTATGAACTCATTCCCGGCTTCGTTGTGGCCTTTGCAATCACGGTGGCAGTCAGCAGGTTTACGAAAACACCCGGCAATGCGGCTTCCATGATGGAGACGATGAAGAAACCCTGAAGCTTCCGCTACCCGGCAACCCCCTCTTCCTTACCTGCGCCGGAATATCCTCCGAAAAAGGGATTCCCTGGGCAAAGATCCGCTGTCCTGCTCAAAAGTCACCCTGGTGTCGCGAAAGCGATTGATGAAATTCTCCAGACGGCTTTTCTCCCTGAAATCGGGACATTCGAGCGAAGTTGCCAGGGACGTGGGCAATGGGGGGAAAGAAGAAAAGAAACGATGCCGCAGCTCGTGGTCTTGTTGCAGCTTCTGAAGACTAAGGGCCAGCAGGGGTAAAGCCAGAGCGCTGCCCGAGCCATGCCCACCGTATTGGAAACGGACCGACGGAAGAGAGGCCCCTGCCCGGCTCACCATCACCAGGTCGCTGCCAAAGGCGGCAAACCAGGCATCGGCATACCGCTGGGAGGTCCCTGTTTTTCCGGCCAGGGGCAGATCCACCCCATAGCGGTTGCGGATGGAAGCTGCCGTTCCATTATTTACTGCCTTCTCGAGCATGGCCCTTATGAGCAGGCTGGTATTTCCGGATACCAGCCTGGTTTTCGTTTCAGGAGGTTCCCGCCGGAAGATGAGTTCACCACCGGGACCGGTAATGGATTCTACCAGGTAGGGCTCCACAAGGAAGCCTCCGTTGGCAAATGCGGCATAGGCCACCGTCAGTTCGAAAATACTGGCTTCGGCCGTGCCCATGGCCAGCGAAGGCCTGTTCGAAAGGGGGAAAGAAAATCCCATCCGGGTCCACAAGTCGTTTACCGGGGCAAAGCCGGTTTGCAGGAACACATGGAATGTGGGAATGTTCATCGAATGCGACAGGGCCCCGGCCATGGAATACATCCCCCCGTAGCTGCGGTCGTGATTGGTGGGGCTGTATCCTGTAAAATCGGTAATGACGACTGAGTCGTTGTCAAAATAACTGCAGGGTCTGATGCCCTCTTCCAAGGCCGCCGCGTATAGCAGGGGCTTAAAGGCCGAGGCCAGTTGCCGCCTGGCATGGACCTGATCGTATGGGTGGGTAGGGTGATCGATGCCCCCCACATAAGCCCTCACTGCGCCCGAATGGGGGTCTATGGCCAGCAAACCCGCGTGGATCAGAGACAATGCTTTCCTGAGGCTGTCGGCTACAGTCAGGGTATCGGCATAGGGCCCCTTCCAGTCAAAGATCCATTGCCTTCTCTTCTCCCCTGCCCTTGCATCCAGGCCAGTGCGTTTCAACTCTGCGGTCACGATCTCTTTAAGAGCAGCCCTGGCGGCCGGACTGCGGTATTGGTCGTCAAGGATCCGCTGCATCCTGCCCAGATGTTCCCCGAATGAACGGACGGTATGTTGCTGCAAGGGGAGGTTCAGGGTGGTATGAATTTCCAGCCCGGAGGTTTCCAGATCCCACACGGTGCCTGTCAGGTGTTGAATGCTGTCGAGGAGCTGGTGCGTTTCCTGCCTGACCCTGGCAAGGAAATAGCCTGCCTGGTTTTCAGCCCTGTCCCCTTCATAAGCCAGGGCGAGGGGGAGGCTGCGCAGGGAGTCGGCCTGGGCAGAGGTGAGGCAGCCCATGACTTCCATCCGGCCGATCACCACATTCCTGCGGCCAAGGGCCCGCTGAGGGAAGAGCCTCGGGTTGTAGAAGGTGTTGGCCTTCAGCATGCCCACCAACAAGGCGGCTTCCTCTGCAGAAAGCTCTTCCGCCGGCTTCCTGAAAAAACGGCGGGCAGCCGCTTCAATACCAAATACGTTCTCGCCAAAGGGAACAATGTTCAGGTAAAGCGTAATGATGGTATCCTTGTCGAATACCTTTTCAATGCGCCTGGCCATAATGAATTCCCTTGCCTTACCCCCGGCCAGGCCCAACGCCCCCCGGCCCTGCCTTCCAAACAGGTTTTTGGCCAGCTGCTGGGTAATGGTGCTGCCCCCACCAGCCTCCGTCCTGTTGAGCAATATGGTTTTGAACAATACCCGGCCCAGGCTTCGGAGATCGATGCCCCTGTGACGATAAAACCTGGCGTCTTCTGTGGCAATCAGGGCATCCAGCAAATGGGGAGGGAGCTGTTCGTGTTTGACGGCAGTCCGGTTTTCGGCAAAGAATCTGCCAATGATCTCTGCGTCTTCCGAATATACCAGGCTGGCCCGGGCATGTTGAATGTCCAGCAGATCAGCCCGGCTTTGCAGTGGCCCGAACGCCCCGGTGTAAACCGCAGCAAGGAAAAAACCGGCTGCCAATGCCGCCATCAGCATCAGGAGCGCAACGATGCGTTTGACCTTCCTTATCATCCCGTTTCGTGTGTTCTTCTGTTTAACGGCCAATGCGGGCAATTATTTCGCATCAGGCCATAGACAGGGGGCTGCCGTTGGCGCAGGGATAAAATCGAGTAGGAGGAAAACAAAGTAGTTTTTCTCCTACTTTGTTTTCCGACCTCTCACACCACCGTACGTACGGTTCCCGTATACGGCGGTTCCTTAATAAACAACTCTTACCACTTTATAATGTTCCGATAAGAAAACGTATCCGGCCTCACGCAGCCGCTGGTCTGTGACTGT
>SL_3KL_010_SEDDRAFT_10000118_pt1 | contig 51534 bp, 47 predicted proteins | sample SodLakKL_010_SED_2_FD_10381 | JGI IMG/M metagenome (IMG submission 10381)
TCTTTAATTTCCGAAGGTACCCCGACAAATATTTCCACACTTCTCCCGAGATAACCGCGTAAATTATCCAGAAGAGAAATATTGGTAGGGTCGGCCACAGCAACCCTGTACGACCGGTCTACCTGATCAAAAACCAAAGCCCGGCTCTGGCGGGCTTTGGTTTCGCTTAAGCTTCTCGCCACGGCAGACAGGGGCAACTCCTTTTTCAGGTCAACAAAGGGCAATTTAAATTGAACAGCAAGCCCTTGCGCAAGTTGCCTTTCGCTAAGGAAACCCATCTCAATCAGAATAGAACCGATCTGCCGGTGGGGCGAGGTATTTTTTTGTCGGTGAAGAGCCTTTTTAAGTTCTTCCTNGCTGATAAAACCAAGTTCACACAGGATTTTTCCCAGTTTTTTTCTTCTTTGCATTGAAATTCCCCATTAAGCTTTTACTATATGATTCAATAACTGGAAAAAATTTCCTGCAAGTTTGTTTAAATTGTCTCCAGAATTTCTTCAGCCCGGAGAATTTCTTCCTGAGTTACATCCTGGTGGGTAACCAGGCGAATAGAATCAGGGCCAAAGGCATTTACCAGAAGCCCCTTTTCTTTCAACTGGGCTACTACCTCCAGGATAGGCTTATCTCCAAGGTAACGACTGACAATAATATTCGATTCAACGGGGAATTCTAAGCGGAAATTATCCATTTTTTCAATTGCCCCACCCAGGACTCGAGCCAACTGATGGTCCCGGGCCAGCCTTTCCTCAAAACCGTCAAGGGCAAAAAGTCCTGCCGAAGCTAGAATTCCAGCCTGCCGCATCCCGCCCCCCAGGATTTTACGAACCCGGCGGCCCTCCTGGATAAATTCAGTGGTTCCACATAAGAGCGATCCAACCGGGGCTCCCAATCCCTTGGATAGACAGAAAGACAGGGAATCAAAATCCTGGGCAATAAAGTCTGGAGTCAACTCAAGGGCTACTGCTGCGTTAAAAATCCTGGCTCCATCAAGGTGGGTTGCAATTCCCACTCTTTTACAAATTTCCAGGTGGGGTGCCAGTTCTTCCGGAGAAAAAACTCTCCCTCCAGCTCGATTATGTGTATTCTCAAATGTCACCAGTGTAGTCCTGGGAAAGTGAATATTTTCTCCACGAATTGCTCCTTCCAGATCTTCAGGAGAAAACAGCCCCCGTTCTCCTTTTAAAACATGAGTCTGGACTCCTGCCAGGCGGGCCAGTCCTCCTGCTTCGTAGAGAAAAATGTGGCTGGTTATTTCAGTTACAATTTCATCCCCAGGATTGGTATGAACCATAGCAGCAATCTGATTGGCCATAGTTCCCGAGGGAACAAATAGGGCTGCTTCTTTCCCCATTATTTCTGCGGCGATTTTCTCCAGTTGGTTAATGGATGGGTCTTCTCCGTAAACATCGTCTCCAACTTCAGCCCCGGCAATGATTTTCCTCATTTCTTCTGTGGGCCGGGTAATGGTATCACTTCTTAGATCCACGAATTCCATAAAATCACTCCCACTTTCTCACTCTATTTGGCTAATGTATTATATTATTAGCCTTTTTTTTGCTTTTTCCTTTTTCTTTTTATCCCTGTGAATTTTTCCGGAAATATTCGAACCAGGCCCAGAGCCTATTAAAAAAATCTTCCCGGTGTTTAGGTCGTTTAATTCCATGAAACTCTTCCGGGTAACGGATCATTGTAACTTCTTTACCCAGCCTTTTCAAAGCAACAAAAAATTCTTCACTCTGACCCGGTGGACACCGCATATCATTCTCTCCATGCATTAAAAGCATTGGTGTGTTAATTTTCTCCACATGGCTCAGGGGTGATTGTTCCATTAGATGCAGGGGTTTTTCCCAGGGCCGTCCCCCATATTCCCATTCATCAGAAAGGGTAATATCAGAAGTCCCATACCCACTGAGCATATTGCTAACTGATGCCCCGGCACAGATAGCTTTGAAACGATCGGTTTGAGTAGGCAGCCAGCAGGCCATATAGCCTCCATAGGACCAGCCGTGGGCGAAAATATTTTCCTCATCGATATTTCCTTTTTTGATCACAGCATCAACACCAGCCATAATATCTTTGTAGTCAAGATTTCCCCAGTCCCCGTCAATACAGCTGGCAAATTCCTGGCCGTAACTTTCGCTCCCTCTGGGGTTGGTTAAAAGAACAGCATAACCTTTACTGGCAAAAAATTGTGCTCTGAACATAAAAGAAGGCCCATAGGCCCCGTGGGGCCCCCCATGGATAAGTAACAAAAGGGGAAATTTCTGGTTATCAACTCCGGGCGGGTAGTAAACCCAGCCCTGAATTTCTTTACCATCCGCACTCGGGTAATTTATCTCCCGGGGCTTAATTACTTCTCTTTCTTTTAAAAGAGGCCCATTGAGATCGGTTAAAACCTGTTCTTTACCCTTTGTTAAACGGTAAAGTTCGTCCATCTTATCCCCTCTGGCCCCCGAGAAAATTAGTCCCCGGGAATTAATATAAAACCCGGTAATTATTCGTTCCCGGTCGTAAAGAATTTCTTCAATCCGGTCATCTTCTGTTGCCAAAAACAGGCCGGGGACACCGTTTTTCGTCAGGAGAAAATACACGCCATCTTCTTTACAGATCAAAAAATCCCCTTTCCCCGCCCGGGGTTCAGATTGGACATAAGCCCCAACAGGCCTGTCAATCGCATTTAACAGATCTTTGGCCTGATCTTTATCCAGGGGATCTGGATTTTCTCCCTTTTTGATCTTCTCCACTAAATTTCCCACTGCAATTTTCCAGAGGTGACTTGTTGTGGAAAGCCCCTCTTGCTGATCGTGCCCGGCAAAATACAAATACTTTCCACAGTAAGACCAGCAGAGGCTAAAAATCGGGCCCGGGCCCTTGTAGAGCATAAATTCTTCTCCCCGTTCCATATCCCAGAGCAGGATATTTTTCCTGGGGTCCATCCCTTCCGGGTCATCATAATTGGCTACAACTGCAAGAAAACGACCTGAAGGATCAACTGCCGGATCAGAATGAGAGTAATCTCCTCCTGTAATCATCTCTATTTCTGGGTTATCATCATATCCTTTAGGAATTTTTAATCGGTAAACCTGCTGAACTTTGTGTCCGAGGTAACCCTTCCCATCAAATCGATATTTAAAGGTATTGATAACCTTAACTTTGTTGGGCTTTTTTTCATCCTTTTCCTTGTCTTTTTCTTTTTCAGCGGTTTTTTCTATTTCCTTTATTCTGAGCCCATCATTTTCTGGAGCACCGGGATATGGTTCCCAGCTTTCTTCTTTGCAAAATTCATCGGCTGTAAAAATAATGCTTTCTCCGCTGGGATGCCAGAAAAATGATTTAATATCCTGTTCTGTTTCAAGCTGCCAGGGTTCTCCGCCCTCAAAAGAAAGCAAATAAATTTGGGGTTTCTCCTTGCGGTCGGACAGAAAAGCTAATTTTTCTCCATCTGGAGAAAAACGGGGTGAATGGTCCTTCCCGGAAAAAGTCAGCGGGCGGGATTTTCCCCCTTCCCACAGAAAAAGCCTGGATTTGCTTTTGTCCTCCTCTCGGTCTACAGTGTGAACTGTGAAAACAACTCTCTTCCCATCCGGCGATAACTCCATGCTTCCCGGAGTTTGGAATGAAAACAAATCTTCAATTGACCAGTTTTTCTTTTCCATTGTTTACCTCCTAAAAATTGAGCTTTCAGAGTCTATAATGTATTTTTCTATTTTTTTGTCTGAGTGCCTTTCTTTTATCGGAAAACCATTCTTGATTTTTTCAATAAAAAAGCTTTTGACCGAAGTCAAAAGCTCTTCAAATTACCTTTTTAAGATTTCTCAGTTATTTTTTTGGTTTCGCCCTTGTCCCTTTTGATTTTTCAGAAGCCATGGCTTTGCTTTTTTCTGTTTTGCGACCTTTCATTCCTTGGGATTTCTTTTCATTTTTCATCTTATCCCCTCCTCTCGAATTTAATAGAGAGGGGTTTTTACGTTCAGAACCTAAAAGTACAAGCCCCCAACCTTCTCTATGTTGGTTTAATTATAGTTTTCAGGCTGGAAATTATCAAAGCCAATTTATACCGAATTTGCAACATTCTGGGCCTTTTTGACCCTTTTCAGGAAGTTTTTTCCCTTTTTTCTTTTTTGGGCCCCTTTAATCGCAACTTTTTACTATCCTCATAAATTTTTACTGCCAGGTAATTTTCATTTCTCTTCCGGGGTATCCTTAACTGCTCTTTTTAAAACCCATCAACTCTTCCCAATCTAAAAGCAGGCTGGGATCAACATTCAGGTAATAGCCACCTCTGCGGCCCATTCGCACACCCACAACTCCTGAATCAACCAGAGGGCCAATTACCCCCCTGATATAGGAGGGAGTTATATTAAGTGAATCCCCCAGTGAATCGGAACCAACCGGGTCAGCATAACCTGCTTCTTTTTTCTTAAGGAATCTCAATATTTCGTAGTGAACCTGCTGCCAGTCGTTTTCCAAAAAACTCTGGATCTGTTGGTAATCAGCACCAACCGTTTTATTAAACAACTCTCTTTTAAATTTGTTTATCCTGAATTCCACAATTCCTTCCTTTATCACCCTTGTCAACCTTTCAATAGCAAGGGGCTTGGTCAAAAACCTGAAAACCTGCCCCTCATTGACTGCCTGCAAGGCATTATCCACGTTAGCATACCCTGTTATTATTACTCTAATGCTATCGGGTAATAACTGCCTTGTTTCTGCCAGGAACTTAACCCCATCCTTCCCCGGCATCTTGTAATCAGCGAGAATAACTGCAATATCGCTGTTAGAACTGATTATTTCCAAGCCCTGTTCAGCACTTTTAGCAGTAAGCACATCAAAATCATCAATTAAATGGCGCCGAAAGGCTTCCAGAATTCGGGGTTCATCGTCAACAATCAAGATTTTCTCCCTTTCCATTTTTCATTCCTCCTTTAACTTTAACCTGCCACCGGATTGGTCAGTGGCAAATTAATAATAAACTCTGTTCCCATTCCCGGTTCTGATTCAACAAAAAGTTCTCCATTATGCTTATTAACAATAATATCGTGGGCAATTGTCAGTCCCTGGCCCGTTCCCTTGCCCACTTCCTTGGTTGTAAAAAAGGGATCAAAAATTTTGTTTTTTAATTCCGGGGGAATTCCCACCCCATTATCTGCAATTCTAATCTGAATATATTCTGCATGGGCGCAGGTTTTAATTTTAATTTTTCCTCTCTCAATTAGGCCTTTTTCCCTGGCTTCCGAAATAGCCTGGGCCGAATTGACTACCATGTTCAGAAAAACCTGGTTAATTTTTTCCATAATACATCCTATCCCGGGCAGGGTGGGGTCAAGATCCAGTTCAACTTCAGCGGCGTATTTCCATTCATTTTTGGCAATTTCCAGGGTGCTCTCAATTCCCTGGTTTATATCTCCCAATCTCATTTCGGAATCCCCCGGATGGGCAAAGTTTTTCATGGAAAGAACCAGTTTATTTACTCTCTGAGCACCTTCTTTGGCGTCCTGTAGAGCATTAGGAATTTCCTCTTTAAGGTGGCGGGCTCGGCCCTGCGGGATATCAATATATTGATCCAGGGTGGCGAAAGCTTTCTGCAGAAAACTAAGGTTGTCTCCAATATACTGCATGGGTGTATTAATCTCGTGTGCAATCCCGGCAGCAAGCTGCCCAATTGATTCCATTTTTTGGGAAACAATTACCTGCTCTTCGATGTGCTTTTTTTTGGTAATATCACGGAAAATTATTACCTGGCCCAGGACCTTTCCTTTTCTGTTTTTAATGGGAGATCTGGTTTCACTAATTACCTTCATTCCCCCCTGCCTTGTGGAAAGGAGTGAATTTTCCCCGCTGGAATTTCCGGTAGTTTTCCTCTCTGTAACCTGGTAAATTTTTTCCAGAGATTGGCCGACCACTTCCTCCTGGTTCCAGCCTGCAATCTCTGCTGCCGCCGGATTAACTCCGGTTACAGCCATTTTTTCATCTGTTGTTATTACTCCCTCCCCAATACTTTGCAACGTTATATCCAATTTTTCATTTTCCGCTGCCAGCATCTCTTCGGTTTTTTTCCTTTCCTTTATTTCCTGCCGGAAGGCTAAATTTAGTTCCCGTAATTGTCTGACTTTGTTCTTGAGCTTTTTCTGGTTTTCAACAAGTCTGGTAATATCCCTGGCCCTGACCAGGATTTCTCCAGGGTTTTTCCCTCTTTCTGGAATAACCTCAAACTCCCATTGCCAGAAAGTTTTTCCCTGCTCCTGGTTTTCCTGTTCCAGGAAGCATCTGGAAACACCCTTTCCTTTTTTTACCCTGGAAAAACAACGGCTAAACTTTTGATTTACCTCAGGAGAAAGAAAAGAAAAAATATTTCCCCCCTGTAAACTCCTTTCCACTCCTAAAAATTTTTCTCCACTAAAATTGGACGCTAAAATTTTTCCGGAAGGTTCCAGGAAAAAAACCATATCCTCTAGATCCCATAACAATTTTTCCGATCGCCAGTTTTGTGTTTTATCCCGGGCTACAATAAAAGTAATTTTCTCACCGGGTAATTTTCTGCCCCAGAATGACCAGTAACCGGAATTTACTCTTTCGGTTTTAAGCCAGCCTCCCCTATTAGCCGGTGACACCACTTCCGGATCGGAAGCAAACTCTTCTTTTATAAAATCGTCCCCGGCAATAAATCTATATTTGGGACCAAAAAATCCAATTTTTATCTCTTCGGGGAGCAGTGTTTTTAATATTTTGCTGAGAATAATGGGGAAAAATCGGGGACCCAGTATTGAAAACAATCCAAAAATACCCATCCAGGATAAATGGTAAAACCCAAAACTATCCTGTCCTACCTGGGAAATCAAAAAGGAAAATAATAGTAGATTAAAACTCCTGACCTTCGCTCCAAAGGAAAAACAAAACACGAGAGAACTTAAACCCAATAACCCTATAACTTCTAAGGGAGGCGTGAAAAGAAAAGACAGGATAGTTGAAACCATTCCAGACAGGATTATTATTCCCAGCAATATAAAACACCTCCCCCTATTATTAACGGAATTTTCTCCGTTTTTTTCAAGTTTTTTCAACCACTTATTTAAAATAAAAAAACCGCCCTCCGGGGGCGGAAGTTTTTCTTTCTTTAATTAATTTCAATCCGGTCCAGAAAAATAATAGCGTCCTGTCTCTGTTTTTCTTGGTCACCATCTGCGGAGTTATTTATAATGACCTCGGCTTTTATATGTGATGTGTCATTGTCATCCTGCAAATTCAAATTATACTTTCCCATATATTCATCACCCTGCAGGTCCTCTCCCAGAAAAAGGCTCAAATCTTCTGCGCTACCCAGAGAATCTTCTCCAAACTCAATTTCATAATAATTCCAGGCCTGGCGGACCGCCTGGAGTTCAGCAATCGTCGCAGTTTCCACCGCTCTTTCCCGGAAGCCTCCGAATCTGGGGATGGTAATCATAGCCAGCAAACCAAGAATAGAAATCACCACAAGCAATTCCACCAGGGTAAAACCATTTCTTTTCACCAGGCAAGCACCTCCCAATCTTTTTTAATTATTTTCTATTTATTCCAAATTTTTCCTGCAAAAACCTTAATAATCCTTTGAGAATTTCTTCCCAATACTATATAATGAACTGAAAGGGAGGTGGTTTTTATCAAACTAGAAACCGCAGGGAAAAACAAATATAAAATTAGCAAACAAGGTCCTATGAATTCTGACTGTTACCTTTACCTTACACCAGAACTTGCCAGTAATCTGGAAAACGATTGCATCAAACAGCTCACAGACGCTGCTTCCCTCCCCGGGCTCGCAGGGCCTGTCCTGGCCATGCCAGATGTTCATACAGGTTTTGGTCTTCCCATCGGGGGGATCATGGCCATGGACGCTGAAAAGGGACTGGTTTCGGCCGGGGCTGTTGGAATGGATATTAACTGCGGAGTAAGGCTTTTGCAAACCAATATTAATTATCACGACCTTAAGCCTGAACAATTAAAAGAAATCATGAAAAACATTCTTTCCCGGGTCCCCGTAGGGCTTGGAAAAGCAACCCCTTACAAGGCAGAAATGGCTTCAATTAACAAAAAAATTTTTATTAAAGGGGCCCGCGCCCTTGTGGAAGCAGGTTATGGTCGCTGGGACGATCTGGAAACTACTGAAGAAAAGGGAACCTTCCCTCTCGCTGATACCGGTGCTGTGGGCAAAAAAGCCTTTTCCAGGGGTGATCAACTGGGAACCCTGGGTTCGGGAAATCACTTTATCGAACTGGGATATGTAGAAGAAGTTTACAATTCACAGGCCGCGGGGCTTATGAACCTCCAGCCCGATCAACTTACCATCCTCATCCATAGTGGAAGTAGAGGTTTTGGCCACCAGATCTGTACAGATTTTTCCTCCCGGATGGTCCAGGCCGCCGGGAAATATAATATTAAATTGCCGAATAAAGGGCTGGCTGCAGTTCCAATAGAATCTCCCGAGGGGCAACAATACATCAAGGCAATGGGCTGTGCCATCAACTTTGCCTTTGCCAACAGGCAGCTCCTCGCCCACCTGGTCAGGGAGGCAATCGGGGATGCACTACACGAAGTACCCCATCGCCTTGGGCTGAGCCAGGTTTATGATGTGGCTCATAATATTGCAAAATTTGAAGAACACGGCAAAAAAAGAGTTTTGATTCACCGTAAAGGCGCAACCCGCGCCCTCCCCCCCAAACATCCCCTGAATCCTGAAATTTACCGGAATATTGGCCATCCCGCAATAATACCCGGAAGCATGGGAACCAGTTCCTATGTCACAGTCGCCAGAGAAAAAGCTACTGAAACCTACTTTTCCGTTAATCATGGCGCGGGTCGAGTTCTTTCTCGTTCACAGGCCAAAAAACAAATCAGCAAAAATGATTTTGAAAAACAAATGGGAGACGTTCACTACAATATTCGTGATTACAAAAAAATAATTGATGAAGCGCCTGGAGCATATAAAGACATTGACGATGTGATAAATACCCTGACTGAAATTGATATTACCGAAAAAGTCGTCCGTTTAAAACCCCTTGTTGCTATCAAAGGTTAAAAAAAGTCCCCGATTGCGGGGACTTTTTTTGATTCCTTATCTTCTTATTTCTAAAGCTTAATATAAACTGTAACTTCCGTTCCCTTTCCGGGCGAAGTTTTAACTTCTGCCCTGTCCGTCATCATGCCTACAAGGGCAAGCCCGGTTCCCTGGAAGCTCTGTCCAGCCAGGGATCCATAATAATCTTCGAGTTCTTCCCTGCGGGGCCGGCAAAGCTTTTTTTCCACCTCTTTTAATTTTTCTTCGTCCATACCCGAGCCATTATCCTTAACTCTGATCTCCACCTGATCACCATCAAAATTTACTGAAGCTTCTATACTTGTGGCCCCCGCTTTAATAGCATTATTAAAAAGCTCGTCAACTATCCCCCTGATATTTCTCCTATATGAATGCATTATTTCTCCTCCTTCTTTTTATGCGGCCGCTGATTAAGCCAGCGGCTTACACCAACAAAAACAGTCGCAACAAGCCCTCCTGCGAAACCATTATTATAAAGGTTCATCCCCGCGTGAAACGGACCAGAAATCATTACCACACTCAGGTGAACGACACCGGCCAAAATTCCAATAACAGGCCCAAAATTCCCCGCTACAGGCGCCAGGGTTGTTCCAAAGAGAGCCGCAAGGAGGGGGCCCGGGGCCGAAGGGCTATAGGAACTTAAAACAGCGCCCAGATAAACCCCGGCCATCAGAGGCCAGATATTCTTTAAATGTTTCCCAAAAGCTCCAAACCCAACCATGGTAAAAACTCCACCCAGAGTTGGCCCGTTAAATTCTCCGCCAACAAGGAGAATATAGGTCATCCCGATTAAACCAACCAGTCCCATATTGAATAAAGTTGCGGGCATACCCTCTTCAGTTACAAAATCCGTTACAAGTGTTCCGGGAAGTTTCCAGAGTTTTTTGGTATCCTTCCAGCCAGGCAGGCCTAAAACCATCATCAAACCAAAATACAGGAAGAAAACCAGCCCCAATTCCCACTGTTCCTGGCTGTACCAGACACTGGACAGAAACAAATCTTCCCCGGCCAGGGTAAGCATGGCAGTTAGATAAATCCCCACTATTCCACAGGTAAATCCAACGTTATAAAGGTTAAAACCCTGATGGTTATGCAAAACATGGGAAGCCATTGCGGGTAGAATAAGCCCGGTCCCGATGCCTAAAAGGACTGCAGGAATGTAACCCCATTCCAGTCCAAAAGCAACTTGAGAAACCAGTGGCCCCAAAGCAGTTCCAAAAAGGGCAACAACAATAACAGACCGAAAATTATCTTTTTTCAAAGCTGCAGCAAGGCCAACTCCTAAAATAATCGGCCAGATATTGATAGGAGTTTTCCCAAAAAGGCCAAAACCGGCCATAGTAAATACTGCTGCAATTGTCGGCCCCGAAAAATGGGTTTTGCTAAAATAAATTAACCCGAGACCAATAAAACCGACCAGGCCGGAGTTAATTAAGGTAGCACCCACACCTCCAATTGAAAAAAAATCGGAAATTAAAACCCCTGGTACTTTCATTATATCCTGAAACCCGGCCCATGTTGAAGCTAAACTTTCACCCGGCCAGAGCAAACCGATTATTACCAGAGCCAGCATATAAAGAGAAAAAATTATGTAGCGGGTTTTTTCCGTCATTTTTTTAACTCCTTTTCGGGTTGGGATTTTCCACAGTTTTTTAACTGCAGTTCTTTAGACTCCTACAACCTTTTTTTCTTCCCTGCCAGCCAGGAACATACCATAAACAATTAAAAGGCCGCCAAAATAACTCGCTCCGGGAAGTACTTCCCCCAGGTAAAAGAAAGCAAATATTGTAGCAAAAACTGGTTCCAGGGCAAAAGCGAGGGCCGCAAAGGTAGCTGAAATAACCTGCTGGGCTTTATGTTCCCAAAGATAGGCAAGCGCCGTTGCCCCAATACCCATATAAGCTATCTGCAGCCACTGTAAACCGGTGAGATAACTCAAATCCCAGGGTTTGTAGGGAGCGAAAAACAGGGCAAGAATTCCCATTAAAAACGTCATAAAGAGGATTTGCAGGGCAACAAAGGGTGGACCATCTGCTTCCGGAGCAAAGCGGGAAACAAAAACAATATAAAGGGCAAAGAAAATTGCACATAAAAAAACCAAAAACTCTCCTAACCCAAAATAAAGTTGATCGACATAATTTAATAAATAAAGACCAATAACTGCAAGTACAGCACCCAGAAGGCTCTTTTTACGCAGAGGTTCCTGCCCAATAATTAAAGCAATTAAAGGAACCAGAATTACAGAAAGCCCGGTTATAAATCCGGCCTGGGAGGCTGTAGTCCAGTTCAAACCAAGAACCTGAGTCAAATAGCCGGAAAAAAGCAAAAACCCCATAAAGATTCCCTGCCTGAAGCGAGTGGAATCAAGGCTTTTCCAGCGGGGACCTGACCAGATTGCCAAAAATATTCCCGCCAGGAAAAACCGCCAGAACAAAAAATTGAATAAAGAAACCTGTTCCAGCAGGTCCTTCATCACTGCAAAAGTAGTTCCCCAGATAAAAGCAACAAGAATTAATAATATTGCCCACTTATTGACCGATATCCCCATTAATTAACCCTCCTCGGCAAAAGGACACGACTGAATAAAAGAGTTACTCCAATAGCGAGGGCCAAACGGAATCCTACCAGGACGAAAAAGTTGGCTCCAACTGCAACAAAAAGAAGGGTGTCTTCAAAAAGGGAATGGCAAAGAGATAAAAAAAGACAGACAAGCCACATCTCATGGGGAGAAACCTTGCCTTCCCTCGAGGACTGGATCAAAACACCAGCTCCATAAGAGAGCCCCAAAAACTGACCAATAAGGAATGGCACTCCTGCCGCAGGAGAAAGGTCAAACCTTTGCAAAAAAGGAGCGAGCGGACGGGTAAGCTTTTCCAGAATACCATATCCTTTTAATATTTCCAGGCCTATCATTAAAGGGATAATAATAAGGAAAATCTTAATAGCCATTTCCCCTAGACCCCATATTATTTCTCCAAAAATTGTCCCGACAAATTCCATCCCTCAACCTCCCCCCGGAAAAACAAAGCAAATATTTCAAAGAAGCAAATTTAAAATTACTCCACTTAAAAGGGATAGTCCAACCCGGATAAATAAAAGTCCTTTAACGGGAACCCGGGCCTGGCGAATTACCATGGTCTCCATGGGTAAGCTGTGCGAAATGGTGAGCATTCCCCCAAGAATTGTAATTTCCCGAACCCCCATTTCAAGTCCTGATATAGCTCCGACTGCCGCGTAAATATTTATTCCCTGCCCCAGGATTAAAACCATAACCGCCTCTCCAGGCAAACCAAAAAAAGCCATAGCAGGTTGGAAAATTTCACTCAGCCAACCCAGAAGGGGAGTGTGGCGCACAACAGTTATCAGGATATATACCGGGATCATAACCCGCATTAAAATAAAAAAAGTATTTATTCCACTATTCCAGCCCCGGACCACAAACGTTTTAATCATGCTCTCCCCCTTCTACCCTAACTTTAAGTCCCTGTATATCATTGATTATGATCTTTTTCCTTTTTTTATTGATCAATCCTGCTTCAGCAAAATATCCCAGAACTCTGGTAACAGTAACCCGTGAAACCCCAAGCATATCAGCAATTTCCTGGTGGGAAAAAAATAATTCCTTTTTCCCAAATTCCTCATAAAGATATACAAGGAGGGCTGCAAGCCTGACCGGAAAATTATTAAATGTAATAGATTTTATCTCTCTTACAAGAAAATTCATCTGCTGAAATAAACTATTAAGAAACTGGGGGTCGATTTTCCCGTTTCCGAATTTTTTTTGAATTTCTTCGTCGTTAAAAAAAACCAAATGGGAATCCTGCTTGGCCTGTAAATAAATCCTGCAGTCTTCTTCATTATGCCGCAAACCGCTTATGTATTGACCTTCAGAACCAAGAAAAAGAATTCTTTCCCTTCCAGCCGAATTCAGGATATAAAACTTGACCAGACCCTTTTCAATATAAGTCAGGGGAGGGGGGGATTCATGGAGGAAAAAAACTTCGTCCCTGGCTAGTTTTTTGCTGCGAGAAAATTCCAATATTTTGCACCTCCATAATTTATTTTAAATTGTTTTTTCGCTGAAAAACAAAGACCAGGATTAATATCCCGGCCCAGAGAGTTAATTGGAAATATAAACTTTCCGAAAACCTAAAATCCTGAACGGAAGTCATAAAATTAACCATTACCAAAAAATGATCTGGGAAAAGACATTATCTTCAGGGCATTTAGTTACTGTTTTAATCGTGGCAATCGGAACAATACCCAAGATATTTAATTTTGTGGTCGGTAACTTCAAATCCATATTTCTTTTCAATACTTTCCATAAAATCCTCAAGCAGTTCATCACTAAATTCGATAATCTTATTGCAGGAAAGACAGATTAGGTGATGGTGATGTTGATCCTGTTCTTCCAGTTCGTAATAACTGCTGGCATCTTCAAAATTAAGCCTGGACAAAATGTCCAATTCACAAAAAAGCTCTAAAGTTCTGTAAACAGTAGCTAACCCAACCTGATGTCCCTTCTCCCGCAACCTGTTATGGATATCTTCTGCGGTTAGATGGTCTCCTTCATTTTCCAGGAGAATTTCCATGATTAACCGGCGGGGGGTAGTAAGTTTAAATTTAGCGTGAACAAGCTTATTTTCAATTTCCTTAATCCTGGACGACATCCCAGCCCCCCCCTTTCAAGTGATAATGGAATTCATTTCCTATATTAGTTTTTTCGCCACCAGGCTAAAAATACCTGCTTGCAATACTTCAACTGCCCGGCAAAAAATACCAGAATTTCGTTTCGAATTACCTGATTATTAAAAAATAACCCCAGGGAATTCCTGGGGTTTAATTTTAACGGGTAAAAACATGATTTCCAATTCGTACCGAAACAGGCCGCTGGGAAACCCAGGATGAATTAGTAGCTATGGCCGGATTATAGAAAAATAGTGCTCCCCGGGAGGGGTCGTATCCAAGCAAAGCTGCCCGAGCTGCCTCTAGAGATTTTTCCCCTGGGTACAGGTTTATTTGTCCATCAAAAAGTATACAAAACTGGCCATCCTGCATTACGACATCTCTGATTGAATCGGGAAAGCGCGGGTCGCCTACCCGGTTTAAAACAACTGCCCCAACTGCAACCTGACCACTGAAGCTTTCTCCTCGAGCTTCTCCATGAATTACACGGGCCAGAAGTAAAATTTCATCACGGTTGAATTCTGCCCTAGAAGCAGAAACTCCAGAATCCTTTGGTAGTGCTGAAAAAGTCTCTGGTCCAACAATTCCATCAACTTTTAGATTCTTGCTCCTTTGAAATTCCCGGACAGCATTTTCCGTCATTTTGCCAAAAATTCCATCGATTGCATCGCTTTTATAAAATCCTTTCTGAGCCAGCAATTGTTGTAATAAAGCCACGTCAGTTCCTTCCATGCCCATCCGCAATACTCTCTCTCCAAGGTCCATAAAAAATAAAGCCTGGAGAGAAAAACTATAACTAATTAGGATGATTGCGATAAATAATGGTATTAATATTGTTCGCAATTTTCCCATTGTGGTTCACCTCCGTTGCAAACTAGCTAATTATTCCTAGCTTCCTTTTTATTTTTATTTCTAAACAGCGCAAAAGCCTTGTGCTGAAAAATTCTTTTTCCGCAAGAGGGGCAACCAGGATCGTATGCATACCCATCCTGTTTCCTCCCCAAATATCAGTAAAAAGCTGGTCTCCAACTACCGCTACCTCCCGGGCTTCCAGGTCCATTTCTTTGAGGGCCTTTTTAAAACCGCTCCTTCGAGGTTTAACAGCCTGAGCCCGAGCCGGAATTTCCAGTTGTTCTGATAATGAACGCGCCCTTCGGGGTAAAGCATTGGAAAGTAAAACTACCTGAATTCCAAGCTTTTTAGCTTTTTCAATCCATTGTTTTGCCCTCTTGTCAGGGACATCATGATCCCATGGTAGAAGGGTATTATCTATATCACAAATTATACCCCGCACCCCTTTTTTTTGCAACTTTTCCAGGTCAATATCATCTAAATGCGGGGCAACCTCATTCGGCCGAAATCTTTCCAGCATATTGCATTCCCCTTTTTTAGGGATTGAAATTTTTTCCTTCTTTACACTTTCATTATTATAGCACAGATTGCAAAAAATAAAAAGAAGACCTCCTTAGCCGGGAGATCCTCTCTATTCCCCAAAACATTTTAATTAATTACCATCATTAATAGCAAAAATTGCTATCTGATTCTAAAAAGGCGATGTTCCTCAAAAGTTCTGCTAAAATTATGGGAACCATCAGGATTGGCAATGTAAAAAAGGTACTCTGTTTCTACAGGGTAAAAAGCACCCCGGATAGAGGCCCTACCGGGATTACAAATAGGACCGGGGGGCAAACCAGGGTAAAGATAAGTATTGTAGGGAGAATCATATTCAAGATCAACAAAAAACAACCGGGATTTCCACTCAGGAAGAGCATACTGAACTGTAGCATCAATCTGAAGACGCATATTGATATCAAGGCGATTGTGAATTACAGAGGATATCAGCGGCCTTTCTTCGTCAATTTTTGCCTCCCTTTCAATCAGGGAAGCTATGGTTATCAGTTCATGAATTTCATAACCCAATTCCTGAGCTTTTTCAACTAATTGCGGGGTAATTTCCCGGTCAAACCTTTCCAGCATTTGCCTGATAATTACCCGGGGCTGACTCCCAACGGGGAATTCGTATGTTGCAGGGAATAAATAGCCCTGCAGGCGGTAATCCAATTCATCATCAGGTTCTGGCAAATATTCATACATGAATTCATTTTGTTCCGCTGCCTGCAGAAATTCTTCCCTGGAAAAATCACCACTTTTATCCGCAAGAATTTGAGCAGTTTGTTCCATAGTCAAACCTTCCGGGACCGTTACCCGATATTTTAAAACATCCCCCCGGCTAATTTTTTCAATAACAGAAAATATATCTTCTTCCGGAGAAAAGGAATAAAAGCCAGTTTGGAGAGAATTTTCCAGCCCCTGCAAGCGAACAATAACCCTAAAAACAAGAGAACTGGCAACAACATTATGCTTTTCCAGATCTTCGGCAATTCTTCTGGTTGAAGCCCCGGGGTGGACCATTACCCTTGTTTCTTCTTCCAGGGGAGTGCAAATGTAATCTGCAGTAAAAAAAACAGCAAACATACCCATTGCTAAGAATAAAACCAGGACAGCAGAAAATTTTGCTCCAATTGGAGTTTTGGTTTTGGTCAATGCTGCCCCTCCTCCCTGCAATTTACTCCTCTTCCTCTTCCTCTTCTTCTTCCTCCAACTCGGCCATGGCTCTTTCTATCTTAGCAAGTTTTTGGTCGTCCTCCACTGCCATCCAGACCTGTTCCCCTTCTTCATCTTTACCAATTTCAAATACTACTCCGGTAACTTCTTCTTCATCAGCCACATATTCTTCTGCCGGAACCAAAACAATATAACTCTTTTCATCTACCTCAATCTCGCATTCAATATAAAAGCGGCTTTCAGTCCCGTCTTCCTGGCGGAGAATAATTTGTCCGGTTTCCTGATCAAAATCAATAATCCCTTCATTCATCATTTTTTTCCTCCTTTCTCGCACCTAAATAAGATTGCAAAATTAAAACCGCTGCCGTTTTATCAATTAAACCTTTTCTTTTTTTTCGAGTTAGGTCAGCCTCCAGGAGAACTTTCTCTGCCTGCATTGTGGAAAGCCTTTCATCCCAGGTTTTAACAGGGAACTCCCATCTTTCCCTTAGGATACTGGCAAATTCCAGGGCTTTTTCCCCCATGGGGCCGATTGTCCCGTTCATCATTCTGGGAAGCCCAACTACGACTTCCTTAACTGAATAATCTTCTACAATTTTATCCAGTTCTTTTAAATCCTGTTCAAGGGTCTGACGGCGAATAACCTTTAGACCCTGAGCAGTAATTTTAAGGGAATCGCTCAGGGCAACCCCTATGGTTTTCTCGCCAAAATCCAAACCCATAATCCGCAAACTTTTCACCCTTTCTATTTTTAATACAACCGGGAAATTATTAAGTTCATTATTTTACTATCCTACTTTTTGTCTGCCATAATCTTTCTTCTGCCCAAAAAAGAAAAATCCTGGAGGAATTTGTGACCTGGAAAAATAAGAGCCCCGAATCCAGTGCGAAACCCATAAAGTGCTCCCACCGGTTCCAGAGCAGCATTATCCCTCTAACCCCTACAAAGGTTGGACTGGTTTTATCGGGCTTACGGGAAAAATTATTGACCTACTTATCCTCAAGGTAGGACCTTACAAGTTCTTCAATTAATTCGTCTCTTTCCAGCGTCCTGATTAGGGTCCGAGCATTTTTATAGCTGGTTATATACGCAGGATCACCAGAAAGAATGTACCCCACAATTTGATTGATTGGGTTATATCCTTTTTCCCGCAGGGCTGCATATACTTCTCGGAGGACCTGAGACGCCTTCCGCACTTCTTCTTTGTCCACCTTGAATTTTCTTGTTTCCTGATTGTTTTCCTGCATCTTCTCCACCTCTCTCCTCCATTTTATTTCTTACCAGTATTATTCGTTATTCCTTTCGCTATTCCTTTTCATTCTGGAGAAAGGTTTCCAGTTCAGCCAGAGCCAAGCCAATTTTTTCGGGTTCTGGGCCTCCAGCCTGGGCCATGTCGGGACGACCGCCTCCACCACCGCCAATAATCTTGGCCAATTTTCCCACCAACCTGCCTGCATGGATGTTTTTCTCCTGAACCAGATCAGGAGTCACCATTAGCAGAAGCTGCCCCTTTCCTTTTTGTTCGGCTGCAAGGAAAATTACTCCACTGGATAGCCTGTCCCTGATCATATCTCCCAGTTGTCGCATTTCATTGGGGCCATCAACCTGGACTATTTGGCGGATAACCTGGACCCCGTTTATTTCCTCTTTCCTTCCTGCAAGGTCACGAGCCTGATCTGCCAGGGAATAACTCTGGGCTTTTTTGAGTTTTTCCTGAAGTTCTTCCTTTTCTTTCAGCAGTTGTTCAAGCCTTCTTTCTATTTCATCAGGTTTGGCTTTTAGTTGGCCGGAAAGCTTATGAATTCGCTTCTCCTGATCCGAAAAATAATTGAGGGTATTAAAGCCCGTGATTGCTTCAATTCTCCTAACACCAGCTGCAATTCCTGTTTCTGAAATAATCTTGAAAGGGCCCATTTCTCCAGTTGCCTGCAGGTGAGTTCCTCCACAGAGTTCCTGGCTGTAACCCGGTCCTATATTTATTAAGCGGACTTGGGATTGATATTTCTCCTCAAAAATCGCCAGGGCCCCTCTTTCCCGGGCCTCAACCAGAGACATGTGTTCGGCTTTTACAGTTAAATTCTTCAGAACCTGCTTGTTTACTTCTTCCTCAAGCGCCTCAATTTCTCCAGAGTTCAGGGCTTTGAAATGAGAAAAATCAAAGCGGAGCCTTTCCGGGTCAACCAGAGAACCTGCCTGCTGAACATGGGTTCCCAGCACTTTGCGTAGAGCCTGGTGAACAAGGTGGGTAGCGGTATGATTACGCGCCGTCGCCCTCCTTTTTTCCTCATCGACTTTAAGTTCAACCTGATCGTCAACCTTAATTATTCCTTTTTCCAGTTCAATTTCATGGAAAATCAATTCGTGGTATTGATGGGTATTGCTTATCTTCCCTTTAATCCCAGGGGCAAAGAAATTACCTTTATCACCAACCTGCCCTCCTCCCTCCGGATAAAAAGGAGTTCTATCAACCAGCAAAAGCCCTTTTTGGCCTTCCTGAATTTTTTCTCTTTCTCCAGCAGAAGCAATAATTTTTAATACTTTTCCTTTTTGAACAAGTTTTTCGTAACCGGTAAATTCTGTTGGCTTTACTTTTTGGGCCAGTTTCTCCAGTTCTTTGTCTTTTCTTTCTCCAAAACCGAGGGATTTGTGAGCACGTGCCTGCCGTGCTCGCTCCCTTTGTTTTTGCATTTCTTTCCTAAAACCATCCTCATCGACTTCAAAACCCTCTTCCTGGAGTTCATCCCTGGTGAGATCAATTGGGAAACCGAATGTATCGTATAATCTAAAAGCATCTTTCCCGTCTAATATTTTTTTCCTTTCTTCCCGGAGATTATCTATATACCCTTCCAGAATTTCAAGACCCTGCTCAATGGTTTCCAGGAAACGTTCTTCTTCGATCAGGGTTATTTGAGCAATATAATCATCTTTATCTCCAAGTTCCGAGTATGCTTCTCCCATTACTTTTTTAACCAGGGGAACCATTTCGTGCAGGAAAGGTTCAGTTAATCCTAAATGGCGCCCAAATCTTGAAGCCCGCCTTAAGATTCTGCGGATAACATAACCCCTTCCTTCATTGGAAGGCAGGGCTCCATCTGCAAGGGCAAAAGAAATTCCCCGGATATGGTCAGCAATTACCCGGAAAGCCATTTTTTCTTTCCCTTCACTTTTTTCATAATTTAACCCTGACTTTTCCTCAAGAAACTTAATATAAGGTAGGAACAAATCAGTCTCGTAATTGCTGGGGGTTTCCTGCAAAACCGAGGCAATTCTTTCCAAACCGAGTCCGGTGTCAATATTTTTAGCCGGTAAGGTTTTGTAGGACCCGTCTTCTTTTTTATCGAACTGGGTAAAAACTAAATTCCACAATTCCAGGAATCTATCACAGTCACAACCCAGAGTGCATTCACTTCCGCAGCTGTATTCTTCTCCTCGATCCCAGTGGATTTCACTGCAGGGTCCACAGGGCCCAAGTCCTATTTCCCAGAAATTATCCTCTTTCCCTAAAAAGGCAATTTTTTCAGCAGGAACACCGATTTCATTCCGCCAGATTTCAAATGCCTCCTGGTCTTCTTCGTAAACTGAGACCCACAATCTACCCGGATCCATTTCCAGTTTTTCTGTGAAGAATTCCCAGGCCCACCTGATGGCTTCTTTTTTAAAATAATCCCCAAAAGAAAAATTGCCCAGCATTTCCAAAAAAGTGTGGTGGCGAAGAGTTCTTCCTACATTTTCAATATCATTGGTCCTGATGCATTTTTGCACAGTTGCCATCCTGGGATGGGGAGGTTTTTTACTTCCATCAAAAAAAGGTTTTAATGGTGTCATCCCTGCATTTATCCACAGCAGGGTTGGGTCATCCTGTGGCATCAGTGGAGCGCTTTCCCAGATTAAATGGTCTTTTTCTGAGAAAAAATCCAAAAACTGTTTTCTAATTTCAGAACCAGTCAATTTTTTCATTGCTAAAACCCCCTGTTTTTAGATACAAAAAAAGTCCTTCCCTGTTCAGGGGCGAGGACTTTCCCGCGGTACCACCCTGTTTCACTTCTGAATCCAGAAGCCTCAAAGGTTTTAACGCAACCCAAACGGCAGCTTTCTGCTCTGCAGCTCCGGGAGGGCTTGACCGGAAAAGCCAGAACCTCGCACCAACCGGTTCCTCTCTGTGAGAACTTTTCTCGACCTTCATTCCCTTCAACGCTTTTAACTTAGCACAATATTACCTCAAATTACCGGAGTTTGTCAAGGGCCCAACCTTTAAAAGAGGTTCATCCGCGGAGAAATCATAGAAGACCATCCACTCTTTATCAGGAGAAATTCTGGGCGAACCCGCCTGAGAAATTTCCTGCTTTATCTCACCCGAACCAAGGTCTAACTGGAGAATTTGGAAAGCTTCCCCACCTTTGATCCCGGTAACCCAAATTGTTTCATCAATAACTTCCCCCTCAGTAGGATAACCGGGTTTTATTTCTTTCCATAATTCCCTGTCTCCCATACTATCCAGAGCCATAATCCAATCTTTTTGATTCCGAGCTGCATCAAAACGGCCGAGGAACAACTGGGTTTCCATTGCAGCATCATCCCACTCAACAAAGAAACACAAGAGCTCGGAATTTTCCAGGAAACTAAAACCAATTACCTGCTCTGCTCCCGGGACTTCCCAGAAAAGTTCTTTTTCCTGACCGGCTTCAATTGAAAATAATCTCTGGCCCCCAATAGTTAAGGTCCCAAAGGCGAATTCTTCAACGAAATAAAAATTACCAGCTTGGTCCCAGCCAATCTTCCCCGTTTTATAGTTCTGCCCAAACTCATAATCTGTCAGCTGGTCAAATTCCCAGGTTTGCAAATCCAGGACAAACGCATTGGTTGGTAATTCCCATTCAGCAAATGTAGTAAAAGCCATTCTTTCCAAATCCGGGGAAAAATAGGCCTGGGCATTTGTCCCTGCCTCTTCAATACTGAATTGAGTTTCCCCTGCAAAATTTATTATTTTAATTTTGTCCCCGTCTTTTATTGCAATAAGGTCTTTCTCTTTTGTAAAATCAAGGATTTCCAGGTCAAGGCGCCAGCCCCGAGAGGAAAAAATTTCAGTGGCCTCATCGTTAAACGGATCCAGTTGATAAATTCGGGATTCCGTTTCGCCCTCCCCCTCGCGGGAAATCAAAGTTATTAGTAAATTATTATTATCAATCCAAAAAACCTCTTTTATTTCTCCTTCCCAGGGGGGAGTCAGGACAAAGGAATCGGGTTCCCTTTCCAGGTAAAATAAAGCAATTAAAAGGACCCCAACAATGAAAAGACCTATGAGTATATAAAGGGCTTTATTTTTTCCCATAAATTCACCTCCTTGTTTTAAAATTCCCCACCTTTCTCAAAATCCCTTTTCTCCAAGGGGTTAAAAACCTTTCCACCCACCGTCTTTTTCATGGAAAAGGCCGTCTTTACAGACGACCTTTTTTTCTTTAATTCAGCTATTTCAGGCGGGAAAATTTCCTTTTTCCTACCCGGACAATCATTCCTGCTTGGGGTTTAATTGCCTGATTGGGATCCTCAACCCTTTCCTCATCAATGTAAACCCCTCCCTGTTTGACCAGACGCCTTCCTTCGCTGTTGCTGTTAACCATCTCTAAATGAGACAGGAGATGAACCAGCCTTATCTCGCCATTTTCATTCAACCACTCACCATCAATTTCTTTTTCAGGAATATCTTCGGGAAGATTTCCCCGGGAGAAAACTTTGGTAAATTCCTGTTCTGCTTTTAAAGCAGCTTCTTGGTCATGGTACATTTCAACCAGCCGGCGGGCCAGGAATTTTTTTGCCTCCAGCGGAGGTATTTTATTATTTTCCAAATCGGCAAGGTACTGATCAAGTTTCTGGCCCCGGAGGTCGGTTGTGAGGGTTATATAGCTTTTCAATAAATCATCAGAAATGGACATGGTCTTTCCATATATTTCTCCGGGAGTTTCATTAATTCCAATATAATTATTGAGAGATTTGCTCATCTTCTGAACACCATCTGTACCTTCGAGCAGGGGAGTCATAATCAGTGCCTGGGGGTTCTGTCCATATTCCTTTTGTAACTGTCGCCCCACCAGAAGGTTAAATTTCTGGTCTGTTCCTCCAAGTTCTACATCTGCTTTAATTGCAATGGAATCATAACCCTGCAGTAAAGGGTAGAAAAACTCGAGAATGGAAATAGGTTTCCCTTCCCTATACCTTTTCTCAAAGTCATCCCTCTCCAGCATCCGGGCTACTGTATATTTGGAGGCCAGGGTCAAAAATTCTTCTGGGGTCCATTTAGAAAACCAGTCACTATTAAAAACAAGGTGAGTCTTTTCCGGGTCGAGAATTTTTCGGAATTGCTCCTGGTAAGTACGGGCGTTTTGCATTACTTCCTCTGTGGTTAATTGTTTCCTTGTTTCTGATTTTTGAGAGGGGTCTCCAATCCGCCCAGTAAAATCCCCAATGATCAGGTAAGCTTCGTGACCTAAATCCTGAAATTCCCTCATTTTCCTGAGGGGTACGGTATGACCAATATGGATATCTGGTGCTGTTGGATCTAGCCCAAGCTTAACCCTCAGGGGTGGTCCCCCAGAATCTGCCCTTTTTAATTTTTCTACAAGATCTTCTTCCCCAATTATTTCATTTGTTCCCTGTTTAAGTAATCGTAAACTTTCCTGCCAGGCCAAAAAAGCCACCTCCCAAATAATAAACTCCGCCACTCAGACGGAGATGTGGCATTTATTTTATTGTGTATATTTTACCACAGCTAAATCCCCTGAACAAGTTGAAATTTTAATCTACCTATCCCCGGTTTTATATGTTATAATGACGATGTGGAAGGGGGTCTGGCAAGTGGTTTCTAGGAAAAAAAACCAGCCCAAGAAAAAAGTGGGAACCGGAAAGGGCATTTTTATTGCCGTAGTTTTATTTATTTCCTTCGGTTTTGGATTAACTATCGGCGCCGGAGCCTATATTATCAGTGACACACCCAATGTTTCGGCATATGGTGACTGGCAATCTACTGAAACAACCCGCATTTATAATGCTGATGGCGAATTAATCCACCGTCTGTTTAGAGAGAACAGGGAATACGTCACCCTGAATCAAATTCCCCAAAAACTCCAGGAAGCTGTTCTGGCCATGGAGGATGCCCGCTTTTTCCAGCATCCCGGGATTGACCTGAGAGGTTGGGTTCGAACTATCTGGGTTGACATTCGCGAAGGTGGTTTTGCCCAGGGAGCGAGCACTATTACAATGCAGCTTGCTCGTAATGTTTACCTTACTCAGGATAAACTAATCTACAGAAAAATCCAGGAGATGTTCCTGGCCCTCCAGTTTGAAAGAATCTATACCAAGGAAGAAATCCTGGAATTTTATTTGAACGAAATTTTCTGGGGGCACTCTGCTTATGGGGTGCAAACTGCGTCCCACCAGTATTTCGGCAAAGATGCCTGGGAACTTGAACTACCAGAAATCGCAATGCTTGTAGGAATTATTCAGGCTCCAAACAGGCATTCACCTTATTTTAATATGGACCAGGCCAGGTTTCGCCAGCAGGTAACTCTAAATCGAATGCTGGATTTAGATTTGATTTCCCCCGAGGAGGCAAATCAGGCAGCCCAAGCACCTATTGAGCTGGCTGGCCTTGGACAGGCCCGGGAAGAATTCGCCCCATATTTTATGCGTTATGTCCGTGATGAGTTATTAAAGATGTTCGGACCCCAGGTAGTTTACGGGGGAGGGCTTAGAGTTTATACAACTCTTGATAATCGGATGCAGGAACAGGCTGAGAAAACAGTTAAAGAAGCCCTTGAAGATGAAACTCTGCCCACAATCCAGAGGGATAACCTTCCCGGGGATCCTAATCAACCCCAGCTTGCAATAATATCTATTGACCCCAAAACAGGGCACATCAAAGCCATGGTTGGGGGGCGCGGCGATGACCAATGGAACAGAGCAACTCAAAGTCGCAGACAGGCAGGATCGGCTTTTAAACCAATAATTTATTCCGCAGCGGTAAAAGAAGGACTGAGTCCTGGATCGGTAGTTCTGGACTATCCCACAGTGGAATTTTCAGGCCACACCGTTTCTTCAAGAGATGATCAACCGACACCATGGCCCCGGAACTTTAATGACGTTTACCGGGGTTGGGTAACTCTTAGAGAAGCAATGAATCACTCCATCAACGTTGCCGCAGTAAAAACCCTTTCAGAAATTGGGGTGAGCAATGCCCTGAGAATGGCCCAGGATCTCGGTATAAAAAGCCTTGTGCCTGAAGACAGGAACCTGGGTCTTGCACTGGGCGGTTTAACCCGCGGGGTTACGCCCCTGGAAATGGCTCAGGCCTTTGGAGTATTTGCCAATAGAGGGATCAGAACAGAACCCGTAGCAATTTTAAAGGTTGAAGATAATCGGGGTAACGTTCTTTACGAAGCCAATCCAACCCCGGAGATTGCTTTAAGTGAAGGGGTATCCTATATAATTACTAATATGCTTCAATCTGTTATCAAAGATGGAACTGGCTGGCGGGCTGAACTCGGCCGGCCTACAGCAGGGAAAACCGGAACTACAAACGATTACACCGATGCCTGGTTTGTGGGATACACTCCAGATCTGGTTACCGCAGTCTGGGTCGGAGAAGATTCACCTCGCCCCATGAAGTATTTCCCTCAGACAGATGGTTCAGGAAATGTTGTTATTAATCCCCGGACCAATGAACCCAACTACGGAGTCACCCTGAGCAGCTGGATTGCTGCTGAACTCTGGGGACGTTATATGCGAGCTGCTGTTGAACCAATGCCTGTTACCCACTTCCCCGACCGCCCCCGGAATGTAATCGAGATTTCCATTGATCCCTTTACCGGAAAACTCCCCGGAAGCTATGCTCCCCGGGAGGTAACAGAATTGTTTATTCGTGGAACTGAACCTGAAGAAAGAGAATCTTTCCACCAACCAATTGAAAGAGTAGATGTTGACGTGCAAACCGGCCTTCTCGCGACTCCTAACTGTCCTCAAGAAAATGTGCAAACCCGACGTTACCAGATGGACACCGGCATTCGTGTTGGCGATAATGGGCTGCCCATTCACAGGTTTGACCCCGGTACCGGGGTTCCACTTACAGATGAAGAAGGCAATTATATTTTTGAGAAAAAACCTACCCAATCCTGTTTTGTGCACGGTTCATCCCGCCCCGAAGAAGAAGCTCCTCCCGAAGAGGATGATGGGGCCATTGACCGTTTATGGGATCGGTTGTGGGATCGGACAGACGATTAAAATAAAACACCTGCAATTCAAGCGAATTGCAGGTGTTTTTTTATGTCCTTAATTCAACTATTGTTACTCCATCGCCACCTTCACCTTCTCCTCCCAAGCGGTAACCCGCTACATGGTGATGGCCTTCAAGGAGTTCGTGTATCCCCTGGCGAAGAGCTCCAGTTCCCTTTCCATGAATAATTTCTACTCTTTTTAAACCCGCGAGATAGGCGTCGTCCAGGTATTTATCTGCTTCTTCTCTTCCTTCTTCCCAGCGCATGCCTCTAAGATCAAGAGTTTGTCTAATGGTCTGGGATTTCGATTTTTTGTATCTCTGGGAGGTCCTGGGAACATCCCCTTCCTCTTCTTTTATGGGGAGCAGGTCCTTTTTATCCACCCAGACTTTCATAACCCCGGCCTGGACATTAACCTGATCTTCTTTTTCGCTCAAAACAACCCCTTCCTGATTTAAAGAAGCTATTTTAACCTTCTGGCCGGGTTTTACCTCCAGAGGTTCTCTTTCTTTTCGCGCCCTGTCTTTAACCCTTGTTAATTCCAGGATCTTCTCTTCCTGGGCTTTTAATGCAAGGTTGAATTCATTGGCCATTCGATCTCCTGCAGGTCCAGAATATTTTCTAATTTCCTTTAATAATTTGCTGCCTTCTTGTTTAATTTCCTCAATTATTTCCTGCGCCCTTTGGGAAAAGTCGCTAACCATTTTGTCATGTTTTTCAGCCAGCTCAGTCCTCTCCCGTTTAATTTGGGAAAGTTCTTTTTCCAGTTTTTCTTTTTCTATTTGTAATGATTCCTTTTTCTCCAGAATTGCATACTCTTCTTTTTCGATTCGACTGATCATTCCCTCAACATTGGAGCGCTGTTCCCCAATAAAGGTTTTTGCCTGAGTGATAATACCCTCGGAAAGTCCCAGCCGGGCTGCAATGGCAAGGGCGTTACTCCTTCCTGGCACACCTATCATCAAGCGATAGGTAGGCGAAAGAGTTTCTACATTAAATTCCACTGCAGCATTTTCAATTCCATCATGGGTATAGGCGAAAGCTTTTAATTCGGTATAATGGGTGGTAGCAATTGTTAAAATCCCCTTGCCGTGCAGGTGTTGGAGAAGGGCCATTGCCAGAGCAGCTCCTTCTTCCGGGTCGGTTCCCGCACCTACTTCATCCAGGAGAACCAGGTCTCCCTTTTGGGCATTTTTTAAGAGCTTAACAATCTGAGTAAGGTGGGAAGAAAATGTACTCAGGCTTTGTTCAATACTCTGTTCATCACCAATATCGGCAAAAATTCCGGCAAAAATCCCCACTTCGCTACCCTTATCTACTGGGATAAGCAGGCCAGACTGAGCCATAAGGCAGAGTAAACCCACCGTTTTAAGGGTAACGGTCTTTCCCCCAGTATTGGGGCCGGTTATTACCAGGGTATTAAAATCATCTCCAAGGGAAACGTCGATGGGGACTACTTCTTCTGCAGGCAAAAGGGGATGGCGTGCAGATTTTAATCTAATTGGTCCCTGGGAATTTAATTCCGGTTCTGAGCAATTATATTCCTGGGCCAGGTGAGCTTTACTCATAACAAAATCAAGATGGGCTGCCGCTTCAAGGCCAAAGGAAATCTCGGAAGATTTCCCAGCAATTTCTGCGGTTATGTCTTTTAATATCCTGTAAATCTCTGCTTCCTCTTCCCTTTCCAGGCTCCCCAGTTTATTATTCATTTCAACAACTGCCTGGGGTTCCACAAAAACAGTTTGACCACTGGAAGAACGGTCATGAATTATTCCCGGGAGGGAACCTTTTTTATCAGCTCTGACTGGAAGAACAAATCTATCTCTCCTAATGGTTACCACCGGGTCCTGAATTATCTTTTCTAACTTTGAGTTATGGAGATAAGAGTCCATTTTCTCCCTGATCCGCTGGGCAAGAACCTTTATCTCCCGGCGGATTGAATTTAATTTGGGAGAGGCGTCGTCTCTGATCTCACCATATTTATCAACGATTCCATTAATCTTTTTCTCCAGAGCAGAAAAGTCAGCAATTTCAAGTTTATAGGCCTCAAGGGCCGGAAAAGACCAGCCTTCATCATCATAATCTGCGAAATATTTTCTGATCTGTTTAAAACCATACAGGGTCTGAACAATATTAACTATGTCTTCAAGGTCAAGAACCTGCCCTTTTGCAGCTCTTTTCAGGGGCCGGCGAATATCCTTAATCCCTCCGAAGGGAATGGGCCCATTCAGAATTAAGAGTTCAAGTCCCTGGGCTGATTCCTTGATTTCCCGGGAAACAATGTTCATTTCGACTTCCGGTTCTAAATTCTGAGCTTTTTCCGCTCCCAGCTCCGTTGCAGCTTTTTCGGCAAGTTTTTTTATTATTTTTCCATATTCCAGCTTTTCCAGGGTATGTTTTTCCATTATTTCTCACCACCTATCCGGGATAACTTTTTCCCGGGTAAATCCTCAAAGGATTTTGTGTTAATAATTTTATGGGCAGGAAGGCCAGCCCTGCGGGCTTCCACAACCGCATATCTCATGTATTCCATGTTTTGATCATTATGAGCATCACTGCCCAGGCAAAATTCCAGGCCAAATTCCAGGGCCAGGTGGATTAATTCCTCTCCCAGGTCTCTTCGGTCGGGTGCTCCATTAATCTCCATTGCCGTCCCACTGGCTGCGGCACTGGAAAAAACCTCTTTTAAATCTACGTCAATACCATCTCTATTGGGAAATAACCGACAGGTTGGATGTCCCAAAACCCTTACCTCCGGGTGCGAAACAGCCCGGACCAGCCTTTTGGTCATCTCCTGTCGGGGAAGCTTTAAGCCCCGGTGAATTGAAGCCATAACCCAGTCCATTCGATCCAAAAACCGCTGGGGAACATCCAGAGAGCCATCCATTTCAATATCCGCTTCAATACCCGTTAAAACATATTTTTTCCCCAGTTTTTCATTTAACCTTTCAATGTATTCCATCTGTTCCTGGAGAGCCGCAATACTCATTCCTCCGGCAAATTCCAGGGCCATAGAGTGATCGGTTATCACCAGGTACTCATACCTCAGACTCTGAGCTTTTTTAACCATTTCTTCGATGGTTGAACCTCCATCACTCCAGCGGGTATGGAGATGAAAATCCCCTTTAATTTCATTGAAATCAATTATCTTTTCAACGAGAGAAAAGTCCTTCCCGGTCTCCAAAACCCGGTGCCGGACTTCCGGCGGGGGATAGGGCATTTCGAGTCGGGTATAAATTTCTTTTTCTTCCTGGAAAAAAACCTTTTTCCCCCCATAAAAAAAACCTTCATCAATTAAATTAAAACCTTTTTCCCGGGCTATTTTTGCAAGAAAATCCCAGTGGGAGGTTGGTCCAGTAGTTTTTATTAACTCCAGGGCATATTCTTCAGGGGGCACTAATTTGACCTTTAAAGGCACTCCCCCGGGGAGCTCAAGCTTGAGCAAGAAATCTTCACTAACGGTACGGGTTTTTATTCTGGGCAATAAACTGATACTTTCCCTCGCTATTTTGAATTCCCTGGTTCCCAGAAGTATATTGATACCATCTACCAGCTCTTCTCCCCGCCGAACAGCTCCAGTAACTCCAATTTTTTCCACGGCGGGTATGTTTTCGACCCGATTTATAAAAGCCTCTGCTTCCGATTCAGCCAGAGACAAAAGGAAGTGTCCTCTCTCTCTGGTTTGCTGCAGAAAATCTTTAATGTCCTTCTCCACCTTTGCACCAATTCCTGGAATTGTCCTTAATTCCCTCTTCTGAACAACCTTTTTCAGTTGCTCTTTTTTGTTTATTCCTCCCCATCGGTAAATACGATAGGCGGTTTTTAAATCTATTCCCGGGATTTCCCGGATCTCTAAAACCGTTTGGGGAGTATTTTCAAGTAAATTTTTTAATAAAGGAGTTTCCCCCTTCTCTAAAAAAATTAAGACCTCCTCGGCTATTTTTTCTCCAATCCCCGGAATTGTTTTTAAGTCAACCTGATCAAGGGGTTTGGAAAGGGAGGCCAGTTTGCGGGCTGCCCTGCGGAAAGCCCTAATTTTATGGGGGTTAGCACCCTGTAATTCCAGGAGGTCAGCTATTTCCTCCAGGTGCCATCCCACCTGTAAATTTAACATTTCTTGTTCCTCCTAAAAAAACTGATCATTATTTTGAAAAAATCTATCGATATTTTCCTGAACAAAAGGTGTTAATTCAAGGAAATCTTTTGCCAGGCGGGAAGCCTCCAGATGTTCAATTAAAACCTCGTAAGGAACACGAGAAAGAACCAGCAGTAAAAGGTAAATTACTATTCCACCTTTTACCAATCCTAACCCTGCTCCCCCAATACTGTCAAGGACCGCTAGAAAAAGGAACTTGGTTAATTTCTGTAATAGGAAACCAAAAAGATTAATCAAGGCACTAATAACCATGGTGATCAAAACAAAAGCAACAATATTTCCTAAAACAGGCGGAAGCAGAAAAGTTTCCTGTAAAAACTCGCTAACTATGTGGTACCTGTACAGAGCAACAAGGACTCCAAGCCCTATTCCAAGAAGGGCTGCAGTTTGCTGGAGAAAACCTCTTTGATAACCCCGGACAAGTGAAAGGAGTAAAATGGCCACAATTCCAATATCAACCCAGAAACCTTCGGCCATAAGGATCACTCCTCCCGGGCAAAAAAATCTTGGAGTTCTTCATTTTCCTTTTTTAACCGAACAAATTCATAACCCAATTCCATCAAGGCAAGAATTAATAAACGGTTTTTTCCCAGATGGGGGTATCTTTCCTTTATATCCCACAACTGAGAATCAATCAGGTTCGCTGCTTCTTTTATCTGGTCCGGGCTTTCCCCTTTAAAGGAATATGTTTCCCCGAGAAGGTCCACTTCAACTTGATTCTTTCTATTGCCCTCTCTTTTTTGGACCATTAATAAATCACCTTCTTATCTGCCCGTTTCTTTATTTATCTTTCTAATAATACCTTCAAAATTCCTTCTTTTTCGTGAAATACCCTCCCCTTTTTGGGGAGGGTATCGACTTACTTCCTGATTTCAGCCCCGAATTCGCTTTTCGCCTTTTCAATTATTCCCTCAACAATATTGTCAACTTCAGAATCTGTAAGGGTCCTTTCTTTGCTCCTGAAAACCATTCGGTAGGCGAGACTCTTGCAGTTTTCTGGCACCTGTTCCCCCCGGTAAAGATCAAACAGGGTAAGCTCTTCCAGTAACTGCCTTCCCTCTTGTTTTATCAGGTTAGCAATCTGGGCCGCTTGAGTTCCTTCCTCAATGGTAAGAGCTAGGTCCCGGCTGATGGCAGGATAGCGGGGAACCCCATCGTACTTCGGATCAAGACAGGCTTGAGTATAGAAATTTTTCAGTCTCATCTCCATTACCGCAACTCTCTCAGGAAAACGATGTTTTTCCTGGAGGGTGGGATGGAGTTCACCAATATACCCTACCTTTCCACCATTTAAGATTATTTCTCCCTGACGCCCCGGGTGAAGAAAATTATAGTTGCTTTTTTCCAGTGAAAATTCCCCTCCCAACTCGGACTCCAGCGTTTCCAGAATCCCTTTGAGTGCGAAGAATTCCGGAGCAGCAATTTGCCACTCCTTTTTACTTTCTGCCCCCATTAATAAAGCAGCAAGAGCAGGTGTCTGCTCTGGCCCATCCCCTGGAAAGACATCTCCCAGTTCGTATAGCCCGGCTTTTTTCACCTGCCGCTTGGTATTAAATTCAAGGGAACGCAATAGGCCGGGTAAAATTTCCTGACGGAGACTGGAATTATCTACACTGAGAGGATTGGTCAGGGCAAGGGGTTTGGCCAATTCTTGGTCAAAATTTTCATCTTCATGAACAAGGGGTAAGTTAAAGGTTTGATGAAATCCAGCTCTTCTGAATATTTCCCTTATTTTTTCTTCCAGTTCCTGGTTAGGTCTTCGCCGCCCAATTTCCATATTAACCCGGGGCAAATCCTCAGGAATCTCTCCATAACCGTAAATTCTGGCTACCTCTTCAATTAGGTCTGCTTCAATGCTGATATCATTGCGGAACGAAGGAACCTGGACCCGGAAAGCCCCTTCCATCCTCTTAGAATCCTGGACTTTGAAGTGGAGTTTTTCGAGGATGCTCTTAATTTCCATCCGCGAGATATCTGTTCCCAGGACTTCATTTACTCGCCGGGGCCGAATCCTTAACCGGAGAGGTTCTTTTAACTTGGGATAATTGTCAACAATTCCTCCAATTACCTCGCCCCCGGCGATTTCAGCCATTAGCTGAACAGCCCTGCGGGAAGCCCGGGTTATATTCTCAATATCGATACCCCTCTCAAATCGATGGGAGGAGGGACTGTGCAGGATAAATCTTTTGGCAGTTCGCCGGATGGTATAGGGATCAAAGCTGGCGGCTTCGAGCAGAATATTATTGGTTTGGGAGTTTATTTCACTTTCCAGGCCTCCCATTACCCCCGCCAGTCCCAGTGGTTTTTGAGCATCAGCAATAACAAGATCTTCCTTAGTTAGTTCCCTTTCCCGATCGTCAAGGGTAACAAGTTTTTCTCCTTTATTCGCTGTTCTTACTACAATTTTCTTATCCTGAATTTTGTCATAATCAAAAGCATGCAGAGGTTGACCCATTTCCAGCATTACGTAATTGGTAATATCAGCGATATTATTTACGGGGCGAATACCTGCTGTCATCAGGCGAACCTTCAGCCACCAGGGGGATTCACCGACTTCGACACCTTCAACAATTCTGGCAGTATAACGCGGGCAGAGTTTGTGGTCTTTAACTTCCACGGAAATCAGGTCCTCAGCCCGCCCCGATTCCTGATCTTCCTTAATTTGGGGATATTTAATTTCCTTGTCAAAAGCCGCAGATAGTTCGCGGGCAACTCCGATTAGATTAAGCGCATAACCATAATTGGGAGTTAAGTCCAGGACAAAAATCTGGTCATTAAGGTTAAAGAAGGGGGCAAATTTCTCCCCCGGTACCGCGTCATCGTCAAGTACAAAAATTCCTTCAGCCCTTTCCTCCTGGAGCTTCAATTCATCCGCAGAGCAAATCATTCCCTCGGAAGCTTCTCCCCTGATCCTGGTCTTTTTAATTTCCTGACCATTGGGTAAGGTGGTTTCAGCAGGTGCAAGGACAACTTTCTGGCCCTTTTTAACATTGGGAGCTCCACAAATAACCCGGAAACTTTTTTCTCCCACCCCAACACTTACCAGGGTTAATTTATCTGCTTCAGGGTGTGGTTTAACCTCTTCCACCAATCCAATTAAAAGATCATTATATATTTTACTCCAATCCTCAATATAATCAACCTCCAATCCCAGGAGAGTAAGTTTTTCGGCAACCTCCTCCGGAGACAGGTCCAGGTCAATATATTCTTTTAACCAGTTATAAGAAATTCGCAACTTTAACCCTCCTTAGAATTGTTTTAAGAACCGAAGATCGTTATCCCAGAGGTGGCGGATATCCTCAATCTCATACTTATACATGGCCATTCTGTCGAGACCCATTCCAAAGGCAAAACCAGTGTATTTCTCAGAATCAATCCCCGACATTTCTAAAACCCTGGGGTTCACCATTCCAGCCCCCAGGATTTCCAGCCAGCCAGTTCTGGAACAAAGAGGACAACCCTCACCCTGGCATTTAAAACAGGATACATCGACTTCAGCACTGGGTTCAGTAAAGGGAAAATAGGAAGGTCTGAAACGGACTTCCCGCTCTTCTCCGAATATTTCTCTGGTTACTTCAATAAGGACGCCTTTGAGGTGACTGAAAGAAATTCCTCGATCAATTACCAGCCCCTCCAGCTGATGGAATACTGGAGAATGAGTTGCATCCAGTTCATCAACCCTGTAACATTTTCCCACGGTTATAATCCTGATGGGAGGGCCCTGTTTTTCCATGGTCCTGATTTGCACTGGTGAGGTATGGGTTCGAAGAAGAAAATCTCCTTCAACGTAGAAGGTATCCTGCATATCTCTTGCCGGATGGTTTTTAGGAATGTTCAGAGCCTCAAAATTATAATAATCGGTTTCAACATCTGGCCCTTCTTCTATGGAAAACCCCATCCGCAAAAAAAGGTCCTCGAGTTGGCCAATAATAAGTTGCATGGGATGGAGGCGACCCCGGGAAACCTCTGCCCCGGGAAGAGTAATATCAATAGTTTCTTTTTTCAACCGTTCTTTTTCTTCCTCTTTTTTTAGTTCATTTAAACGGGTCTTTAATTCCCCTTCAATATTTTCTTTAACTTCATTGGCCAGTTTGCCAACAACAGGTCTTTTTTCTGGGGAAAGTTTCCCCATGCCTCGTAAAACAGCAGTAACTTTACCGTTTTTACCCAGGAACTCAACCTGTAGTTTCTCTAATCTCTCAATATCATTGCTCTTTTTGATTTTTTCCAGAGCTTCTTTATCCAGATCTTTGAGTTTTTTTTCCATGAAAAGAACCTCCCTTATAAACTAAAATACCCCTCGCCAGCAAGGGACGAGGGGCCGCGTTACCACCCTAATTAACCGTTAGGTTCACTTAAACCCCATAACGGAGGGAACCGGACAGCCTACTCTTTTTCAGCCATCACCTCCGGAGAGAAATTTCACCGGGATGTTTTCAGAGAGCTTCCAGCCTCAGACTCTCTTTCTCTTGGGAAAACAGGCCCCCGACTACAAACTCCTTCTTCGGCACAATAAACTATATTACATTGCGCTGGATCGTTCGGAAAAGGTCAGCAGCCTCCGGTATGCAAGATAAGCACTTACCGAACCAGTCCGCTCAAATAATCTCCATAAAAAGAGCGGGCAAATCTTCAAAAGACCACTCCCTTTCCCCTTTTATTTTATGATTATACCACAGTTTCTAGGGGTTGGCAAGTCAGGTTGACCCTCAGGATTTCATTCCAAAAAGCAGTACAGCACCTGCTGCAGCAACATTCAGGGATTCGACTTCTCGGGTCAGGGAAATGGAAACGGAAGTAGTAGGGACTTCTTCAAATTCCGGACTAAACCCTCTTGTTTCGTGACCCAGAATTAATGCACACTTTTTCCCGAATTCAACCTGGCGATAATCCTTGCCTCCCCGGGGTTCGGCTTTATAGATTAAAAAAGAACTTTCCATTTCAGTAATAAACTGTTTGGTTTCAGGAGAAGGTATTTCAGCTAAAGGAATTTTAAAAATTGCGCCAGCTGAAGCCCGGAGAGCTTTGGGTTGATAGGGATCTGCCCCTTCCCCGAGCAAAACTACCCCACCAAAGTCAGCACCTGCAGCAGTCCGAATAAGAGTTCCCACATTCCCCGGATCCTGCAACCCATCTAAAATTAGCAACCTATTTTTTCCCAGTATATCTTTCCAGGAAAAAACAGGCCTTTTTATCCTTGCGACAATGCCCTGAGGCGTCTTTGATGGAGCTATTTTGGCCATAACTTCTTCGGTTACAACTGTAATTTCCTCAGGAAAGAGCATTTTTTCCTTTTGCAATAGTTCTTGGGTTGCCATTACCTCCAAAAAAAGGATCCCAGTTTTCTGAGCTTCTTTAATCAGGTTAGGGCCTTCAAGGATAATCTCTCCAGTTTCTTTTCTTTTTTTCCGGTTGTGCAAACCGGCCAGGTACTTGACCCTGGGGTTTTGGCGGCTACTTATTTTTTCCATCCCTATTTCTCCTCCATCTTCTCCAGGTCATCATTATGCCCTATTACCACTAGGATATCCCCTTCAGATATTTCGTCTTCCGCAAAAGGAGAAGGGTTTATATCACTATTTCTCATAATTGCAACCACATTAACCCCGAAGCGGGCCCGAAAATTTAATTCGGCTAGGGTTTGTCCAACCCACTTGTTTTTTGCTTTTATTTCCATAATACTATAATTTGGGGCCAACTCAAGGTAATCCTGAACATTTGAAGTCAAAAGACTGTTGGCCAGGCGGCTCCCCATATCCCATTCGGGAAAAACAACCCTATCTGCACCGACTTTTTTAAGAATTTTCCCATGAACCTTACTCTTCGACTTGGAAATAACACAAGGAACCCCTAATTCTTTTAACATCAGGGTTACAAGCGTATTCGCGTGGACATCATCCCCTATCGCCACAATTGCTACATCAAAATTTCCTGCCCCAATGGATTCCAGCGCACTTTCATCGGTGGCATCTGCCTGAATTGCATGGGTTACAATCGGGGAAAGTTCTCTCACAATATTTTCGTCTAAGTCAATAGCCAATACCTCATGTCCTCTTTCAACCAGGCCCCGGGCTACACTTTCTCCAAATCGACCCAGGCCGATTACAAGAAAATCTTTTCTATTCCTGGGCATAATTAATTTCTCCTTTCAATAAAACTAACCAACCATAACGTGTCCTTCAGGTAACCTTCTTGGGGGAGTTTCTCGCTTCATGCTTAGAGCAATGGCAAAACTCATTACCCCTACTCTTCCAATTAACATGGAAATTATCAAAATTGCCTTGCTGGGGGTAGCCAGATCTTCTGTTATTCCCATGCTTAAACCAACAGTACCAAAAGCAGAAGTGGCTTCAAATAATAATGGAAGGATTTGTTCATCCTGGAAAAAACTGAGTCCCAGAGTGGATAAAAAAACCCAGAAAAAAGCAAGAATTGTTAAAATAAAGGCCTTAATTACTGTCCAAATATTTAGTCTCCATTTCCAAACCTCAATATCGCTTTTTCCCCTAACAAAAGAAATTAACCCAAATACCAAAATGGTAAGGGTAGTTGTTTTTATACCCCCTCCGGTTGAGCCCGGAGAGGCTCCAATAAACATAAGGGCAATAACCAATAAAAGGGTTGTTGGTTTCCAGAGACTCGTATCAATTGTATTAAATCCCGCAGTTCTTGCTGTGACGGAGAGAAAACTTCCTCCAAGTAGTTTCCCACCAAATTTTAGTTCTCCCAGGGTTTCGGGGTTATTCCATTCCAGTGCGGTAATGGTAAAGAAACCAATAGTAAGCAAAATCAAAGTCATAAAAAACACCATCCTGGCAGTAAGAGAAAACCTTTTTCCATTGGCTCGATAAAAAATCTCTACCAGAACAGCAAAACCCAAACCCCCAAATACAATCAGAGTCATTATTACCAGGTTAATCATAACATCGCCGGTGAAATTTTCCAGGCTGTTTCCAAAAATATCAAAACCAGCATTATTAAATGCTGAAACTGCGTGGAAAATAGAATAATAAAAAGAATCCCAGCCTTCGAAAATATTTCTCAGTCTTAACCATAATAAAAAAGCCCCAGTCCCCTGAAAGACGAGGGTAAATGACAGAACATACTGCATTAACCGAACCAACCCGGAAATATTATACTGGTTAAGGTCTTCCTGGATCAGAAGTCTTCCTCGTAAGGAAATTTTTCTACCCAGGATCAGGGCAAAAAGTGTAGAAAAAGCCATAACCCCTAATCCCCCGAGCTGGAATTGGATCAGGACAACAAGCTGCCCAAATAAGCTTAAATCTTCTTTTGTGCTAACTACGGTAAGCCCGGTTACACATGTAGCCGAGGTTGAAGTGAAAAGTGCATCGATAAGAGTAAGACTTTCAGATCCGGACGAAGAAACGGGTAAGGACAAAAGTACAAACCCAGTAAAAATAACTATAACATAACAAATCACCAGAATTTGGACCGGTGTTAAACGGTGCATCCACCTATTATTTCCGTTCCTTAGATTATATTTCACATAATCACCGCCCAGACAAACCCCTCCTCCAAATTAAGGAAGAGGGGCTATTTACTATTGACCATTTTTTGCAACGGAAACCAGCTGGCGGAAACCTTCCTGGTCATTTACAGCCATATCAGCAAGAATTTTTCTATTAATCTGGACATCTGCCTTTTTTAACCCGCTGATAAACTTGTTATAGCTCATGCCATTCTGGCGAGCGGCGGCATTAATCCTGGCAATCCAAAGGCGGCGAAAATCTCTTTTCTTTCTTTTTCTATCCCGGTAAGCATAACTCATCGATTTGATGAGCTGCTCCTGGGCGGGACGATATAGCTTGCTTTTTGAACCAAAGTAACCTTTGGCCAGCTTTAATACTTTTTTCCGGCGGTGCCGGGCCTTGGGCCCTCTTTTTACACGCGGCATTATTAACCCTCCTTAATCCTAATTATGCGGAAGTAATTTTTCAATCCTCTTTTGATCTGCAGCTGAAATTTCTTTGGGCTGCCGCAATTGGCGTTTCCTTTTTCCTGTTTTTGCAGTCAATTTATGTCTGCCAAAAGATTTCTCATGGATAAATTTCCCGGTCCCGGTTTTCTTGACCCTTTTAGCAGTTCCCTTGTGTGTCTTCATTTTTCCCAATTCAATTACCCCCTACTTGTTTTCACTGATCGGGCTAAATATAGCAATCATATTACGCCCTTCCATTTTCGGCTTATTTTCCAGTTTGCCCAGATCTTTTATACCTTCTTCAAACTTATTCAATATGTCATGTCCCTGGTCTTTATGGGTTATTTCTCTTCCTCTAAACTTAATGCGCAATTTAACCTTATCTTTATTTTCCAAAAATTTTCTGGCCATGCGCAGTTTAGTATTAAAGTCATGTTCTTCGATTTTTAGTCCCACCTGAACTTCTTTGACATTTACTACATTCTGGTTCTTTTTTGCTTCTTTTGCTTTTTTAGCCTGTTCATACTTATATTTTCCATAGTCCATTACCCGACAGACAGGTGGTTTGGCTTGGGGAGCCACTTCAACCAGATCCAAGCCCTTTTCGCCGGCCAAATCCAAACCATCGTGGATAGACATAATTCCAACCTGTTCTCCATCAGCATCAATTACGCGAATCTGGCGAGACCTAATTGACTCATTAACCCTGAGATCCTTGCTAATCTTATTTCACCCCCTATAAAATTAAAAAAGATGGCACGCAAAGCCATCCGCAAAACAATCTTTAACCCAGTGAGCTTTTGCTACTAGGTGAGAAGCGGAGGCTTCTGCTTTGTTGTTCCTTTGATAGTATACCACAACCCTAAATACTGGTCAAATACCACCCGCTAAAAAAATAAAAAAAATCTGGACCAGGCCAACAAAAAACCCCAGTAATCCACCAAAAAGCTCAATGAACCTTAATTCTCGCGATGCAATGCCAAAAACCAGGCTTTCAACTTCCTTTAAGGGCAGGTTTTTGATTTTTTCCCCTACAAGGTCTGCAAGGTTGCTATCTTCAATCAGTCGGTGAGTAAGTCCATTACGAATTTCCTCGATTTCATTTTTTATATCCTTTTCCAGCACCTTTTGCATCCCGTTTAAAATGCCGGTCTGTAGGGTTGCGGGTACAAATAAAAACCAACGGTTGATTTTACCCTGCAGGAATCTTTTTAATGCTTTCTCGGCTTCTTCTTCCAGACCCAGGTTTTCCCAGTGTTGAGTCATGGTTTCTCGGTTAAGGATCTCTTTTTCTAGTGCTTTCCCGATTTTTACAGCAATTTCCTCCTGATAACGGGGAAGAAGTCCTTGAATTTTAAATCTCCCTATTTTCAGAACCCGATAAGGACGGAAAAGAGATTTAATTGCCAGCATATTTGTTCCCCAACCAATCAAAGCTCCTAAAAAAGGCAAAACCCAGTAAATATTCATCCGCTTAGCCTCCAAATAGTTTAACCCTGGTCAATTAGAACTGCCCGGCAGGGTGAGCCATCCCCCTTAGCTATTTTCAAGGGAAAGGCCGCAAGAATATAATCCCCTGGTTTTACATCCTCTAAATAGAGTCCTTCGAGGATAGCAATACCATTGGAAAGCAGGGTTGTATGAACCGGATAATTTTCACCTTCCCCCCGCTCAACAGTTATAAAATCAAGGCCAACAAGTTGTATCTGGTTTTGAACTAAAAACTCTGCCGCATCAGCAGTAAAAACGGGGTGATTTTGATTAAAATCCCCTTTTTTTATCAATTCCCAGCCCCGGGTTTTGCAGATAATTCTTTTTAATCCTGCCCCCAAATGAGGTTTTAAATCCAGGGCAGAAATTTTCTCTTTTGCACCAAAATCAATTATCCGGACCGGCCCATAATAAATGTCAAGAGGCATTTCATCAATAGTCTTTCCTTCCCGGATAAAATGGGAAGGAGCATCTAAATGGGTTCCACTGTGAGAACTCATTTCTAATCGACTCAGGTTACAAAGCTCCCCGGAATCCAGATCTTTAATTCTTTCGGTGGAAAATGGAGTATCGCCTGGATAAATAATGCTATCTGGAGCGAGAGACATAGAAATATCAATTATCTTCATGCTTACTTCTCCTTTCTAAGCACCTAAAATAAAAAATAACTCCCCGCAGGGAGAAAAAAAATGGTGCACCCTCCCTGACTTGAACAGGGGACCTCCTGCATGTCAAGCAGGCACTCTGACCAACTGAGCTAAGGGTGCACATCTCTCTAAACTTGGCATTATTATTATAATATATTTAACTGAAGATGTAAACCCAAAATTTTGCTAAGAAATAGTTTTTTATTTCACCCTCTTTTTATTCTTCTTGAACCATTGGCCGATCGGCTAACTGCAGGAATTATCTGGATTTTTCTTGACCTGTTGTTTTGCACTCGGTTATAATCAAAATATAACTGATAAAGGAGGTCGCCATGTACATAACTCTCGCCTGGATTAACGTAGCTCTTATGATAATTGCCTCGCTTCTTTTTATCACCCGCAGGATTTTTAAAAACCTGGGAGATAAAAAAAGCCCTTTTGCTCTGTTCTTACGAAGGATTATGCCTTTACTGCAAAAAATTCACCCGATCATTGGATTAAGTTTCATTGTGGTCAGTTTTATCCATGGATACCTTGCACTGGGATTAATAACCCTTCATACAGGATTACTGGTTTGGCTTACAGCATTACTTATGGGAACTGTTGCCATAGTGGGGAAAGGGTTAAGAATTAACCAAAAAACCTGGTTGAAAATTCACCGCCCTCTCGCTCTTCTACTCTGGGCTTTATTTTTTCTCCATTATTTTAACCCCTGGCTAATCTAGGAAAAACTCCCCTTTAGTAAAAAACTTGTGCCTGTTTACCTCTAGGGGAGTTCTTAGAACTATCCAAAGCTATTTTATTTATTCAACTTCTGCATTTAAAGAAGCTCTGCTGGAATGACGTGTCCTGATATTTTGAGAAGAGTTATGGTAAGCCAAAATTATTCCAAAACTATCTTCCGGGCTTAATCCCGAAAGGTTATACCCCTGATCTTCAGGAAATTGAAGTGGGTACGAAAATTCCATTATAACTAAGTCATCTTCCATGGTGATAAAAAATTCCTCAATTGCAGGTTCATCAACTGCAGAATGAGTCCTTCCAACTGCAACATCGTCCCTGATCAAACCTTCTTCCCCATCAAAGTAACCAATGAACATGTTGGAACCATGCATTCCTCCACCCGGATTGTTAAAACCAATGGCTATCCAGCCCCCAGTTTTTACAGAAAGGTGAACGTACATTTTTTCCCCGTCATGAGCAAGATAGAGCTTGTAGGGCTCCTGTTCCCAGGGTTCTTTGGGGTATCCTTCAACTTCTCCATTTATCTCTAAAGCTTCTTCAACCCGTCCCATTATCAATAAGGTTTCAGAGCAAACACTACCACTAAAGGCAAAAACCAAAACTAAAGCAAACAACAATAACTTAGCCAAAAAAACACCCCTTTCGTTAATCTTATCTGTTATTAAGAAACATTCCCTATATCCCGTTAATTTCCTCTTTTTTTTTATATTTTATCTTCTTTCGGTTTCTCTTGACGCCCTCCCTCTCCTCTTGTATAATAAAGGTGGCTCTGGGGGCGGGGCGAATAGCTCAGCTGGAAGAGCGCTTGGGTCACATCCAAGAGGCCACAGGTTCGAGTCCTGTTTCGCCCACCAGAAAAGCGGAAATAGCTCAGTGGTAGAGCACAACCTTGCCAAGGTTGGGGTCGTGGGTTCGAATCCCATTTTCCGCTCCAAAAGGGCGGCATAGCCAAGTGGCTAAGGCGGAGGACTGCAAATCCTCTATTCCCCAGTTCGAATCTGGGTGCCGCCTCCAATGTGCCGGGATGGCGGAATTGGCAGACGCATCGGACTTAAAATCCGGTGGGCATGACTTGCCCGTGCCGGTTCGAGCCCGGCTCCCGGCACCACTGAAGATAAAGGTTCTCATAATTGAGAGCCTTTTTTCTTTGCAAAAATAAAAAAAAGCCAGTTCCTAAACTGGCCTGTAAAATTTTTTATCTTTAATAAATTATAGATCAACCCCATCCTCAGCATCTTCAAAATTGGGGTCAACAAAAACAATCCGGTGGTTAACTTCCAAAAATCGATCCCCTTCAAGCAAAAAGTGCCCAATTAATAAATCCTGGAAAAACCAGGCCTGTCCCATATTTAGATGTCTCATAGCAACTGCTCTTCCCCATTCTTCGGGCTCATCTTTGTAGAGCTCTACTCTCCAGTGCATTTGTTTATCGTGATAATTGCCGTAAGATGCCACAAGGGCTTTTTCTATTTCCCGGAATCTATCCAGGTAGAGGGAGGTCTGGCTCAGATTTTTCTCGACAAGCTCATAGGTTCCCTGGAATAGGCCGTAGGAGTCGTCAAATTGATAACTAATCTTAACCTCATGGTCAAATTCGGTTCCCAGATAAATCAGTTTATTTTCTTTTTGTTCTACAAGCTCTGTAGTTTCATTCTTGTCTTCATGTTGATAAACCTGTTCCAACAAAATTCCCCACTCCAAACCCCTGAAACCATTCCTGTTTTCTTCTGCAGATAAGGAAGTACCAATTAAAACTATTGCTCCCAGGACTAAAAATAGTATTACCAGCTTTTTCACTATTTCTCCTCCTCTCTCAACTTTATTAGTTCTAATTATCCACCAATTCCCCTGCTTTTTTCCTTATTATTTCGGAAGAAATTTATTTGTTTTTACTCCTTTAATAGTAATAGCTTTAAGGGCAACAAAAACAACCCTGTCCGGGTTATTCATAAACGACAGGGTTGTTAATTTATTTTAACAAATTAAGTTTGTAAGAAAGCCCATGTTTTCCACTTGAATCTAATCTTTTTTCCAGTTTTAAAGATTTTATCAACCAGCATGGCCTCTCCCTACAGCAGAAATGTAATCTTCAACTCTGGACAGCTGCACAGGCAGCTTTTTCAATGTTTCTTCCATATTAACGACCTGATCTTTCCGAGCAATTCCGGACATCAAACCCGTAAAACTTTTTTGAATGGGGTCAGATGCTGTTTTTTTCTGCTCTTCTAAGCTGTCCAAGGGAATGCTTGTTACCTTGAATTTTTCTCCCATGGCGTCTTCAAATAATTTAATAACCTCGTTTGAAGATAGGGCTGCAGGTCCTCCCAGGGGAAGAATCGAATCGTAGACAGAATGATTTTCTACAGTTTTTACAGCGAATTTAGCCACATCCTTATAGGAAATCCAGCTTACCTTATTATCCCCTGAACCGAATACCTGGGCCTGTTTTTGAGGGAAATCAAATCCAACAGCAGGGCTCAACCAGACCTCCATAAAATATACAGGCTGTAAAATGGTATATTTCATTCCGCTTTCCTGTATACTTGCTTCTACCTCTCTCTTTGCCTGCTCTAAAGGAATATCCGGAGAGAGTTCGGGAAAAGAAACAAATATAAAGTGTTCTACACCCTGATTTTTCGCAACATCAACAAGGGATAACTGCCCGTCACGATCCACCGTCTGAATACTGTCTCCTTCCTGCCTGGAAAGGGTGCAAGAAGCAGTTGAAATTACTGTCTGGCAATCCATACAAGCATCTTGAATAGATCCGGGGTCTTTTAGATCTCCATATACCACCTCCGCGCCTATTTCCTTAAGATTTTTAACCTTTTGCGGATCAGAAGTCTGCCGAACAAGGGCCTTAAATTGTTTTCCCTCTTCTGCCAATAGCTGGCAAATCTCATTTCCAACCAGCCCAGTTGAACCAACAACGAGAATCATTTGACTTTCCTCCCTTTTATTTTTTTCAGTTAACCAAACCCCAAAAAACGCCAAAAAATCGGAACCACCTCCCTGATTAACAGAATTTTTGTGTTAAATAAAATACCCCTAACCGGGTATAGAAATAATTTCTACAAAGGCCAGGGACATTATGAGAGAAAGAAAGCCTTATACAATAGATCTTTTTATTTTTCTTATTATTCTAAATATTCTGTTTAATTTTCCTTTTTCCTGCTCTTAAAATTCTTTTCCCCAAAAACTCATAAAATTCAGGACCATCTCCAGACCCTTACTTTTGTAGATCTCAAAAAACACCGAAAGAAAACCCATTTTTACCTTTTCCCGGCTTTTAGCAGGGTCATTTTATCGTGGTTAAAATTAATTAGCACCTAAAAGTTTACTAAAAAACCTTTTTAAAATCAGGCTGAAAAATACAACTCCGACCATCACAGAATAAAAGATAAAATAGGTTGCATAAGATAGATTCTCAAAGAATAGAAAAAACCAGAGGGATAGAAGGTAAAAAACCTGGCCCAAGCGGATCCATTCTGGTTTTAGAGATATTCCCTGGTCATCGTATAATCGTTCCCTGTCATCCAGAATCCAGACCAAACCTCCCCCCAGAATAGTTAGGGCGAGGATCATCAAAAAACCAATCCCTGGATTTAAGCTTAAAATATAGCCCGGGGAAAACAGCCCAAAAAAAAGGCTTCCCAGGAAAATCCCCAGGGAAAAAAGGGCATATTTTCCTAAAAACGGGTTTTTCCCATAACGAAAATAGGAAAAACCAAGGGCAAAACCAAAAAGCAAAATATATACACTGTTGGACTGGGAAAAAACCAGAAAAATCGTTACCGCAGTAATTACAAGTAAATCAATGTAGGAAGGAGTTTTCCCGCAAATTTTGGAAATTAAACGGATTAGTAAAACCATCCAAAAAATTACCCCGAGTTCAATTCCCTCCAAAAAAGGTGCCCCCAGGAGGAAAACTACTCCGGCCAGGAACGCGGATAAATCATTCGCGGGATCAATTTCCCGGGCTAAGGCCCAGCACAAGAAAAAACCACCAGCAATCAATAAACTTTTCCCGGGGTTTCCGGAAAAAAACCAAAAACCTCCAAATATAATTACAGTTAAAATTGCCAGCCAGCGATTGGTCTGGTAAGTAAAATCAATTTTTCTTCCTAGAGAAAATCCCAGCATAGACTCACTCTTTTCGTTTTAATTTTTTTAAACTAATTCCCCGTTGGAAAACTTCCCAAAAGTACTTTGATGCCTTTTTCAACCTTACCCCTGCACCTATTTTACTTCGCTACATCACTAGAGTCAAACACTTTATTTAATCCTGGTTACCCCTAAATCCCCGTGAAAAAAATATTCAAACTAAGTAAAAATCTTTTCCCTATTTCCTCCGGAAGGAATTGAATAAACCCAAACGCGTCCGGGTTGAATTTTGTTCATGTTTGCCAACCAAGGGAAATTTTCTAATTCGGGAAAAACTAACCAAGCCTGAAATTACTTTCCCTTCCCAAAAACCCTATTCCCAATCACTGAATTTAAAAAAATAACCCTTCCTTTCCAGTGCTGGAGAGGAGGGTTTTTAAGTTCTCAAACTGAAACCTTTTTCCCCTTTAAATTTATAAAATGATCCCACTTTTTCTGATCAAGGGGGCGGTCAAAACTGCGGAAACCAGCAAGTTCAAATCCGTGTTTTTCCGCTTTTTCCTGGACAAAATTCATATCTCGCAGGTTTAAATCCGTTCCCAGACTCATATTGCGATATTCTTTTTCCAGGGCCATTATAAAGGTTTCTGACATACAGGCATAGGCAAGTCCGCGCTCAAAACCAAAACTCCATCCCCAGTCAGGTTCCCCGGGGACCTTTATCACCCCACCGTCAATTACCAGGACATCCTGTCTTGTTTTTTCAACTTCCCGGCTAACATTGGGCGGTCTGGATAAATCCAGGACAACGGCTCCTTCTTTCAACATATCTGCAGTAATAAATTCTCCAAGAGAACTTGTAGCGATTACAGCTACATCCGAATCCGGGAGACAATCGGGGCAGGAAGAAGAAAGCCGAATAGGGGCTTTTCCTGCTTTGTGGACCCCTTCAGCCCACTGCAAAAATCGGGAAAGAGGTTCAGATGAGCGGGGAAAATTGTTTTGCTGCAATAGCCAATGACCGATGGAACCAACCGGAAATTTTTCTCCTTTTTCCAGCCTTTTGGCCAGATGTTTATAAATTCGGGCACAGCCTTTTAACAACCTTTTATAGGCCTTTTCTGGATGGCGGGGATTACCAATCAAATTCAAACCGGCAACTCTTCCAGCTAAAAGGAGAGAAGCAGCACCCCCGATTGCTCCCGTGGCTCCAACAACACTAACCCTTGATTGAGACAGAGGGAGGTTAATTTCTTGCGAAACTTTCTCCACAGCATTTACAGCGGAAACAACCGTATAACTATTTCCGGTTGTTACGGGAACCCCTTCTTTTCTTAGATGCAAACCACCCCTGCTTACAACAGAAGTATAAGCCCCCAGCCCCACGATTTTTGCCCCTCTTTCCCGGGCCATTGCAACAGCCCTGCGAACTTCTTCGAGGGCTTCTTCCCCGGGCATTTCCATTAATTCTTTAGCAGTTCGGGGAACTATTATAAAATCGCCTCGGGCTGTATTTCCAGTAGAAGATTCAATCCGGGCTTCCGAAACCAGGAAGGGTTCTACCAGGTCGTTCCATCTTCGGGTTAACTCTTTTATGTCAACATCTTCCAGCCCTAGCAGGCTCCGGTCAAAATCCCTGTAATTCTCAATATCCAGGGGGTGGGCAACAAAAGCCCAGCGTCCCTCATCGGGTTCTGCAGGTAGAGGCTTCCGAAGTGGTTTTGCTTTAATCGCCTTGGATGGGTTTGGTTGACTAGTGGTGAGGTGTTTGAGAATCGCTGCAGTATTACCCCTGTCCAGGAGATTCGCCATCCTTTTGATCCCCTCCAGGGCAAAATCAATTTCTCCATCAGTTACTGAAAGAGGTGGTTCAATCCGAATAACTGTATCTCCGTTTAAAGTTGGCGCCACCCTTATTTTCTCCTGGCATAACAGGTGACTGGAAAGAACAGGAGTAATCATATCCTGATCACCCATTATCCCCAGAAGGGTTTCGGGGAGATTATAGCGGGAAACCTGAAAATCAATTCCCAGTAAAAATCCCCTTCCCCTGATTTCTTTAATAACTCGGGGAAATTGCTCTTTAATTTCCTGTAATCCCGCTTTTAGGCGGGCTCCCTTTTTCTGAACCTCGCGCATTAACTGGGCATCGTTCTCAGTGAGAACATCCAGAACAGCTAAACCCACCCTGGCTCCCAGGGTATTCCCGGCAAAAGTAGAAGAATGTTTGTTGCCAAAATCATCTGTAAAAGCATCCTGGGTTGCAAGCACTGCTCCAATGGGAAAAAGCCCTCCCCCCAGGGCCTTGGCCAGGGTAATAATATCAGGGAAAACCCCTTCTTCAGAACATAAAAATAAGTGCCCGGTTCGACCAAGCCCGGTCTGGATCTCATCAAGAATCAATAAAGTCCCGTACTCCTCACAGATCTTTTTGGCTTCTTTTAAATAACCTTCAGGGGGTTCCACGATGCCCCCTTCCCCCTGGATAGGTTCCAGGACAAGGGCCGCAATTTCCGTTCCTTTTTTCTTAAATATCTTTCTTAATTCTTCAATATCTCCAAAATCAACAAAACCAAATCCTTCTACCGGGGCAAAAAAAGGAGTTTGATAAGTATCCCGGCCGGTTGCAGAAAGAGAACCCAGGGTTTTCCCATGAAAACCACCCTTTGTGGCCAAAATACCTTTCCTTTTGGTCCGGGAACGGGCCATTTTAATAGCTGCTTCCACCGCTTCCGTTCCACTATTGGTAAATGTTACATTCTCAATGCCCGGAGGAGCAATTTCAACCAGGCGCTGAGCCAATTCTCCGGCAGCGCCTAAAAAAGAGGGTTGAACGAGACTTGGCTCCCCTTTCTTTTCGACTTCCCTTAAAACTTTCCAGATCCGTTCTGGATTGTAACCAAAAGGAAGAGCACCGTAGGAGGCTACCATATCCAGGTACCTGTTGCCTTCCTTATCATAAAGCCAGCTGCCCTCACCCCGAACAAAAGTTTTATCCATATTCAATGACTGCAACAATCTTCCCAGGGTGGGGTTGACATGTTTAATAAATGGGTGCACAGTTTCACCTCCAAAAGGAATATGTGCACAAATGGTGCACACCCTCATATCAAATGATACTAAAAAACAAGAAAAAAAACAAGGCTAGAAAAAGCCCTGCTGAAAAAAACAATTAAATAAACTCTTTTTCCCCTCAAAAACCCATATAAAAACCTTTTAATCAGTTTTTCTGGGAACCTCCTTGCTCCCCGAGGTGTGGAAAAGGGTAAAACCCTGAAATTCTCCTGCTTCCTCCCAAAATTCTATTTGGGCAAACATCATATCAAGCGAAAAAATCTTTCCTTCTTTGGGAATTAAAAGAACCGGGGGTATATTTGGTAAATCAAGGTTCAACATACCTTTTTCATAAAAAACTTCCGCCACTCCCCCGGGAGAATAACAAAATTTGCCAAGGAATGCTTCGGCTTTTTCCCTTTCCATAAAATAGGTTTGCCCCGAACTGATCAGATCATCAAAAACAATGCCCAGGTCGCTCGTATTTAATCCCCTGGAATCCAAAGAAAAAATTTGTTTTCCTTCATTTTCTCCTGTTGCTATAAGAATTTCTTTTTCCAGGTCAATTTCCCAGGAGAGAGAAAAATCCCCATTCCAAGCCATTAATATCTTCCTTCTCTCCGGTAAAAAAACAAGAGAAATCCTTGTTGTAGCCTGTCTGGTCTCCCATAGGGCTTTCCATGCATCCTGAACACTGAACGTTTCTCCTTCAGCCAGAATAATTTCTTCAAGTAACAGGTACCGCGGACAGGTAATCTCCCCGGGGAGATAACGACTATTATAAAAATTTGTCATCAGGCTAAAATCTCTGGATGTTTCAACGACAACAAGCCCATCTTCCTCAACTTCAATGACCATAGCCCCTCCCCAACGGTCTGCAAGATGCAGGTGGAGAAAAAAACCCGGTACTGCAAAAACCTCCTTACCCTTGAGATATCCTTTAATTTCATTAATATTCCTTGAGTTAGCCAGTGCCCATTGGAAAACTTCAGAAATATACACTCCTCTTTGACCAATAGAATAATTGTTTAAAGGCGGTACTGTCTGCAGGGAAGCCATCAGCCCTTGACAATTCATCCCCATGGTTTTCCTATAGTTACCTTCCATCCTGTACTCCAGGGTAAAATATTTAATATCCCGTCCGCTCCGGTGAATAGAAAAGCGAGCCTGATCCGGTGGGAACCAGTCCAGATTGGAACCGTAAATAGCCTCCTGGCCAAAAACCGCAAAACTGGAACAGGATTGCCCGGACGCGGTAAATAGAAACAAAACCCAAATTAAAAGAAAAAGCAGGGTTACAATTCTTCTCATTTTTATAGATCTCCCTTTTTCACGGCATAAAGCTTTGAGGTGCTAAAGCCAGGTATAATAAAAATGTATCGGAAAAAATCCAAACCAGGGAGTAAAACAAATATAGGAACTCTTCGCCTCCCTTGAACCAGTTTTTACGGGAAACCCATAGAACCGTTGCTGTTGCAACAACACCCGAGAAGAGCATTAAACCGTTATCCGCAGGAGGCACGGTGTAAAAGAGGGGAATATATTCCCGAAAAAGGAAAATTAGGATTATTAGAATACCCAAAAATTGAAAACAATTTATTTTCCCTAAAAGTCTGTTTTTTTGTAAAATATATAGGATAAGGCCAATAAAAAATATGGACAATCCATTCCTAGCAATTAACCCCAGAGATGCGATAAAACTATAGAGAACCATTAAAGAACCCTCGATGACAATACTACCAAATCCCTCCTCAACAAACCAGAGTTGCCAGTTGTGGTACCATTTCGCCGAACCAAGTTTGCTGCTGGTAAGACCCCAGATCCTATCGTTACTACCATCTACCCGACGGGCCATCATAACAAAGTCGCCTTTATGGTTGTTAATAACCCGGGCCAGACGGTTACTGCTGTATTCATCAGTAATTCTTTGTGGTTCCAGCAAAATATCTCGTTCACTGTCCAGGTAAGTATACATTAAATTAAACTGCCTTCCAAAATAATCTTCCCATACAATGCCCAGTTCTCCCTTTTCATTGGAAAAGAGATTTCCGAACAGGGGGAAATTCCTTCCCTGGATTCTCCAGAGAGCTTCTAAATCTCCATTTTGGCCTATACGGGCTAATTTAACAGTTGACTGGATAATATTAAACCCAGGGTCCCAGATAGAATCAGTCCAGGTAATATAAATTTCTCCAGCATCGTTAACAAAAAAATCGGCGCCCGGGTCCTCCCGGTAATAAATTGGCTGACCGTTATGTCTACCAAAATAATATGATGCGAAACCAATTTTTTTTGGCTCCTGATTTTTTAGTCCCATGGATTCAAGATCAACCGCCTGGTACAGGGCGATTCCCCGGTCGTTTTCGCTTCCCTTCCATTGCATGTGAAGAGTATTATCAGGACCAATTACAAATCTGGGCAGGCAAAGTAAATTCTCACTTTTAAAAACAAGGAAAGGTTCTTTACCTTTTTTCTCAAACCAAAGCCGGTATTCTTGCTCGGCTCTTTCTATATAAGTAATAAATATTTCGCCGCCATGAACAGTGGCAGCAATATCGTGGTTGCGGGAAATATTTTTCCCCAGAGGGGAAAAAGTGATTTCTCCCCCCTGAAAAACCAGGTATGGCTGATTGCTGCCTTCTTCTCTAGAAACCAGCCCAAAAACAGCTTCTTCCCCATACATCCCCACCGGGAAAAGGAATTCAACCTGCATCTCTGAAAGCAAATCAATCTCCGCTTCCTGGATTTTTTGTAAATTTTGATCCAGCTTTAGATACTCCAGCCCACTACCCCGACCAGGCTTCAAGCCCAAGTAGTGTAAGTTCTGGCCATCACCCCAGAAAAATACAGGCCTGAAATCCATACCTCTTTCCCAGTTAAAGAATGATCGAGGAGCATACTTGATATTTTCTTCATTTTCTTTTTCCTGGAAAGGCAGGGCCAAAGAAATGGAAATTATCCCAATCACCAATAATAGGCCCAACAAACCAATTTTCCAGTTATCTTTTAAGAGGATCAAGGGAACCGAACACCCCTTTCCCGATAAGATTTGCTGCGAGGACTACTAAAAAAATCATCACAATGGGGCCAATTGCTCTAATATCCCTGCCCGCATTCCCCGCTAAAAAACCCCAGGTATTCGTTTCAATAACTTTTAAATATCCCAGAGAAGACAGCAGAACCATATTACGGCCAAAAAGGATCAAACCCTGGCCCCAGATAAGAGGAAAAACATTCCGCAAAAGATGATTCCCCAGGATTTGAAAACGTGAATTACCCAGGGCAAAAGCAGCTTCAACAAACTGATATTCTTTGATAGCTAGCATTTGAGCCCTAACAATTTTCGCGAGTTCGATCAAGCCAAAAGCCGAAAGGGCAAAGATTATAGCAATATTATCATCAGCTATCATTCCCATCAATAAAAAAACCAGGAAAAAAGTTGGCACAGAAGTTAATAAATCAAAAATTGACATCATTCCCCGGTCAAAAGGTCCCCGGATAAAACCCATAATTACCCCGAAAAAAGTCCCAACAAAAACCCCGATTAAAGTAACAGTAAAGACCAATTTCATGGTTTCTCCCGCGGTAACAAGTACTACGGTAAGGACAGACCGACCTAAATGATCAGTCCCAAAAATGTAATCCAGGGACATTGGCTCATTGCGATTTCTCAGGTCAGTAGGAATATCATCTATGGTTTGATAACCGATACTCGAATAATAAGCGAAACCAAACCCTATTCCTACGAATATTATTAAACCCACAATTATACCTGGCTTTACAAGGTTGCGGAGAAATTTTCGGATTCCCA
>SL_3KL_010_SEDDRAFT_10000119_pt1 | contig 51327 bp, 38 predicted proteins | sample SodLakKL_010_SED_2_FD_10381 | JGI IMG/M metagenome (IMG submission 10381)
GTAAAAAAGTATTAAAAAATGTTGGTGATAATTGAAAACTTCAGCACCTCAGCAGGCTTTGGCACGGTAAAATGACCTTAAAGCATGTCTTTATTGCCAGAGCCGCGAAAAACGGTTAAAACCCTGCTGAAAGCAAAAAAGCGGGGAAGATATTCAGGCTATCCTCTCCCGCTTTAATAAAGCTGTTTTTAACTTGCAAATCTCTTACTTTTGAAAAGCTCCTTTAACCCTGATGGGTTCGCCCGATGGCGTGCCATCCAAAAGCCCAACGATTTCGGCTTCAAAGGAACCTTCAATTGACTCAAGTTTCTTACCAAACATGCCCTGCTCAAAAAGAATATGGTCGGTTTCGCCCCTTACCCAATTGGTAACATATCCATTGATACTCAGCGACGGGCTTTGCAGTTCACCGGGTTCAGTACCCATAAATTCAAGATGAAACGGAAAAGAAACTTCTGTTAAAGTGCCGGATTCTGTTTCTGTTGGCTCATCCCTGCCTGTTATGGTAAAAATCCCGTCAAAAACGTCTTCAAACCGGATGTTTACCTTTTCAAACTCCACGACTTCGTCTCCAATGTTTATGACCAACTCCTGGCCTATTCTTTCTTTACGGTCTTTTTCGGCAGTTTCGGCATCTCTGCCGTTTCCCTCGCCTCCGGCACAGGAGCTAAAGGTTATTGCAACAAAACCTGCCATCAATAAATACAAAGTTTTTTTCATGATAAAGTTTTTTTTGGGAGTGACTGAATTTTAGTTTTTGATTATTTTTTGATCATGTAATTAAAGTCGGCGGTAAATAATGTTTACCTCGTAGCCTCCGTCCATTTCCATGGGGTTTACATCGATTCCGAAATTCCATCCGGTGTATCCTCTACGGTAATGGATAGCCCCGGGTGCTTTGATTTGCCTTACCCATGGATCTCTGCCGGTTAAAGCTTCCTCTACTTTTGGAGTATAGTATTCCATAATTTCCGTTGGTCCAGCGATATCTGCAGGCACAAAAGTTACGAGCTGCCCGGATTCTTTGGTAATGATCTCTGATCCTTCAAAAAGCGGGATATCCAGGTAAGAAAGAAATTCTTCTACGTCCATCCTGGTTTCGTCTTGGCTGTTTCCGTCAGAAACCTGTCCGCCGCAGCCGTAAAGAAGGAACATAAAAAATCCGCTGATCAGCAAAGTAGTGAATTTTTTCATGGTGATGATTGGTTTTAAGTGAGTGAAAATAGTTTTGTGGGTGAGTTAATTTTTATAGGTGTTTGCTTACCCTGCAAAAATATAAACAAATTTCATTTTTGCAATAAAATGCTTATGAAGTTGAAGTATCTTTCCACCAAAAAATTAAACAGAACGGTTTAAAAAAGATTTCCTGCCAATTCCGGCTTCATAAGTTTTTTATATTTGCATGTTTTTCAGCAAAGATCAGAAAGTACGGCTGTAGATTTTTTTATCTGAAAATATAATCACATCTCATGCACATTCATTTTATTGACTGGGCCATCATTGCTCTATTTTTGCTTGTGAGCATCGGCATAGGGGTTTACATGTCCAAAAGAGCTGGCAAGAGCACCAGTGATTTTTTTCTTACCGGGCGCAACCTGCCCTGGTATGTGGCCGGTACCAGCATGGTGGCAACCACTTTTGCAGCCGATACCCCCCTGGCGGTTACCGAGCTGGTGGCCCAAAGCGGGATCAGCGGCAACTGGCTTTGGTGGAATATGCTTTTTGGGGGGATGCTTACGGTTTTCTTTTTCGCCCGCCTGTGGCGTCGGTCCAACATCATGACCGATACCGAATTTGTTTCCATCCGGTATTCGGGAAAGCCTGCAAGGTTTTTAAGGGGGTTTCGTGCGGTTTACATCGGTTTATTTATGAATGCAATTGTTATGGCATGGGTCAATCTGGCCATGGTTAAAATATTGCAGGTAATGTTTCCTGAATTGACCTTGTTTGGAATTAGCCAGGTAACTTTCTTAGGGATCACCTTTAGCAGCCACCTTATGATCGTGGGCATGATGATGGGCTTTGTGGCCATTTATTCAGCCCTTTCGGGTCTTTGGGGCGTTTCCATAACCGATACTTTCCAGTTTGTTATTGCCATGGGCGGAAGCATCATCCTTGCTGTTATTGCCCTCGACCATGTGGGCGGTGTAACAGGCCTGAAGGCTGAGCTTTCGGAAGTGGGTTGGGTTTTTGATTTTTTCCCTGTAGTTGAAGGGGAGGCTGCCACTGCGGTTGAAACCGGCACCGGCTTGTTGAAGATGAGTGTGGTGGCCCTGGTGGCTTACCTCGGTGTGCAATGGTGGGCCAGCTGGTATCCCGGTGCAGAGCCCGGGGGCGGAGGCTATGTAGCCCAGCGCATGATGTCTGCCAAAGATGAAAAACACTCCCTGCTGGCAACCCTTTGGTTCCAGGTGGCTCACTTTGCCATCAGGCCCTGGCCCTGGATCATCGTGGCCCTGGCTGCCCTGGTCATGTATCCCGATGCTACCGACAAAGGAGCCACTTATGTGATGGTAATCCGCGACCTGCTGCCCACCGGCTTGCTTGGTTTGCTGCTGGCAGCCTTTTTTGCGGCCTATATGTCTACCATGGCTTCGCAAACAGTTTGGGGTACCTCTTATATCATCAACGACCTGTATCGCCCGTTTGTGAAGCCAGGGGCCACAGAAAAATATTATGTAAAGATTTCAAGGGTCACCACTTTCCTGTTGATGCTGTTTTCCCTGGTGGTGACGACCCAGTTTGAAATGATCAGCGATGCCTGGCGGTTTATCCTTGCCTGTAGCGGTGGTATCGGTTTGGTTTTGCTGTTGCGTTGGTTCTGGTGGCGCATCAATGCCTGGTCGGAAATTGCCGCCATGCTGGCCCCTTATGCCATTTACCCCATCCTGGTGTTTCGTTACCAGATGGCTTACGAGAGCATCCTTCTCATTATTGTGGCATGGTCAACCCTGGTCTGGCTTACGGTTACATTCCTTACCAAACCTACCCGTGAAGAAAAGCTCAAAGAATTTTACGAAAAAGTACATCCCGGTGGCCCCGGCTGGAAAGCCATTGCCCGGGAAATGCCCCATGTAAAAGGAGATACAGGCTACCGTCAATTGTTTGTCAGCTATGTAAGCGGTTGCCTTATGGTGCTGTTTACTTTGTTTGGCATTGGACGGCTCATCTTTGCAGAATACCTTTCGGCATTTATATATCTGGGTGTGGCTACCATTGCTGCCGCCATTATTTATTACAACCTGTCCCGCACAGGCTGGGAAAAAGTGATCAAATAAAGGGATGTTTTTTGGATCAGTATAACAGGCATTGATAAGGGTTTGGCTGAGCCATGAATTTTGTTTTCTTTTTTATAATTTTGGCTTCGACACACCAGAAATTTTTTGCCAATATGATAAACCGCACCTTACCGATTGTTGCATTGACCATACTGACATTCCCTTTTTTGCTCCTTGCCGGCCACAACCGGCAAAATACAATCCATACAGATCCTGAAATACCAAAAGAGGGAGACCACTCCCAGGCTGTACTTTTCCTGAGCGAATATGTGCAACATGAATCCGTGAGCGGCAATGAGCGTAATGCCGGCAAATTCCTGAAGGCTTTTTGTAAATCAAAAGGTTTGCATGTGGAAGTTTTTACCGATGAAATAGACAGTTACAACTTTGCCGCTTCTCTTTACCCTTTGTCAGCCCGAAAGCCCAACATCATCCTGCTCAGCCATATAGATGTGGTTCCTGCCGATGATCCTTCTTTGTGGACCTATCCGCCGTTTTCGGGAACCATAGCCGATGGAAAAGTATGGGGTAGGGGTTCTTTTGACAATAAAGGCGTTGCAACCATGCAGCTTTTTTCCATTCTTGAGTTTGTGGAAAAGGCCTCCCGAAAAGACTTACCATACAATGTTACCTTGTTGAGTGTTTCCGGAGAAGAGACCGGAGGAGAAAAGGGAGCGGAAGTGGTTGTGGAAAATTTTTTGGATAAACTCAATCCTTTGGTCGTTTATGGCGGAGGAGGAGCAGGGGTTACCGGTATCAGCCAGGCTTATTCCGAATTACCTTTTTTTGGGATTTCCGTTTCCCAAAAACGCATTTTGTGGTGGCAGTTAAAAGCCGACGTCCCCAATCCCGGACATGGCTCCGTGCCAATGGATTCCTATGCCACTTTTGAAGTGATCAGGGCTGCTAAGGCCATCAAAGCGCATCGCCCTGCTTTACATTTTTCTGATCAGACAATAGAAATGTTGCGTACGATCGGCAGTCATGAGAGGGGTTTGCGTGGATTTGTGCTGCGAAACATCGGTTTTTTCCGGTATTTTGTAGGCAATATGTTGCGGCAGGAACCCCTGGTGGCAGCATTGCTTACCAATACCACCAACCTCACCGGATTAAGCAGCACACCCGGTGCATTCAACCAGGTGGCCCCGGAGGCTTTCGCCAGATTTGACAGCCGGTTGTTACCTGAAATCTCCAATGAGCAGTTCCTGGAAAGAATCCAAAAAAAAGTGAAGGATTTTAAGGTGGAAATAGAAATCATCCGGCAGTTTCCCACCTCACCTGCGTCTGAAACCGGAACGTATTACCGGGCCTTCGAAGAGGCCATTCTGCGTTCGTTTGATGAAGCCGTTGTTTCCCCAATCATGTTTGTAGCCCATAACGACAACCATTACTTTCGCCTGAAAGGGGTTCCAACCTACGGCTTGGTGCCCGTGATCCTGGAAGAAGAGATCCTTGGATCCATACACAACGTTGATGAACGGTTTCCCATAGCCGGCTTGAAAAAAGGCATCAAAGTATATGCCGACCTTTTACAAAGTCTTTTAACCAAAAAATAAAAAAGCCCTCCTTGAGGTTAAGTAGGGCTTTTAAAATTCAAAAAATATCAACACTCAACTTATTTAATGATCTCGCTTTCGGGTAGTCCAAATTCCTCCACCATTTTAATGTCCATTTTTTCCAGGGCATCCAGAATGGGGTTGTAGATATCCGGTATTACGGGAATATAAACCCCTTTAACGGAAATCTGGTCTTTCAGGATCATTTCTACTCCAACGGCAGCGGGAAGGGCCACGGTGCGGGCAATGGCCGTATCGGTGGCCAGGGTGCCGAAATCCAGCATGGAAGATTTGATCACCTCTTTTTTGCCATCGGGATAAGAAGCCAGGAATACATGCTGCATGGCGACCATGTCGCGTTCCTCTTTTCCGATCATCATTTTTTCAATCATCAGGTCGGAAACAATCTCGAAAGGGGTATCCTGCTGACGATTCATGGGTTTGTCATCAAATACCCCCAGCCATTCAAGGGCATCCATGGCATAGGCATCGGGCTCAACACCAATATGTTTTGCAGCCTTTTCCCGGATGTTGGAAGGGTCCTTTTCACCAATAAGCATGGCCACCATTTCGGCATAGGTTTTTCCGGTAAAGTCATGGGTGTCGTTGGTGATCAGGTCCAGAGCCTTCATGGCATCCAGGCTTTCACACCAGCCCGGATAACGGAAAGTTCCCCGCATCATGGTATTGGTTTCCGGAATGCCGTAAAGGTCAATGTAGGGCATGCTGTCGCGATTGGGATAGATCTCCAGTTTTCCAACATTGGGAAAGTCAACAGACAAAGGATTTTTAAAGATATCCTGGGTTGGCACATTTATCACTTTTTCATGGCGCAAATAACGTGCATCATTGTTACCAGCCATCACCACCCCTTTGGGGCTCCAGGAAAATTTGTATTTAAATGGATTGTCAGCTGCTTCTGGAGCGGGCAGGGCACCGGTAATGCTGTAAAACTCTTTTATTTCCCCCTTTTTGTTATGTACATGGTCAATAACCCGCATGGCCGACATATGGTCAATACCCGGGTCAACGCCTAACTCATTGAGAATAATAATGCCTGCATCTTTGGCTTCCTGATCCAGTGCCTTCATTTCAGGCTTGACGTAGGAAGTGGTGACCATGTTTTTTTTGTGCCGTATGCAGTGTTTGGCCACCATAATGTGGTGTATCCAGGGCAATAAACTAACAGTAAGGTCGTGCTCTTTAATCATTTTTTCCAGGGTTGCAGTATCATCAACGGTCCATTGAACGGAACGGCCGTTTTTATGTCCCTGGATCATGTCATCGGCTTTTGATTTGGTACGCGTAGCAACCGTTACAAGGTAATCTCTTTCAAGCAGGTAGGTTACGATGGGTTTTACCACCATCCCTGCACCAAGAATCAATACTTTCTTCATAAAATGTTGTTTTTAAAAATTATACGGGTTTTGCTATTTAAGATACTTTTCGATGTACTGATAGTCAGGCGTGAGTTTGCCTTTATGAAGGATCATTGCTTTTTTTATGGCCGGTGGAAGATTTAACTGTTTAAAAGGTTGGTCATAGTTGGTATCGGCAATGGGTTTCACAAAGCCAAAGAGGGCATTGGAAAAAGCTTCGGAGGAATCTTTCGGGAGCTCGCTGGGCAGAATGTCCACAGCCATTACCAGCATTCCTTCTCCCTTAAACCCCATGGTAGGTTTACCGGTATGAGGGTTGTAAACAAACACAGGGTCTTCTATTTCGGTTCCTTTGTGGGTAAATTCAACAGAGCCGTCCGGGTCGCAGGTCACATCGCCAATTACGGTAAGTTTGGGACGGCCCTGGCTAAATAATTTTTTCAGGTATTCTTTGGTAACTATGCGCGGATAGCGTGTATCCCAGTACATGCAGTTCATCAGTATGGTCAGGTGCGGAATATACTTTTCGAAATCATTCACGTATTTTTCGGGATGTTGGTAGTAATCCTGCAAGTCAAATCCGGGACTTCCGTCTTTAAGCCTGGAAATATGCTTTTCCTTAAAAACAACCTTGTAAATGATGTTGGAAGGGATGTTGCCGTGTTTTTTCAGTTGCATCAATTCTTCAGGAGAAATCTCCCGGGAGGGCAAAAGGTTGGCAATTTCCTGGGCACCGATGGATACATTGCCGTATCCCGTAAAACCGATGGTGAAAGGAAGCAGTTCTTCCGGAAGCCCTTTTTCGCCGATCTCCTTTCCCACTTCGGCAATTTGTTTTTTGGCCTCTTCAAGAGATGGATATTGACAGGCCTGTTTGATTTTTAAAAAAGGGTTGTCTGGGTATCCGTATTCTTTCAGCCGCTGCCCCACACTCCATAAGGAATTGATCATTCCGGCCAGACCGGCATATTTTCCGAAAAAGATCAATCTTTTACCCTGGTCGTCCACGATGCATTCGTAATCGATCAGGTTGCAGCCCATCTCCATCATTTTTTTCAGCAGGGGCATGTTGTAAGGTTGTCCTTTGATCACATGACTAAAAAAAACATACGTTTTGTTCTCCTCAAAAAATGTTTCAGGGATTTCTTTTACCCCAAAAATAACCTCACTGCCTTTGAGGTCTTTAACAATTTCAGCGCCTGCCTCCCGGAAAACTTCATCAGGAAATACCCTTTTGGAGGATTGCTGAACCTGGAATTCCAGCTTGTATTTGTTTACCAGCTTTTCAACATGTTCGGGAACAATGGGCGTTCTCCTCTCCATGAGGTATTTGTCCTCATGCCGTATACCTATCTTCGCACACATAATCTAAAAATATTGACAGATTTAATATGTTTTTTTAGCTTTTGGCAAACATAAGAAAAAAAAACAGTTCGATCAGACAAGTACCGGACTATTTTATTTTTTAGACCTTTAGGGAGTTTTGATGAGGGTGTAACAAGGCAGGATTTTCTGATATTGTTATGGTTCTGGTATGGTAAGAAAGACAGAAATAAAAAAAGCCGGATAAACCGGCTTTTCTGCTGCTGTTTTGGTAGTCGTATCAGTTAAAGATCCTCGGGGTTCTTGGGGTTGCGTTCTCGGAATTGAAACCATCAAACCTGGTGATGATCATTATTTCATGAGAGCCTCCGCTATAGGGGCGGTTAACCCCGACGCTATAGTCATAAGCATATCCTGCACGAATATTGGGCGTAATATGGTAGCCCAGCATAGCGGCTACGGCATCCCCTAGCCGGTAAGAGAATCCTGCCCATACCATATCATCATAATGCCCGATAACATTAACGTCAAACTGGGTGCTGCGCATATTGCTTTTCAGTAGCAGGTAGGGTTCGATATCAACCATGTCAAAAACTTCCCTGAAACGGTATTTCCCATAAAGGTAGTAATGCCTGGGGGCATAATCTATTCCTGCATTTTTTGCAGAGCGGTAGAGGTGGGTTATTGCCAGACCTGCTTTAATGTTGGGATCAACATATTCCATTCCGAAATTAAAATCGGGACGGGTAAAGGTTTCCCTTCCATAAAAGGCATTGGGGTCATTGGGATCTTCATAGGTAAGATCCGTGCCATCCAAAGTCCTGCTAACCACACCGGCTCCCACACCAAAGGTCAGATGAGATAAAACACCAACCTGAACCGGAAAAGCGTAAAATCCCCTGATGGTAAGGAAGTTCTCGTAGCCCAGTTTGTCATTGATGATATTTAATCCAACCCCTCCGTAAATATCCTGGAGGTAAGTACTGACATTGAGTACCTGGGTTGAAGGGGCATTGTCGAAGCCCACCCATTGCTGCCTGGCAAGCAGGCTGGCATTAAGGGTGTTGGATATTTCTATGGCTGCCGGGTTAAACGTAACCTCGTTAAACATGTACTGGGAAAAACCGGGATCGTTTTGCGAGAATACCCCCGTTTTAAAGATCATACACAGCAGACTGACTAAAATTACTTTTTTCATGACCAAAACAAATTGGTTAAAAACTCAGGCAAAAGCCTGTAAATATTTCTTGCCCCTAAACGGGGGATAATTATTATTGTAGCAACTGCCTTGCTTCGGCAGTGGTAATTCTTTCGCCATTGTTAAAGGCAACCGTAAAACAATCAAATCCCAGATCACGCAACCTTCGCTGTATGTAATCAACCTGGCTAAGGTCTTTAAAGCTTCCCACCGCATACCTGTGGAACCGGTCCTTGTCGTAATAATATATAATATCCAGTTCAGGGAATGCATTCATAATGCGCTGATAATAATGGGGGTGAACCGGGTTATTGGTTGCCACAAACTGAATCATAAACTCCAGTCCGATGGCATGGTGTGCGGTTTTTTGCAAGGAATTCAGGTACCTGAAACTGTGTTTCGGGGCTTCTCTGAGGAATACCAGAAAGTCATCCATAGACAAAATTTCAAACTCTCCTCTGCGGTTCAGACGGTGTTCTTCGGGAGTAGTGGCATTTTTTACCATGAGGTCCATTTTTCCGTGCCCGAAAGGATAAAGTCTTTCCTGTCTGATGCCATTATCTATGAGGTACTCCATGATGCTGTGCGCCCTTTTTTGCGAAATAAAAAAGTTGACCAGGTATCCGCTGATCTCATCGGTATGGGCGTGTATAACAAGGCCTGCTGTGGGGTTGTCATTCATATAGCGTACCACTTCATCCAGTTTTTGACTGGCTTCCGCCGTAATCCGATGTCGGGCAAATTCAAAATGTATCATAGGCAGGCTTCCCCTGTCACCGGTGATCTCTGGCCGAATTGGAAAATCCAGTTCTTCAGGGAAATCTTCTGCAAGCAGTTCATCAGGCTCTTCCTTTTCAAGAGAAACAAGCTCCAGCTCGGTTTCATAATCGGTGAGTACCTCAAAACGGCTGGCGATTAACTTATCCTTCACCGAGATGTTTTCGAAAAAATGTTCATAGCCTTCCCGCATTATTTCTACCGTATAGGTAAGTTCGGGGCTCAATTCCGGTACAATAAATCTTCCTTCACTGTCTGTGGTTTGTTCATGAATGATGTTGTCACTGCCATAAACAAATATTTCCTGGTCAGAGATAGGTTCCTGCGTTCTTTGGTCAATCAGCAAACCACTGAGATTAAAAGTTTCGGGAATTACCCTGAAGGAGTAGATGTCGTCTTCACCAGAACCTCCCGGCCGATTTGAGGAGAAAAAACCGCGGGTGTATTCATCGTCGATGATAAACCCAAAGTCGTCGGCACTGCTGTTGATAGGGGCTCCCATGTTGATAGGCTTGGAGTAATTGCCCTCATCATCAATTACCGAATAGTATATGTCAAAGCCGCCAAATCCCGGATGTCCGAAGGACGAGAAATAAAGGATATTTCCGGCAATGAAAGGATAGGCATCATTGAACTCGGTATTGATGGTTTCTCCCAGGTTAATTGGGTCGGACCAGCTACCGGCCCGGGGATCTCTTTTCACCTTATAAAGATCATATCCCCCCAATCCACCCGGCATATCTGAGCCAAAGTAAAGAACATTGCCATCGTCACTTATAGAAGGATACCCGATATTGAATTCATCGCTGTTGAATTCAAAAAGCTCCGGGTTTCCCCAGCGGTCGGAAACCGGATCGTATGGAGCAGTGTAGATATCGCAGGTTTCTCTGTTGCCGCGGTAACCGCCGCAATTCATAAAGTAAGCCTTTTGGTTGCGTTCGTCATAAGAAAGGAAGCCCTCATAAAACTCTGAGTTGATCGCTCCGCGCAACAGTTCGGGAGCATCCCATTCGCCGGTGCGCCGGCTGTAGGTGGCCTGGTAAATGCTTGAATATCCTGTGCCTGTGCGATGATCCATAGGGCCGGATTCATCACGTGTAGAAGCAAATACGATTCGTTCTTTCAGGGTTTCTGCGCGCAGCGCCCAGTAAATAATGTTGTTGTAACGCAGACTGATCTCCACATCATATTGTTTTTCCCTTCGGGACGGATCATCATAAAATACGGGCACATTTTCCAGAAAGCTAACACCCCATTCCTGTCCATCGGAATTGATGGAATATTCATTGGAAACCTCGAATACCGTTTCCCGGTAATAATTATCCCGGCTAAACTTTCCCGACTCCAATAGCTTAAGGGCATAATCGTCTTCAGGATTTGTTTCGAGGTACCTTTTGGCGTGATCAATGCTTTCATCGAAATTTTCCAGGCCCAGGTTTACCTCGCTCAGGTGAAGAAAGATCTCCGGATTGTCATAACCGGTATGCTTTGCTACGGTATACCATTGTCTGGCTTTGGTGTAATTGAGCAGCATGCGGTAGCTCTCCCCAAGCTTAAAAGCCACTTCCTTTTTTAATGAAGCCGGGCGGTCCCTGCGCAATATCCGCTCATAAGTATCTACGGCTTTGGTATATTGCTCTTTTTCATAAAATTCATCTCCTGCTTCCAGCATTCTCATCACCCTTTGTCCTGATACGGGCATTGCCAGAAGAATACATAAACTATATAAAATTAATCTTTTCATCAGCATAAGTGTTTGTTAACAAACGGAAACCATTTACTGCCGGTTCTTTTATTGTTATTAGTTCCTGTTTAAAATAACTGTTACGGAACCTTTATGTGTGTGATTACGATTATTTGAATCAATCATTTCCATAATGTAATAATAGGTGCCCGGAGAAACCTTTCTTCCGTTATGGGTGCCGTCCCATCCCTGCTTTCCTTCAAATACCTTCTGTCCCCATCGGTTAAAGATGGTCAGATCATATCCTTCCCCGAAAATGTCGTTGATACCGTCTCCATCAGGGGTAAAGGCATTGGGCAGATCGGTTATGATCACAAAATAGGATTCGGAAATTCCCATACATCCCATATGGGATGCAACTACATATACTTCCTGTCCGGTTTCCAGCTGATTTGTGGAATAGGTGTTGGCTGATCCGGCCTGCCTTGACTCATTATCCACAAAGAATTCATAATGATCGTAATCCTCAGGGTAGGCTGCGATTGTCACGGTTTGACCCATCACCAGGTTGCCGTCAGGGGTGGCCACCAGTTCTACATCAGGAATGGGAACCACGATTACCTCAAAAGTTTTCATCAGGATGCATCCATCCTCATCGTAAACATTCAGGATGTAATAGCTTTCAAATGGGGCATGAATTTCGGGGTCGGGCAATTCAGAGATCACTTCTCCTTCCGGTGTCATCCATTCGAAATGATAGGGGGGGGTTCCGCCGGTTACTGTAACAAAATCTCCCGGCGTAAAGATGCTTTCATCTTCACAGAATGTGGGTTCCCCATCAAATGCCAGCTCAAAGTCGGATACGGCCATTTGCATGGAGTCCGATCCCGAACAGCCAAACTCGTTGGTTGCAGTTACAATGAAAGTCATCAGGTCAATGCCCTCCGGCAGGCCGGCCAATGGGTTTGCTTCCTGCGAATCAAATCCTTCAGGAATGGATGTCCATTGGTAAGTATAACCATCAATGGAGTCTCCGCCTATATAAACCGTCTGCACTTGCTCCTGGTTGCAGAACAAGATGTCATCCACCACCTGGGGTTTGGGGGCTTGCATCACTTCCACCTCAACAGAATCGGCATATCCGCATCCCTGTTGATTGGTCACGTAAAGGATGAAAATGGTGGTTTCTTCCGGGCTCACCAAAGGGTTGGCTTCGTTGCTGTTATATCCGGGTGGATAGGAAGTCCACTCGTAAGTGTAATGCTCCGGTGCATCCTCATCCCCAATATGAATGGCCTCGCCCTGGCAAATCAGGGTATCCTGCGAAATATGCACTTCAGGAAGATCCAATACTTCAACAGTAATGCTGTTTTCAAAGCTACACCCTGTGGTGGTGAATGTTTCAATGAGGGTGTAAACAGTGGTTACCCCGGGACTAACCGTTGGATTGGTTATTGCCGGATCAGAAATGCTTGGATCGTGAGGTTCGCTCACCCAGTAAAATTCGCTGGTGGGCGAAGGGACAAATTCATCCGGTCCAATGGTTATTGTTTCGCCTATGCACATTTCCTTATCGGTGCCGGCATCTGCTGCAGGCAGGGGATGAACGGTAATAACCACCTCGGCAATAGCCGAACAACCGTAATCCGGGAAGTATTCCATCAGGGTATAGGTGGTGGTTTCCATCGGAGAAACTTCCGGGTTGGGAACATCATGGTCAAAAGTTTCGTCAGGATTGCTTGATGTCCAGTAAAAATCATTATTCATATCGGGATCGTCCGGGCCGATAACAACCGACTCTCCCAGGCAAATTTCCTGATCGGGTCCGGCATCTATTTCTTCTCCAAAAACAGTAATGGTTACAGAGTTTTGGTTTTCGCAACCTGTATCGGTAAAGGTTTCCGTAAGGGTATAGACCGTTGTTACGGAAGGGCTGACCGTGGGGTTGGAAATTTCGGGTTCGATAAGAGAAGGATCTTCCGGGTCGCTGGTCCACATAAAGGTGCTGGTGGGAGAGGGTTCCGGATTTTCAGGGCCTAAGGTAACTTCTTCTCCAAAGCAGATGGTTTGATCAGGACCGGTCTCTGCATCAGGCTGAGGCAGGTATTCCACTATGATCTCATCGCTGCTGATGCATCCATTGTTAAGGTTGGTCACTTCCACCCAATAGCTTCCGCTTTCCCATATACTGATCACTTGTTCGGTTTCTCCGGTAGACCACAGGTAATCTGCATTGTCAAAGGTACCTGCGTTCAGTTCAACAATTTCACCGGAACATATTTCAATGTCTTCACCCAGGTCAACCAAATAAGCCTCTTCAACAAATACTGTTACCTCATCGGTTTCAATACCGCAGGCATTTTCAGAAGTAACGGTGTAGGTTGTGGTTTCCATTGGTGCAACCTGAATCTGGCTTTCGGTTTCACCGGTGCTCCATAGGTAACTGGTTCCCCCGGTAGCGGTAAGGATAGTGGTATCTCCCTGGCAAATGGTCTGGTCTTCGCCGGCATCCAGGGTAATGGGTTCATCGACCGTAATCAGCACACTGCTGCCGTCAAAGCAACCGGATGCATCGGTTACGGTGAGGTTAAATGTGGTGGTTTGCCCCGGGGTAACCGTGGGGTTTGAACCAAAGCTAATGGCTCCGTCCTGGGTTGACCACCAATAGTAATTATAGGGAGGGGTTCCCCCGGATCCTGTGGGGTTGCCTCCGAGGGTAACTTGTTCTCCGAGGCAAATGGTCTGGGGTTCCCCGGCATCTGCAAATATCTCCGGGCTGATAGTAACGGTTATCTCGCTCTCTGCAGTGCAACCCAGCGGATCTGTAACGGTCAGGGTATAGGTTTGCTCACCGGAAGGGGATATAATGATGGGGTTGGCAACCGTGGCATCATCCAGACCTTCGGCAGGAGTCCACTGGTAAGTATAACCTGACCCGGAACCTCCGGATGCAGCCGGATAGCCGCCAATTTCAGCAGGTACGCCATGGCAGGCCACAAAGTCTGCTCCGGCATCTGCAATGAGTTCGGGAAGCACTTCCACAAATACTTCGTCAACAGCCTGGCATCCTGCACTGTCGGTAACAGTAACCACATAGGTTGTGGATTCTTCCGGGTTGGCAATGGGGTCTGCAATATTGGGATCACTCAATCCCTCTGCAGGACTCCATTCAAAGGTTAAATCACCCGAACCCCCTGAGGGAAGAGCCTGCAGCTGGGCCCCGGTGCCGCCGTTTTCCGGATTGCAGATCACATGATCTTCCCCTGCGGAAACAGTCAGCTCTTCATTAAGAAATACCGTAACCTGAGCAACTTCGGCACAGGCAGCGTCTCCCTGATCTGTTACTATAAGGGTGTAAACGGTAGTTTCTGTGGGGGAAACGATGATGTTCTGCTGGCTTTCCTGTCCGGAAAGTGAGGGATCTTCCGGTTCTGCTGTCCAGTAAAATTCAAATACTCCGCTGCCACCGGTTCCGCTTGCAGAAAGATGGGCTTCCCCAAAATTATCGGGATGGCAAATGGTCTGGTCTTCGCCTGCATCGGCAACTACCAGATCAATGACTGTTAAGGTTATATCGTCGCTTGAAAAGCAGCCTTGCTCATCGGATACCGTGAGGGTATAGGTTGTGGTGGTTTCCGGACTGGCCACCGGGTTGGGTATTTCAGGGTCGCTCAAGCCCTCTGCAGGCGTCCATGAATAACTGTAGTTCCCTGAGCCGCCCGATACGGTGGCATTCAGCTGGAACTCTCCATCATTATCGGGATGGCAAACCTCTGTATCTTCTCCCGCATCTACCAGGAGTGCATCGCCAACGTCCACAACGATCTCATCATATTGCTGGCACCCATTTTCATCGGTTACCCAAACGGTATAAGTTGTGGTTTCTGTGGGAGTCACTTCCGGATTGGGCAGCGTTTCCTGCCCGGCAAGTGAAGGATCTACAGGTACCGAACTCCATAAATAGTCAAAGTCTCCGCTTCCGCCCCATGCGGTTGGTTCTCCGCCAAGGGTAAAGGTATCGGGGCCTGAAAGTTGGCAGATGATAGTGTCGGTTCCTGCATTGGCAAAAACTTCCGGCCAAACAGTGATAACAGTTTGTTCACTCACATCGCAACCAATGCCCACCAGGTCTTCCACCGTGAAGGTATAAGTTGTCGTTACCAATGGATTAACCACTGGGTTCAATTCATTTTCCTGCCCGGCCAGGGTTGGGTCTTCAGGGTCAGCACTCCAGTAAAAGTTATAATCACCTGATCCTCCGCTGATATTTGCACTAAGGGTGAAACCATCTCCATTGTTTCCGGGATGGCAGATCTCTGTATCGGGGATAATGTCAGCCGTAATGGGATCAAAAACTTCCACAACCACGGTATCGTATGCCTCACAGTTGTCTCCGCCCTGGTCGGTAACCCTGACCCTGTATGTAGAGGTTTCAACCGGGGAAACTTCCGGATGAGGTTCGTTTGAAATAAACGTAATGCCTCCGGGGGAAATTTGCTCCCAATGATATGTGAATTGGGCCGGATCAATATCGGGATCATTCAGGTAATAGCCTGTGTTTCCAATTCCTAATGGAGTTCCGCCAAGATTGATGGTGGCCCCTTCGCAAATAAATACATTTCCGTCTTCGTCTCCACCGGCATCGGCTACTACCGTGGGCCAAAGATTGATGGTGGCGCTTGAAACAGCAGTACAGCCATTGTCATCAGTAACCGTTAGGGTGTATGTGGTTTCCTGGGTGGGACTTACAACCGGGTTTTCCAGGTTTTCCTGTCCTGAAAGGGATGGGTCTTCAGGAACAGCTTCCCATTGATAGGAATAAGGAGGTACTCCGCCATCTGCGGTGGGGTTGGAGGGGTCGGTTCCTCCCAAAATCCATGAGCCTCCATTGTCTTCACTGCAAATGGTTTCGTCGGGTCCAGCATAGGCTGTTAATTCTTCATCGGGTTGCAATATTTCTATGCTGTCCTCAATGATACAACCATTTGCATCGGTAACGGTCAGGGAATAAGTTCCGGCTTCCAGCCCGGAAATTTCTGCAGTAGTGGCGCCATTGCTCCAGAGGTAGGAATAAGGTTCTCCGCTGTCAAATGGGGTTCCGCCGGTGACTATGGCGGTTGCAGTTCCGTTTTCATCCCCATAGCATTCATTATGGGTGGCATCAATACTTAGGTCAAGGGGCTCTTCCGGCTGGATAACTTCTGCCTCGGCTGTGGCCTGGCATCCTTCCTGGTCGGTAACGGTAACGGAGTAAATCCCTGCCGTAAGTCCGTCGGCCAGGGGACCGTCTGCACCATGGCTCCATTCATAGGTAAAGTCAGGAGTTCCACCCAGGGTTTCTACCAGTATAGAACCATTGTCCTCTCCATAACAGTAAACGTTTTCAATATCCACAACATTAACTTCAAAAAGGTCGGGGTCAATGAGTTCTATTTCACCTTCGCCCTGGCAACCGTTGACATCGGTTACTGTTACCTGGTAAATACCGGCTTCCAGACCGCTGATGGTTGCAGTGGTTTCTCCATTGCTCCATAAATAAGAGTAATCGGGAGTACCACCCGATGGGACTGCCGTAATTTCCCCGTCATCATATCCGAAGCAGGAGGGGTGCTGAATATCGGTAAAATCAATTTGAATATCTTCTGCTTCATCAATAGTAACAGAGGTTTCGGTAGTACATCCGTAAAAGTCGGTGGTAGTAACCGTATAAACATCTGCAACCAGGTTGGTTGCCGTTGGGCCTTCCTGCCCGTCGCTCCAAACATAGGAATAATCCGGTGTTCCACCAATACTTTCCACGGTAGCCCAGCCGTCATCGTCTGCAAGGCAGCTCACATCCTGTTTTTCTGAAACATAAGTTATCAGTTCATCCGGCTCGAATATTTCAACCGAAGTTTCCCCCGTACAACCCAGGGCATCGGTAACGGTAACCGTATATACTCCGGCCGAAAGGTTCATAGCGGTGGAAGAGGTGCTTCCATTGCTCCACAGGTAGGAATAACCCGGCGTACCGCCTGAGGCCTGGGCCACTGCCCAACCGTTTTCATCTCCATGACAAAACAGATCCTGTTTAAATGTGATCATGGGTACCACTTCAGAATTTTCATTAACCTCCACATCAAGGGTAGCCTGGCATCCGCCGGCATCCGTTACCGTTACGGTATAGGTGCCTGCCGAAAGGTTGTCAATGGTTGCGCCTGATTGCCCGTTGCTCCAGTTGTAAGAATAAGGGGGATTTCCCTGGGAAGCTTCTACGGTAATGCTGCCGTTTTCTTCTCCAAAGCAGGTATTATGCACTACTTCTACCAAATCAATTTGTATTTCAACCAGTTCAACCAGGGTAGATGCGGAATTGCTGCAGTTGTTATTGTCTGTTACCGTTACGGTATAGGTACCGGCCTGGGAAGGTCCTATATTAAATAGTACCGGATTTTGCTCATCAGAGGAAAAGCCCGGGTCGTTTTCAAAGGTCCATGAGTAAGAAGAAGCCCCATCAGGCTGACTGAATAACTGCAGATCATTGCCTTCACATACCGGGCCGTCGTTGGATGCAGTAACATTGGGCAGCTCATTCACCGTTACCGAAATGGGATTTGAACTGCTTGAGCAACTGTTATCAGCGGTAATGCGCACGCGGTAGGTCCCTTCCAGTTCTGCCAGGTATTCGGTGCCGGTTTCTCCGGGAATGTCTACACTGTTTCTTCTCCATTTGTAGGAATACAATACCATATCGGCAGGATCGGCTTCCAGTAAAACAGATTCGCCCTCACAGAAAGTGGTTGGACCATCCGCAGTGATGGTTGCCTGGGGGGTTTCCTTCAGGGTAATGGTAATATTTCCGATGCCTGTGTTACCATCGCTGTCCTCCACTGTCAGTGTTACCAGGTAATCACCGGGAGTAGCACTGAAGTTTGTGTTGAAAAGGACAATGTCTTCATCAAGAACGGTAACCATTCCGGCGGGATCACTACTCCAATCCCAGATTATATAATCCTCATTTCCTCCATCGGCATTTCCGGTAATGACAAAAGTTGACCCCTGACAGGCTTCAGTCACACCTCCGGTAGTTTCAAAAGTAACATCAATGGCAAAGGCATGGGAAGAATGCATGCCGGTTAAAAACAAAAAAACGCAGGTAAACCATAAATAGGATTTACGAAAGGAGAGATTTCTTTTTGGAGTGCTTTTCATGGCATTTGGTATATTGGTCACAACACTTTTTATTCAATTAAAATGGACTGGGAGAATGCCGTGCAACCTGCTGCACAGGTAGTCCTGGCCTTATAAGCCCCAGGTTTCTGTGGCCGGTATTTTTCGTAAACAGCCTGGGGAATGGATTTTCCTTCCCGGAACCATTGCACCGATTCTCCCTCCTGAAGTTCTACCAAAAGATCCGGCATGGGATTTCGATGAAAGATCCTACGAAAGAAACCGGTTTTCTGCTCAACATTCACAGAGGGCAGCGGCATAATACTTATATTGAGTTGGCATGTGGACTGGAAATTGTCCGCATCCCATCCGGTATAAGAAAACTCATAATTTCCCGGGGTTTCGGTATTGATCCGTATATAGAATTGATCTTTTTCAGAAAAAAACCCTTCGGGTCCTTCCCAGTGATGTTTTTCAAAGGGCAGGCTTCCGTTGATGGAAGCGGCTGTTAAAACCAGGCTTTTGCCCTGGCAAACAGTGGTTTGTCCACCAGTGGTTTCAATCTGGCAGGAAAAGTCCCCTGCATGGGTCTGAAAACCAAAGCAGGTAAAAAATACGAGGGTAAAGATTGCCCGGATTTTTTTTCTCATCGGCTTGAAAGGGTATTGTTTATTTGGTACAATCAATCTTTGTATCACAAAAATAGAGGGTTAGGTTATGCCGGTCATCAGTTAATCTTGTTAAGAAAAATTTTTTTTCACCTGTTTTTTTCAGGTGTTTTCTACGGGTTATGAGCAGGTATTTTTTCATACCTGTAAACCCGGCTTTTCCTCTTCTACGTGGGATTTTGGGGAAGGGTTATATTTAGGGATAAAAAAGAATTGGGGGCTCTNAATCCTTTTTCCATAAAAAAAGGGAGAAATGAATTCTCCNTTTTGTGAAATGACCAATTATGTTTTTCAGCAAATTACCTGTTTTCCAAAAACTGCCTGCAATGCTGTTCAATCCGTTCGTGTGGGTTGTCATCCGGGGTTTTGATGAACTTCTCACCAGTGATCTTTTCAAATAATTCAATATACCTTTCAGAAACTTTTTGTGTAAAAGCTTCGTCCATCCTTGGGGGTTCCTGTTTGGTCTGTCCGTTAAATCCCTGTTCCATCAGCCATTCCCTGACAAATTCCTTGGAAAGCTGCCTTTGAGGTTTCCCGGCATCCTGCCGCTGCTGATAGCCATCCTCATAAAAATATCGTGAAGAATCCGGAGTGTGGATTTCGTCAATCAGGTAAATGCGGTCATTGGCTTTCCCAAATTCGTATTTGGTGTCTACCAGAAGCAGGCCTTTTTCCCTGGCCATTTCGCTTCCTCTTTTGAAAAGTTTGCGGGTGTATTCTTCCAGTAGGTCATACTCTTCCGGTTTCACCAGTCCCTGCTTTAAAATCGCTTCTTTGGAAATATCCTCATCATGGCCGACGGCTTCCTTGGTGGTAGGGGTAATAATGGGTTCGGGGAAGGCGTCATTTTCTTTCATTCCTTCCGGCAGAGGAACCCCGCAAAGCGTTCTTTCCCCCTTTTTGTATTCCCGCCATGCATGCCCTGCAAGGTAACCCCTTATCACCATTTCAACTTTGTAAGGTTCGCAAAAAACCCCTGCCGTCACCATGGGGTCGGGGGTGTCCAGTTTCCAGTTGGGGACAATGTCTGAAGTGGCATCCAGAAATTTGGCCGCAATTTGATTGAGTACCTGTCCTTTGTAAGGGATCCCATCGGGTAAGATCGCATCAAATGCTGAAATGCGGTCGGTAACCACCATGAGCATTAATTCATTATCAATGGTATACACGTCCCTGACTTTTCCTTTATAAACGGATGTTTGTCCCGGGAAATTAAAATTGGTAGCGGTTAAGGCTTTCATGAATAAAAATTATTTATTGGTTTCTTTATTTGGGTTTTCTTTTTCTTCTTTTTTTTGGGAACCGGAAGGTGGCCTGATTCGCTCATAGGCGTCAATAATGCGGGTGACCAAAGCATGCCGCACCACGTCTTTTTCACCAAGAAAAACAAATTCGACGCCCTTGATCCTGTTCAGGATCTTTGTAGCGGTAATAAGTCCCGAAACCTGGTTGCGGGGGAGGTCGATCTGTGTAACATCGCCGGTTACAATAAATTTAGCCGACTTGCCCATACGGGTTAAAAACATTTTTAACTGGCTGTCGGAAGCATTTTGTGCTTCATCCAGTATGGCAAAGGCATTGTCCAGGGTTCGCCCGCGCATAAAGGCCAGGGGAGCAATTTCTATGGTTCCGTCTTCAAGGTACCCATTAAGTTTTGCCGGGGGTATCATGTCGCGAAGGGCATCATAAAGAGGCTGAAGGTATGGATCAAGTTTATCCTTGAGATCACCTGGTAAAAATCCCAGGCTTTCACCAGCCTCCACAGCCGGACGCGCCAGAATGATGCGCCGAACTTCTTTGCTCTTTAATGCTTTAACAGCAAGTGCTACGGCAGTATATGTTTTACCCGTTCCTGCCGGGCCAATGGCAAAGAGCATGTCATTTTTTTTTATACCTTCCACCATGCGCACCTGGTTGGGCGTCCGGGCTCTGATTTGCATGCCGCCCTTGCCATGTAAGATCAACAAGCCATCCTCCTCTTCTTTAGCAGGAGAGATTTTACCGTTATCCTGGGCCATGATCTCCAAAATGTTCTCTTCGGTAAGTTTTCCAAACTGGTCGTAATGCGTCAGCATCAGTTCAAACTTTTCTTCAAACTGTTTCAGTTCCAGATCATCGCCAATGGCTTTGAGTTCCTCTCCCCGGGAAACCAGTTTTAATTTTGGAAAGATGTTGCGCAGAATCTGCAGCTTTTCTTCCCTTAACCCAAAAATGTCGGGAGGATGAATCCGCTCCAGTGTAAAATTTTTTTCACCCATAAAAAGGGTTCGGTTTTTGAGGAAGTGAATAATTGCGTTTATGAAAAGCCTTCTATAAAGACTTTCCGGCTCAGAATAAATACGTACTTTTGAATGTGCAAAATAACAATATTTTTCTCAATTTTGCGGGTAATAATTAACATTTAAGGTTGTTTTAATTACAGAGATTTAAGGAAACCGATCCATGACAATAATCACCCTCACCAGTGACTGGGGCTGTGGAAACCACTACGCGGGTGCAGTAAAAGGAACGTTGCTGAAGCTTATTCCGGGTGCGACCATTGTTGACATCACTCACCAGGTGCCGAGTTTTGACATCATGCAGGCAAGTTTTGTGCTGAAAAACAGCTGGCAAAATTTTCCGGAAGGAACCGTTCATCTTTTGGGAATGAACACCGAGGCGGGGCTGCAAACCCCCCATGTTGCTGTCAGGCACCAGGGTCACTTTTTTGTGGGTGCGGACAATGGCGTTTTTTCCCTGCTTTTTGACAATGCACCCGATGAAGTAGTTGAACTGGAAATTTTGCAGGATACCGACTATTTCACTTTTTCCACACGGGATGTTTTTGCCAAAGCGGCCGCCATGATCGCAGAAGGGAAATCACTGGATTCTGTGGGAAAACCATACCAGTCACTGAATCAGCGGATACCTTTTAAACCCGTGGTGCATCCCGACAGGATCATTGGCAAGGTGATATTTGTTGATGATTATGAAAATGTATTTGTAAATATTGATTACGATTTATTCAGAAAAACCGGAAAAGGAAGGCCATTCCATATTAACTTCCGGGGCCCTGACAATGGCATCGCACGCATCCTTTCTTCCTATTCTGATGTGGTACCCGGGGAAAAACTGGCCATGTTCAGTTCCACAGGTTTCCTGGAAATAGCCATCAACCAGGGAAAAGCTTCCAGCCTTTTGGGGCTGCAAATGAACGATACCGTATCCATTGATTTTAATAAAGAACCGGAACAATAAATATGCTCACACTTTTAAAAAGAGAAATAAATAATTTTTTTAACAGCCTGATCGGATACATTGTTATCGCCGTATTTCTGACCATCATCAGCTTGTTTTTATGGGTTTTTCCGGGCCAGTACAACATTCTTGAGTCAGGTTATGCCAATCTGGAAGGATTGTTCAGCCTAGGACCCTATGTTTTTCTTTTCCTGATACCGGCCATCACCATGCGGTTTTTTGCCGATGAGAAAAAATCCGGTACCATAGAAATGCTGCTAACCAAACCCATTACCGATCTGCAGATCATTTTTTCCAAATTTTTTGCCGGTCTGGTACTGGTACTTTTTTCCCTGCTGCCTACCCTGATCTATTTCTTTACCGTTTCACATTATGCTTCCTATCCCGGGGTGGATAGCGGAGGGATCTGGGGTTCTTATTTCGGGCTGTTTTTTCTTGGGGCTACTTTTGTGGCCATCGGGTTGTTTGCTTCCTCACTTACCGAAAACCAGATCATTTCCTTTATTATCGCCCTGTTTCTTTGTGGGTTTGCTTTTATCGGCTTTGAAATGATTTACTCCCTTGACCTTTTCGGAAGATTCGACCTGTTCATCAGGGACCTTGGAATGTATTCCCATTATATGTCAATGGGCAGAGGGGTGATCGACACCCGGGATGTTTTGTACTTTTTGAGCATTATTGCTGTATTTCTTTTATTTACCAAGATAAAACTGGAGAGCCGTAAATGGTGATCAGCAGAAGATTTAACTAAATAATTAAATTACCTAATTAAAACATCAGATTTTTCATGTTCAATAAAGGAAAATCAAAGCAGGAAGCCGGGGGCCAGGTATACACCGGGCGCAAAGATGTAAAGCGGATCAATTATATGCAGTTGCTTGCCGGCATTCTGATCATTATTGCCTTGAATGTGTTTGGTTCGGCGAGGTTTGCCCGTTTTGACATGACTACTGAGCGGCGCTATTCTCTCACGGATGCCACCAAAGAAATGCTCCGGGAACTGGATGACATGGTTTATTTCCGGGTTTACCTTGAAGGGAGTTTTCCTGCAGGTTTTACCCGTCTACGCAACCAGACCCGCGAGATGCTGGATGAGTTCCGCGCCTATTCCGACTATATTGATTACGCGTTTATTAATCCCGCCCGTGCTGGTGACCGGGAGCAGGTTTCCCGCACTTATGACATGCTTATGAGCAAAGGGTTGGAGCCTACACAATTGCAGGTTCGGGGGGATGATGCCACCTCCCAGCAGGTTATTTTCCCGGGTGCTTTGGTCAGCTATGACGGTAAAGAAGTTCCTCTGAAATTGTTGCATGACCAGATGGGCATGCCTCCGGAACAAGTGCTGAACAATTCGGCACAAGCCCTGGAGTACAACATTGCATCGGCCATTCGCCAGCTTACCATTTCCGAAAAAGAAAAAGTCGGTTTCCTGGAAGGACAGGGAGAATACGATCATCTTTATGTGGCCGACATTACCCATTCCCTGGAGCGCTTTTATGAGGTGGAAAGGGTACGCATTGATGAACGCTACCAGAATGTGGAGTCCTTCAAAACTCTTATCGTGGCTGATCCACAGGAGCCTTTCACTGAGGAGGATAAATTTATCCTGGACCAGTTTGTGATGAACGGGGGATCCCTGCTATGGCTGGTTGACCCTGTATTTGCCGATATGGACAGCCTCAGGCCCCCGGATTATGAAACCATTGGCATGGGCTGGCCCATTAACCTTGATGATATGCTGTTCAATTATGGAGTGCGCATGAATACGGACCTTTTGCAGGACCTCAATGCTGCGCCCATACCCGTTACCACGGGTTATGTGGGATCCCGCCCGCAAATCAGCCTGTTGCCCTGGCACTTTTTTCCATTGGTATCTCCCGCCAGTGAACATCCCATCGTAAAAAACATGAACCTTGTTCGTACTGAATTTGTCAGCAGCATTGATACTGTCGCTGCCGGGGATATCGAAAAAACATACCTGCTTCACACCTCCCCGTATACCCGGGTGCTTCAGACCCCAACCCGCATCGGGTTGGATATTTTGCAAAACCCACCGGATGAGCAGCTTTTCCGGGAAGGCCCAAAACCGGTGGCTGCCTTGCTGGAAGGAAATTTTGAATCCGTTTTCCGCAACCGCATTCCGCCGGAAGTTGATTTGCCTGCAGGCTTTCAGTTGCGTGACAAAAGCGAGCATACTGCCATGGTGGTGGTGGCCGACGGTGACATCATCCGCAACCAGTTTGAACGGGGAAATGAACCCTTGCCATTGGGCTATGACCGCTATAGCGGGGAAACCTTTGGAAACAAGGATTTTATCCTGAATGCTGTAAACTATCTTACCGATGATTCGGGCCTGATTGAGGCCCGCGCCAAAGAAATCAGGTTGCGAATGCTCGACAGAACCCGTATTAGCCAGGACCGCCTTCAGGTGCAAATCGCCAACATGCTCCTGCCCGTATTGCTGGTATTTGGTTTCGGGATTTTAAGGATATTTTGGCGAAAAAGACGTTTTAGCAGATAATTTATGCCGCAGAAAAAATGAAAAAAAAAGCTTTTGCCTTATTTGCCGGGGCCCTGTTACTGGTGCTTATAGCCCTGGCAGTGATTTTTTTTGGTGATGGTCCCGTTCATGAAAGGGATTTCCGGATGGAGCATACAGGAAACATAGGCAGGATTGAAATGAAAAAACCCGGAGAAGAGTCTGTTGTTCTTGAAAAAACGGTGGAAGGGAATTGGCTTTTAAATGAAAACTTCCATGTCAATCGGTCGGCTGTAAGAGATCTTTTGTCCACCTTACGCAACCAGGCAGTGAGGTTGCCGGTCCCCATGGCAGAACAGGCCATGGTAAACCGGCTGCTTGATGAGCAGGGCGTGAAGGTAAACATTTATGAAAGAAGCCATTGGATCCGCCTTCCGGGTAATATACATTTTCTGGACCGCTTAACAAACACCAAAAGCTTTTATGTGGGAGAAAACACCCCGGACGGAGAAAGCACCTATATGCGTAAGGAGGGGGCGGATATTCCCTTTGCCGTCCATTTGCCCGGGGTTACAGGCGGATTGAAAGATGTATACCTTGTAAAGGAACATGTGTGGCGCGACCCGGTAGTGGTTGATCTTGCGCCTGATGAAGTCGACAGAATAGAGATGACTTTTATGGAGGATCCTGCGGAATCTTTTGTCCTTCAAAACCACATCGCTGAAGGTTTTGTATTGAAAACTCCGGAAGGAGTGACTTTGAGCAAGTATCAGATAAATCAGGCAAGGGCAGAAAGGTTTCTGAATAGTTTTTCAGGCCTTCGTTATGAAAGGCTGGCCATTGATGAGGAAGAACAACGGATGAAAGATCTTAAAATGGACCAACCCTTTCTTTCCGTGAAAATTGCAGGCATTACCGGTCAGGAGATCAGCCTGGGTTTTTTCCGGCGCGAACCCCTGCCCGGCGACCCCATGGGCCTTTCGGCAGCACATGGATATGATCCCAACCGGTTTTATTTGCAGGTGAATGAGGGAGATTTTGCCCTGGCACAGTATTATGTTTTTAACCGCATCATGCGGCCCTTGTCCTTTTTTTTGGAAAACTTCGATCAATAAGGGGAATTTGCAGGATAAAATTCATAAAAAATACCGGAATTTCCACAGCATATTTCATAAAAAACTATCTTTGCTAATCAATTTAAAAACCATCGACATATGAAATTTATAGTCTCCAGCTCATTGTTGTTAAAGCAATTGCAAGCCATTAGCGGGGTATTGAGTACCAACAACACCCTTCCCATCCTGGATAATTTTTTATTTGAACTCGGGGATTCGGAGATCAAAATTTCGGCTTCCGACCTGGAAACCACCATGACCTCACGCATCAATGTGGACATGGCCGAGGGCGAAGGCAGCGTGGCCATCCCGGCAAAGATCCTGCTGGATACCCTGAAAACCTTTTCGGATGTTCCCGTGACCCTGGATATTGATTCTGACAACTTTGGGGTAACCCTTACTGCAGGAGAAGGTAAGTACAAGCTTGCCGGGCAGAATGGTGAGGAATACCCACAGGTGCCGGCCATCGAAAACAGTGCAAGCTTTACCATGGAGTCCGACATTCTGTTTGAGGCCATTTCCAAAACCATTTTTGCGGCAAGCAACGATGATCTGCGTCCGGTAATGGCCGGAGTGTTTTGTGAGCTTTCATCCGAAAATACCACCTTTGTGGCCACCGATGCCCATAAGTTGGTGCGCTACCGCCGAATGGATGTGAAAAGTGAAGAATCTGCCAATTTTATTCTTCCCAAAAAGCCGCTTACCCAGCTTAAAAATATTCTTTCGCAGGATGATGCCCCTGTGGAGATTGAATACAGCGAGACCAATGCCAAATTTACCTTTAAGAACATTATTATGACCTGCCGCCTTATTGATGGCAAATACCCGAATTATACCGCAGTGATCCCGGCCAAAAATCCCAACAAAATGACGGTGGATCGTCAGCCTTTTATGAATGCCATTCGCAGGGTTTCCATTTTCTCAAACCAAAGCACTTACCAGGTTAAATTCAAGATTGCCGGAACCGAACTGAACCTGATGGCCGAAGACCTGGATTACAGCAACGAAGCGCGCGAAAGACTCAACTGCCATTATGAAGGAGATGATATGGAAATTGGCTTTAACAGCAAGTTTATGGTGGAGATGCTGCAAAACCTGGAAACCGAACAGGTGATGCTGGAAATGTCCGAGCCCAACCGCGCCGGTCTGATCATTCCGGTAGACTCAGAAAACAAGGATGAGGACATCCTGATGTTGGTGATGCCGGTAATGCTCAATGCCTGATATCGTTTCGAAAAACCAGCAGGATAAAGGGCGGGTTTCTTTGGGAAGCCCGCTTTTTTTATGCGGCTTCATTAAAACATGTTCAGGACTTTACTGTTCAATTTATGCAGGATAAATTAAAATTTTTTTCCTGATTAAAAAATGCCGGATATACTGGTTAACTTTTTGGTATACTTTTGGCATCAGGCAAAAAGCAACTTTTAATTATTGAAACAAAAAGGATTGATCTTCTAAGAATAGAAATTTTCTTTTCCTTTCTCCCAAAAACATACAAAAATGAGGATACATTTTTTTGCACTGTTATTTTTAATCTCTTTTTTCTCCTGCAATCGTCAACCAACGGATGTAAGGGTAATAGATCCTGATGAAACCTTGAACGGAAATAGGCAAAAATATGTTCAGGATGGCTATGAACCTTTAAAAGTGGCCGTATCAGCCATTCTTTCTCCAAGAGAAACCTTTGGATCATATGAAAAAGTCTTTGATTACCTCTCCAATGAAATCGGCCGGCCCATTGAATTTCATCAACGTCAGACTTATGGGGAGGTCAACCAGATGCTGGAAAAAGGTCAATTGGATTTTGCATTTATTTGCACAGGGGCTTATGTAAGCCTGGATTTACAAAAAGGGGTTGAACTCCTGGCGGTTCCTGTAAGCAATGAAAAACCTTATTATCATGCTTACATTATCGCCGGTGCAGACTCACAGGCCAAGGGGCTGGAAGATCTGGAAAATACCACCTTTGCCTTCACGGACCCATTATCCAATACGGGTTACCTATATGTTATCAGCAGGCTGAGGGAGAAAGGTCTGGCCCCGGATGATTTTTTTAATTCCTCTGTTTTTACATACGGTCATGACAATTCCATACAAATGGTTGCCAGGGGCATTGTGGAAGCAGCTTCAGTAAACCAGCTGGTTTTTGATTATGTAAAAGCCCATGATCCTCAACAGGTTAATGAAATTAAAATTGTTGAAGTTTCCCCTGCTTTTGGAAACCCGCCAGTAGTGGTGTCTCGCAGGCTGGATCCCGAAACAAAGCAAAAATTAAAAAGTTTATTCCTATCCATGCACGAAAATGCCCGGGCATCGGATATGCTGGATGTTCTTCTTATCGACCGTTTTATTGAAGCAAAAGACGCTGACTACGACCATGTCAGGCAAATGAAGGAAACTGTTGATAATAAATAATTTTGCCAACTTATGACCATTCCTTTTACGGTAAAAAAAGAAAAATCAAAGGTTCCACTTTTCTGGAAGTTTACCATTGGCATGGTGGTGGTCGTGGCATTGTTCGGGAGTATAAATGTGGCCCTGGTGCATCGCATTATTTTTTCTTCCCTCGAGGATGAGCTCCAGCAACGAAGTATTTTTATTTCACAGGTTATTTCCCAGCGAGCCATCAACTATATGCTTTTTGATGATGTGGTAGCCATGAACGTTTTGCTGGATGAGGTAAAAGCAGCCGATGAAACCATAGAATACATCCTGATTTGCGATCAGGACTGCCTGATCCGGGCCCACACTTTTGACGGTCCGGTTCCATCCGGTTTGTATGATGTGCATGAACGGCAGATGAGCAGTGAGGTTTTATCTGCCCATGTCCGCTTTAAAGACAGGGAGCAGCTTATTCGCGATATTTCAATTCCTTTGCTGGATGGCAGTATCGGTTTTGTGAGGGTGGGCATAACCGAAGAAAATATTGCCCATACCCTTGATCAGGCTACGGAAACACTTTTTGGAATGATCATCGTGTTGATCGGTATCAGCCTGGTGGGAACTTTTATTTTTTCCTACCTGGTGACCAGCCCGGTAAAGGACATCAGCAACATTGCCGAAAGCCTTGATATGCAGTCTATTCGTGAAAAGAATGTGATGTTTGCTTCCCGCTATCCCACCAAAGTAGGTAAAGTGATGCAAATCCTGCCCGGTGACGAGATCGATATCCTGGTTTCCAAATTCAACGAGATGGTTTTCCGGCTGCAACAAGCCTATGATGAACTGGCAGGCGCCCAGAAAAAACTGATCCATTCTGAAAAACTGGCATCTATCGGCACCCTTGCCGCCGGCGTGGCCCATGAAGTGAACAATCCCCTGGCCGGTATCATGAATTGTATCTCTAGGATGAAGAAAAACCCGGAGAACCATTTAGAAAACCAAAAGTATCTGGAGATGATGGAAGAGGCAACCGCCAAGGTTGAGTGGGTGATCAAAAACCTGTTGAACTTTGCCCGGCAGCCTGCCTCTGAAAAGTCTACCATAGATATCAAACAAGCGCTGAATAAATCCATTTCGCTTTCCAGCCATCGCCTTGAAAAAATAAGCATAAAAATAAACCTGGAAACTCCGGCTGAAGAAACCTTTGTATACGGTAGCCAAAATCATCTGGAGCAGGTTTTTTTAAATCTTATCCTGAACAGCATTGATGCCATTGCAGAAAAGCAGCAACAACCTCAGGGCGAAAAAGGTAAAATATCCATAACGGTTTCCAGGCTTTCGGATCTTTCCAGTATACTAATGGAATTCAAGGACAATGGAATTGGCATCCCTGGTGAAAACCTGGATAAGGTAATAGATCCTTTTTTTACTACCAAGTCTGTAGGCAAAGGAACCGGCCTGGGACTATCTGTGAGCCTGAACATCATCAACGATCATGGGGGTGAACTGGAAATTTTCAGTGAACATAAAAAAGGAACAACTATTAACATCATTTTACCTTTAGCGCAAGAAAATGAATCCCGACAATCATGAAGATATTTTTAGTAGATGATGAAAGAATTCTTAGGGTAACCCTGGCCGATGAACTGAAGGATGCGGGTTATCATGTGTTTGAGTTTGCTGAAGCTTCAGGTGTAATCCAAACACTTCAGCAGGAAAAACCCGATTTACTGATTACCGATATCCGTATGCCGGGCATGGATGGGCTGGAGCTTCTGGAAAAAGTAAAAAAGGTCTCTCCTGAAACCATTGTGGTGGTAATGACCGCTTACACCTCCGTAGATACTGCCATAAAAGCCCTTAAACTGGGGGCTTACGACTACCTTTCCAAACCTTTCAGCAATGAAGAGATCCTGCATCTTACCCAAAGGGTGGCTGAGTTGAAGGAAGTAAAAGACGAAAACCTGCGTTTGCATACTCAGGTAAGGGAAAAGTTTGACTTCTCCAGCTTTGCAGGGGAAAGCAAGGCAGTAAAAGATATTTTTGAGCTGGTCCGGTCGGTGTCCCATTCCAATGCTTCCATCCTTATTACCGGCGAAACAGGAACCGGAAAAGAAATGCTGGCCAATATCATTCATTACAACAGCAACCGGAGTAAGAAGCCTTTTGTTAAGGTTAGTTGCGCCATCCTTGCCCGTGAGGTATTTGAAAGTGAACTTTTCGGGCATGAGAAAGGAGCCTTTACCGGGGCTGAAAAATCACGCAAAGGCCGCTTTGAAATTGCCGATAAAGGCACAATATACCTTGATGATATTGATGATGTTCCGCTGGAATTGCAGGTAAAACTTTTACGGGTGCTGCAGGAGCAGGAGGTGGAGCCTGTGGGTTCCTCCAGTTCGATAAAGGTGGATGTCAGGGTGGTTTCATCCACAAAATACGACCTGAAAGAATTGATTGCACAGGGAAAATTCCGGGACGACCTGTATTACCGACTGAATGTCATTCCCATTCATATTCCTCCGTTAAGAGAACGCAAAGAGGACATTCCTGTGCTTATCGATAAGTTTTTGAAAGAATTTTCTCCCGGTAAACCCAAAAGGATGGACCCGGATGCAATGGCTGTTCTTGAAAATTATCCCTGGCCCGGGAATGTGAGGGAGCTTAGAAACCTGATCGAGAGACTGGTGCTTACTACCCGGGGAGATCAGATCTCGGCTGCAGACCTTCCTTCCGAATTTTTGATGCCCCAGGTTTCTGATACAGATCCTGAAACAATGGATCAGTGGAATCTTGAACAGGTCATAAACAACACTGAAATAAAACTTCTTAAAGCAGCGATTTTAAGAAGCGGTGGTAATAAAACAAAAGCAGCAAAACTGCTGAATATTCCCTTGTCTACCTTTCGCACCAAAGCAGAAAAGCACGGACTGGATTTTTAACCTGATTGTAAAAAAACGAGGGTCGTAATTACTAACTGCGACCCTCGTTTTTTATGTTTCAGTTTTTAAAATTATTACAATGAGAAGGATGCTTCAAAAATGATTCCGCTGAATTTAGGATCTCTGCCCACATCAACAAAGTTAGCTACACCTACTGTTCCTTCGTCCCAACCTGATGCTGACTGACTCACATATTCCAGTTTCATGAGGATTCGGTTGGAAATCCATGCTCCCGCACCTATTTGAATTCTGTTTACAGAGCCAGCTGTTAAATCTCCAAATTCGGATGCATTGGCTTCTGAGTATCTGGCAGCGAGGTAAATGCTGGGGTGGATATATTGTGTAATGTCTGCACCATAATAAGCCCACTCTTCAGTTCCGGCTTCATTATTAAACAGGGGTTCAGGACCCGATGCAGTGGCAAACCCGTAATGCGCCTTGAAATGTGTTGTGGGGATAGGCCTCCATGTAAGATCGAACTGGAAAGCATCCAGTTCTTTTCCATCTCCAATACGAACCTGGCCGGGGCCTTCACCGCCTCCTGAATCGTCATTATGAAGATTCCATACGCTTGAATAGGAGCCTCCAAGTCTTTCTCTGCGGAAAAGATTGGTGCCACGTGCAGCTCCTGCCTCATGGTCGGCAGTATAAAAAGACCCGGAAAGGTAAAGGTTCTCAACAGGAGATACCCAGGCTTTGGAGCGAAAAGAATAGCCTCTGTCAGCCCTCATGTCTTGTTCGGGGGCTCCGGTACCTGCACCGACCATTAAACCATAGCGTGGTCTTTTATGAATAATTTCAAATCCGGGTTCGGTTCCCAGGGCTGAAAATACAGGTGTTCCCACAAGTGGGTTGCGTTGCACGTCACCGTTCATAGAGCGGCGGTACCACTCATCGCCAAAATCGGCATAGAAGTTACCTACCTTTAAATCGATGTAATTAAATATTCCGTTGAAAACAGAAAGGAAAGAATTTTCAGGCATTCTTCGGAAATAAATGTACCCATTTCCACCCCACCATCTGCTGGGATGTCTTTGTGTTGCCAGCAATCCATCGAAGAAAACCACAATGTCATCTCCCAGATTAATCCGGAATTCGAGGTTTGCAAATGATGTTTGAGCACCAGCTCCCAGCTCTGTAGGTTCTACAAATTCGTCTCCTGAAAGAATAAAAACATTTTCCTGGGTAAGGGCCTGGAACCTTGCGACTGTATGCAAGCCCATGTAAAACCTGATGTCATTAACATTGGCAATCTCAATACCGTTGTGATTAAGGTTTTCTATGTAATCACTTACAAAAGTGGATTCTTCATTGATCAATGCCGGTTGTTCGCCATGAACCCTGAGAAACACTAAAGTTAAAAGTGCTACAATGATAGTCCTGTTCGGTTTCATATTAAAAAATTTAGTTGGTAAAAAATGAATTAACATAAAAGTTAATAAACTTTTATGTTTTGATTAAATTATTTTTTTTGAATAACCTGTTAAGCAAGGCATATGCCAACAAATTTTAAAAATCACCAATAAGCATCTAATCAATATTATATGAGTTTACTTACCTGAAAAAATTTTTTTTACAGCAGTTTTTTCTGCGGTTTTTCGCTTTTTTCTGCGGTTTTTCGCAATTATTAATGATTCCCTGAAATTATTTTATAAACCCTTTCATTTATTTAAATATCCTGCATAAATAATTTATGAACCAAATGCAAAGAAATAAACTGCGAAAAACCAACAGTTTTTGCGGAATACCGCAAGTTTTTTTCATTATTTCAGGTAAAGAGGCACCTATTTGCAATTTAATAATTTTTTTATTAACTTCATATACAAGAGTTTGAAAATCTTTATGCTTCAAAACAAAAAAAAAGGTCTGTTCCGGTACAACGATTGCCATAGACTGACCAGAAAACAAAAGTAATGTTGAACAAATCCGGACTTTGGGCTAAAGCCCGGTCCAAAAAAACAAAAATTAAAATGACACGCAATAAACAAACTTTTTCATTTCTGATGACTCTCCTGATGACTGCGGTTTTTGGAATACTGCAGGCGCAGGAAGGCTATCAGTTAAATTCACAGCAGCATTTTAAAGTAGCGGGTACCTCTACCCTTCACGACTGGGATATGGAATCGCAGGATGCCCGGGGACAGGCAACCATCCTGATAGAGGACCAGCAAATAAAGGAAATTTCATCCCTGAAAGTGCTTTTACCTGTGCGTTCCCTTGAAAGCGGAAACAACAGGATGGATCGTACCGCATATGATGCCATTGATGCCGATGACCACGAATATGTGGAATTTAAATTGAGCGGGGTACGCAACATCTCCCCCGACAGGGTAACGGCAACCGGCCAACTGACTATAGCTGGCGAAATCCGTGAGGTGACCTTGCGGGCCAATTACAGCGTTAACGGTAACAGTGTTCAATTTGAAGGTGAGCACCAGATCAAATTCAGCCAGTTTGATGTAAGGCCTCCAAGGGCCATGCTCGGCACCATCAGAACCGGCGATGAACTCGATATTTATTTTAAAGCAAATTTTGTCCCTTCAGGAAGGGCCAATTAACGGATGATTACCTTGCTTTCAGGCAGGATATCAAAAACCCAAAATCTAATGGAATCATGCTGGAAGCCATTATCAGTTTTTAGAAACAACTTACTGAAGCAATAATTCATAAACCAAAACCTTTGAGCTATGCGTGTCCAACTTTTCATATTTCTGCTGATTTTTTCCCTGGCTTCCAATGGGGCAGGGAATGAAATGCTGAAACTCTGGAATGTAACAGGAGAAAGCACCCTGCAGATAAAGGGAACCACCAATGTGAACAGCTTTGAGTGTGTGTCGGATTACGATCGCGGAATGGATTTGATCATGGAACGATGGGATCCCTATAACGAAAAATGGGAAATTTATGGAAGCGTTTTTATTGACGTGGATCAGTTTGATTGCCAAAACCGTGTTATGAACAACGACTTTCGCAATACATTAAAATATGACACCTATCCCGAAATTAAAATTGAGTTTATCAATATCCGGGAGGTTGAAACCAACCGGCCTTCCAGTAAAGCCGAAGGATGGGTAGAAATCACCATTGTTGGGGAAACCCGCAGGTATCACCTGAAGGGGGAGCTTGAGCTGATTGAAGATCAAAAGAGCATCCTTCGTGGAGAACAGAAGTTCCTGTTTTCAGATTTTGGTATTGATCCTCCCACCAAAGGTTTGGGCCTGATCCGTGTCAGGGATAAGATCAGTGTGAGTTTTGAACTGATCCTTGAACAGATAGCATATTCGGAAAATTAGTTTTTTGTGCATAATGGTTTTAAAGAAAAGGCCTCTTCGCTTTGCGAAGAGGCCTTTTTCAAAACCTGACAGCGTAAAATTTTTTTACTTGCTTGTCAGCATGGTTTTTTTAAACCCATTCGGAAAGTTCCAGCCAACGGTCGGATTTTTCCTCAAGGGTTTTTTCCACTGCTGAAAACCGCTGGGAGATCTGCACCAGTTCATCGGGAGGGAGGCCGCTGGCATTCATTTTCTTCAACAGGGCTTCTTTTTCGGATTCCAGATTTTCTATTTCTTTTTCCAGGGCTTCAAATTCTTTTTGCTCTTTAAAAGTGAGTTTTTTCTTTTCCCTGGGTTTGGTTGGTTTGGAGGTTTCTTTGGGTTTTTCTGTTTTTTTTCGGGAAGCTTCTTCTTTCTGTCGTTTCACCCTCCATGCGGAGTAATTGCCCACGAAACCTTTTATCTTTCCCGGGGCTTCAAAAACGAAAAGATGATCCACCAGGCGGTCCAGGAAAAACCGGTCGTGTGATACAATGAGCAGACAGCCGGGAAAGTCTTCCAGGAATTCTTCAAGGATATTCAGGGTGTCGATGTCCAGGTCGTTGGTGGGCTCATCCAGAATCAGGAAGTTGGGGTTTTTCATCAGCACCGTCATCAGGTAAAGCCTTCGTTTTTCACCCCCGCTGAGCTTTTCCACCCGGTCGTTTTGCACCTGAAACGGAAAATTGAAATAATGCAGGAACTGGGCTGCAGAAAAAACTTTCCCGTTACCCATGGTAATGTTTTCGGCAATGTCTTTGATTACCTCAATCACCTTTTTGTTTTCATCCACCCGCAGACCCTCCTGCCGGTAATAGCCAAACTTTATGGTTTCTCCCTTAATTACCGATCCTTCATCGGGCTTTACTTTCCCGGTAATAATATTCAGCAGGGTGGACTTGCCTGTGCCGTTGGGACCCACAATACCGGCTTTTTCTCTCTTTTTAAAAACATAGGAGAAGTCATCAACCACCGTTAACTCGTCGTAACTCTTTTTTATATGGGAAACTTCCAGGATTTTTTTGCCCATGCGGGCCATGTCCATGTAGATTTTTCCCATGGTTTCTTCTTTTGCCAGGCCGGCTTTTCCCTCCAGATCGTAAAAGGCATCGATTCGTGCTTTGGATTTGGTGGTACGTGCCTGGGGTGTGCGACGCATCCATTCGGTTTCTTTTCTCAGCAGGTTGGTAGCCTTATCGGATTGGGCCGCATCGGCTTGCAGCCTTTCCTGTTTTTTTTCAAGAAAGTAAGCATAGTTGCCCCGGTAATGGTGGAGCTGTCCGTTTTCAAGTTCTATGATTTCATTGCAAACGGCATCCAGGAAATAGCGGTCGTGGGTGACTACCAGCAGGGTGAGTTTTTTGCGGGAGAGATAACCTTCGAGCCATTCAATCATGTCCAGGTCCAGGTGGTTGGTGGGTTCATCTAGTAAAATGAAGTCAGCTTCTTCAATAAGTATTTTTGCCAGGGCCAGTCTTTTTGTTTGTCCTCCGGAAAGGGTGCCGGCTTTGGCATCCAGCCGTCCGATTTTAAGTTTGGTTAGTACCTGCTTCACCCGGCTTTCATAATCCCATGCCTGAAGGGCATCCATGCGCTCGATCAGCTTCTGCAGCCTTTTTTGCTGGGCAGGATCTTCCGGATTTGGGGTTTGATGAATAAACTCTTCGTAAGCCCGTATGGTGTTGGTCAATTCGTTGTCGCTGCTGAGCAAGGCCTCGGAGATGGTAATCCCAGGGTCAAACTCAGGTTCCTGGTTCAGGTAAGCCAGCCGCAAATCACTCTGGAAAGCACAGGATCCGGAATCGGGTTGGTCAACCCCGGCAATGATATTGAGCAGGGTGGTCTTTCCCGCGCCGTTGCGGGCGATCAGGGCCACTTTTTGCCCTTGCGATATGCTGAAGGATATCTCTTCAAACAAACCTTTTTCTCCATAAGACTTGCTGATATTTTCGGCCTGAAACAAACTCACCTGCAAAAAAAATTAATGAAATTCCTGGAAATGGCGTTGGCAAAATTAATCAAAAAAAAAGCCCCGTCAATTTTTGCGGGGCTTTTCTAAAAAAAGGTTGATTGGTGGTAAAATTCTACTCCTCCTTTTTCACGTTAACCGCTTTTTTTCCTCTTTCGTCCTCAGCCACTTCAAAAATCACCCTGTCATTGTTGGCAATGGGGTCGATCAGGCCGGTGTGGTGAACGAATACATCTTTCTCGGATTTATCTTCCACGATAAATCCATAACCTTTTTTCTCATTAAAAAATTTAACAGTTCCGGTTTCCATAACAGTAAAAAGATTTGGTAATAATATATTTAACGCTCAAAAATACAACTTTTTGTTTCATTCACAAGCCAATTTTATAAAAAACCGAAAGAAAAGCGATTTTTTTTATCGATTGAGGGGAATCAAATAGGGATTAACCTAACTTATAAAAAACCGGCAGGCTGTCTTTGTTTAGTTCTGTGCAAGCAGAGAGGTAAGGTTAAAAAGACAGCGCTGCCGGTGTTTTATAAATATAACGAATATCAGAAATGGTTTATTTCCCTGACCAGTTGATTGGGGTCTTTAAGCAATCCGGGGTTTTTATCCAGGTGTATCATTCCCGAAATACTAAGCTTACGGGTATGTATCTTGCTTCCGTCAGCTTCTGTAGGAGCTTTGAAAATAAGCAGGTAGCCTACCTTTATTACAAAGTTGGTAAGATTTTGGGATACTACCCTGAGCCCGGTCCTCATTTTTTCCAGGGCTTCGGTTTTGCAGGGTTGCCCGTTAAAACAGCGTTCAATATCATGGATGCGCTCATACACTTCCTGGAGCGAAAGCTCTTCTTTTGATTTGGTCATGTATTCGCTGAAACCCTGAAGGGTCCGGTCGTGGCCGCAATCCTCAAATCCTGCTGCTTTCATGATCATTATCACCGCATTGTGGCAGCGTTTTAACTCATCCTGGTTCTGCGAGTCAAAATAGGAAACCACCGGCACATGGCGGTTGAGTTTGCTTTTTTTGTAATCCGAGTTGATGGAGTTAAACGAAATGTATTCACTGAATGCATTCTGGAGGATGTAGATCTGGTCGTTGAGCCTGAGGATCTCTTCCTGGTGCTGCTGCTCCAGTTTGTTGATTTTTTTCTCATAATAGCGGTAGTACTGCTTCATGAACTTGTTTTGCGGACCTGCCGCTACCAGCCGCTGTCCTTCATCGGTATCGGTGTATTTGTTGAAGTTCTCAATAAATTTTTCAGCCAAAGAGTCCGCCTGCTTCAGGTATGAAGCCTCATATTTCCATGTGTTTTTGGGGTTCAGGATGTTGGAGTCTACGCCTTCCACCTGTTTTGGGATCATTAATCCGAAAGGAGCCAGCTCTTCTACTTCTGCTTTATCCAGTGAGCCGTCAAGAATGGCACGGATGATATTACGGGTGGAGCCAATGTCGATGCGCTGCCCGATACCGTAGGGTCCCCCGATCCAGCCGGTATTGACCAGGTAGGCCGTTGCTCCGTGTTCCTTCATTTTTTTTGCAAGCTCCTGTGCGTATATTGTAGGATGCACCATAAGGAAAGCCGCACCAAAAGCGGCCGAAAAAGTTGGCAAAGGTTCTTTTACCCCTCTTTCGGTACCGGCCAGTTTGGCGGTATATCCGCTAAGGAAGTAATACATGGCCTGATCACGGTTCAGGCGGGCCACCGGTGGAAATACCCCGAAAGCATCTGCCGTCAGGAAAATGACCTTTTTGGGGTGGGTACCTTTGGAAACAGGTTTAACAATATTCTTGATGTGAAAGATGGGGTAGGAGACCCGGGTGTTCTCAGTTTTACTGGTATCGGAAAAATCAATTTCACCGGATTTAGGGTCGTAAACGACATTTTCCAGCAGGGCATTGCGCCGGATGGCGTTATAGATATCGGGTTCTTTCTCTTTATCCAGGTTGATGCATTTGGCATAGCATCCTCCTTCGAAGTTAAACACCCCTTCATCATCCCATCCATGTTCATCGTCCCCGATAAGGTAGCGGTCGGGGTCGGCCGAAAGGGTTGTTTTTCCCGTTCCGGAAAGACCAAAAAATATGGCGGTATCACCGTTTTTGCCCATGTTGGCCGAGCAGTGCATGGAGGCCATGCCATTGAGGGGTAGGAAGTAGTTCATAACCGAAAAGAATCCTTTTTTGATTTCTCCTCCGTACCAGGTACCGCCCACAACCGCACGTTTCTCTTTCAGGTTAAAGGCCACATACACATCCGAATTAAGGTTTTGTGCTTCCCATTTGTCGTTGATGGTTTTGCAGGCGTTGAGCATTACAAAGTCGGGCTCAAAGTCAATGAGTTCTTCTGCTGAAGGCCGGATAAACATATTCTTTACAAAGTGGGCCATCCATGCCACTTCGGTGATGACCCTGATCCTGATGCGGCTGTTTTCGTTGGCACCGCAATAAGCATCCATTACATAGAGCTTTTTGCCTTGAAACTGGTTCTGGGTGGTTTCCAAAAGTGATTTCCATACCGTTTCGGAAATGGGTTTGTTGTCGGAGCGGTTTTTGCCTGGATCGGCCCACCAGATCCTGTCCTGGGAAGATTCTTCCCTTACAATGTACTTGTCTTTTGGTGAACGACCGGTAAAAATACCGGTATCCACGGCCACAGCGCCTAAGTTGGTCACAAAACCTTTTTCATATCCTTCCAGTGAAGGATCGGTTTCATGACGAAACAGTTCATCGTATGAGGGGTTGTAAAAAACCTCCTTAACGTCTTTAATTCCGTACTGTGAAAGGTCGGGTGCTTTGATTCGGGCTCCTTCCACAATGTTTGAGTCCAGCATGATGGTTGGTTTTTTTATAGATATGAGTAAAAATGATCGACCAAAAACCTTTGAGGTTGCGCCAAAAATAACAAAAATCAAAAAGGATCAGTGATAAGACCGGAAAAATATTTCTTTTTCGGGCAAAAAAAAAGAGGGCCCAAAAGCCCTCTTTTTTTGAAAACAGATTGAAACCGAAAAACTTAGGCAGTGGTATAGGTTCCGCCACCTTCTTTTTCCAGTTTTTCTTTTGCTACGGCCTGTGCGGCAGCAAGTCTTGCAATGGGCACGCGGAAGGGTGAACAACTCACGTAATCCATTCCTGCCCGGTGGCAGAACTCAACGGAACTAGGCTCCCCTCCGTGCTCTCCGCAGATACCGATTTTCAGTTCGGGACGGCCTTTGCGGCCTCTTTCAACGGCTATTTCCACCAGTTGTCCCACACCTTCCTGGTCAAGCACCTGGAAAGGATCGTGCTTCAACAGGCCTTTTTCCAGGTAAATGGGCAGGAAGCGTCCGGCATCGTCACGGGAGTATCCGTAAGTCATCTGGGTAAGGTCATTGGTACCGAAGGAGAAGAATTCCGCGCTTTTTGCGATCTGGTCGGCAATAAGGGTGGCGCGGGGTATCTCGATCATGGTACCCACCAGGTACATGATGCGCTCACCGAACTCTTCAATCACTTGTTCGGCGGTTTCTCTCACGATCTTTTCCTGCAGCTTCATTTCTTCGAAGGTGCCGGTAAGTGGGATCATGATCTCGGGAATGGCGCGGATACCTTTTTTCTTCAGGTTCAGGGCCGCTTCGATGATGGCTCTTGTTTGCATTTCGGAAATTTCCGGATAAGTATTTCCGAGGCGGCAGCCGCGGTGTCCCAGCATGGGGTTGATTTCATGAAGGGAGTCAACCTTGGATTTAACTTCTTCTGCAGAAATGCCCATTTCCTTGGCCATCTCTTCCTGGTTTTTCTCTTCGTGGGGCAGAAACTCATGCAATGGGGGGTCGAGCAGGCGTACGGTTACCGGCAGGTCATGCATGGCTTCAAAGATCCCTTCAAAGTCTTCCCGCTGGATGGGGAGGAGTTTTTCCAGGGCTTTGCGGCGTCCTTGTTCATCATCGGCCAGGATCATTTCACGCATGGCCTTGATGCGGTCGCCTTCAAAGAACATGTGCTCAGTACGGCAAAGGCCAATGCCTTTGGCGCCGAATTCTCTTGCTTTTTTGGAATCTTTGGGCGTATCGGCATTGGTACGAACATACATGCGGGTATGTTTTTCGGCGAGTTCCATAAGGGAAGCAAAGTCCCCGCTCATTTCCGGGTCTTTGGTTTTGATCTTGCCTTCAAACACTTCACCGGTGGTTCCGTTAAGGGAAATGAAATCTCCTTCTTTGAATTCCTTTCCCTCAATGGTCATGGTGCGTTTTTTATAGCTGATGCTTACACCGCCGGCACCGGAAACGCAGCATTTACCCATTCCACGTGCCACAACGGCTGCGTGAGAGGTCATACCGCCCCTGGCGGTGAGAATACCCCTGGCCGCATCCATACCACTGAGGTCTTCAGGAGATGTCTCTACCCGCACCAGAATTACTTTTTTTCCTTTTTCGGCCCATTCGGCGGCATCATCGGCAAAAAATACTACCTGTCCGGTGGCGGCACCGGGAGAAGCCGGGAGGCCTTTGGCCAGCACTTTGGCTTTTTCCAGTTCATCGGGGTCAAAAACAGGGTGCAGCAACTCGTCCAGTTTGTTGGGTTCAACCCTGAGCAGGGATTCTTCTTCGGTGATAATGCCTTCCTGAAGCATGTCCACGGCAATTTTTACCATGGCCGATCCGGTACGCTTCCCGTTACGGGTTTGCAGGATCCACAGACGGCCTTCCTGAATGGTAAACTCCAGATCCTGCATGTCGCGATAGTGCTTTTCAAGTTTTTCCTGGTATTCGTCCAGCTCTTTGTATAATTCGGGAAAGAGTTCTTCCAGGGAGGGGTAGGTTTTCTTTCTTTCTTCTTCTGAAACACCCTGCAGCTTGGCCCACCGAAGGGATCCTTCCTTTGTGATCTCGCGGGGAGTGCGGATACCGGCCACCACGTCTTCACCCTGGGCGTTCACAAGGTATTCTCCGTTAAAGATGTTTTCGCCGGTGGCGGCATCGCGGGTAAAGGCAACACCGGTAGCGGAAGTGTCGCCCATGTTTCCGTAAACCATGGCCTGTACGTTAACGGCGGTACCCCATTCTGCAGGGATATTGTGCATTTTGCGGTAATAGGTGGCCCTGGGGTTGTTCCAGGATTCAAACACAGCCATAACCGAACCCCACAGTTGCTCCCATGGATCTTCCGGGAAGTCTTTGTCTGTTTCGTCTTTAACGGCTTTTTTAAAACGCTTTACCAGCTCTTTCAGGTCGTCGGTGGACAAGTCCTGGTCGGTTTTGGCTCCTTTTTCTTCTTTCAGCTCATCCATGATCAAATCAAAGGGATCTTCCTCTTCTTTACTGGCCGGCTTCATGCCCATCACCACATCTCCATACATTTGTATGAAGCGGCGGTAAGAGTCCCATACAAACCTTTCGTTCCCGGTTTTTTTGGCAAGACCTTTCATGGTTTCTTCATTCAGCCCGAGGTTCAGCACCGTGTCCATCATACCGGGCATGGAGGCCCTCGCACCTGAGCGTACCGACATCAGCAGGGGGTTTTCTCTGTCGCCAAATCCCATGCCCATCTCTTTTTCTACCCTGCGCATGTTCTCTTCCACCTCTGCTTTGATGGCTCCCACTGCGAAATCCGGGCCCTTCTGGGTGTACATGGTACATACCTCGGTGGTGATGGTAAAGCCCGGAGGAACCGGGATCCCGATATTCACCATCTCTGCAAGGTTGGCTCCCTTGCCGCCCAGCAGATTGCGCATGCTGGTATCACCATCGGCTCTCTGCCCGCCAAAAAAATATACTTTCTTGTTTTGATTGTCCATATTCTCTGTTTTTTTAACGATTATGGTTGAAATTAAAATGATTGATTTTTTTGCTTATTTACTTGATAATCTACTTGTTAAGAAAGATTACCGTTTTAAAAGACTACAAATTTAAGGATTTTTTACTTTCCGGGGGTTAAGGCAAAATTAAAAAGCAATCCAAAGGGGATTGGTCCGGTTATTTGTGGAGGTTATCTTTTGCATGAGAATTGCTAATTTTGCAAAAAACTTTTTGATCCTGAAAACACCTTTGATTGATATACATGCCCATGGCGATGCCGAACCCGGGGTTGTCCGGATAAAGAACCTTTTTCCGGAAAAAGTCGGTGAAGCACTTGACCATGCAAGAGAAAGCGCCCTTTTTTCGGTAGGCATCCATCCATGGTATATTAAAGAAACGCCTGATTTTAAGGGATTGGAGAACTGCCTGAATGATCTGGCAGCACACTCCAAAGTGCTTGCCATAGGGGAGGCGGGCCTGGACAAGGTTGCCAAAACACCCTGGAGCTGGCAGGAAAAAGTTTTTAACATGCAAATTTCACTCTCCGAAAAACTGGGAAAGCCCATGATCATCCATTGTGTGAAGGCCTGGCAGGAAGTACTGAAAACCCGAAAGAATCAGAAGGCTGCACAACCCTGGATCATGCATGGGTTTAACGGTTCCGCTGAGCTGGCGGATCAATTTCTCGGGGCAGGATGCTATTTGTCTTTTGGGGAATTTTTGTTCAGGGAAAACAGCAAGGCCGCCCGCTTTTTCCCTGCCCTGAACAAGGAAAGAATTTTCCTGGAGACCGATGACAGCGGACTTTCCATTCAGCAGGTCTATGAGCAGGCCATGCGGTTAAAAGGCCTTTCCATGGAGGAGCTCAGGGAAACCCTTAACCAAAATTTCAAAACTGTATTCGGAGGAAAAGCATGACAAACCCTCACTGGCAGGAAAGAACCGAATTGCTGCTGAAAAAAGAAAACCTGGAGAAGCTTTCCCGGGCCCATGTATTTGTTGCCGGCCTGGGCGGGGTAGGGGCCTTTGCGGCCGAAATGCTCTGCCGGGCAGGAGTTGGCAGCCTGACCATTGCCGATGGCGACCGGGTAAACCCATCCAACCGCAACCGTCAGCTGCTGGCTTTATCCACTACCGAAGGAGAACGCAAAACCCAACTGATGAAGGACCGTTTGCTGGCTATCAATCCTGAACTAAAGCTTACCGCCCTGGACCTTTTTCTGAAGGATGAGCGCACCGATGAAATACTGGATACCCCTTTTGATTATCTGGTGGATGCCATCGACACCCTCAGTCCCAAGATTTTTCTCATACACCGCACGGTAAAAAACGAGATACCGCTGGTAAGCTCCATGGGAGCCGGAGGAAAGACGGATCCCCTGCAGGTACAGGTTTCCGACTTTGCAAATACCTATCATTGCAAGCTGGCCAGGATACTGCGCAAGCGCCTGAAAAAACTGGGGATTGAAAATGGCTTCAAGGCAGTGTTTTCCTCAGAGTTTGCCGTTGAGGACAGCCTTTGCAGCGTGGATGACGAACCCAACAAAAAAACCACCCTGGGCACTATTTCCTATATGCCGGCGGTGTTTGGCTGTGTATGTGCTTCGGTGGTGATCCGCGAACTCACCGGCATGGAAATAAAACTGGCAGCGCCGCCCCGGGTGCGCAAAAACACCCGCAACAATCCGCTGCCTTCCTGATTTTTTGTTTATCGCTGAATGTCGTAAAAGCAGCGTTTTGGAGAATGCAGGGTGCCGGCTTCCTTCATTTTTTTGATGGCTTTTTCCACATCCTTTTTTTCCAGACCGGCCTTTTCGGCCACCTCTCCCGGACGCATGGGCTTTCTGGTTTCCTCAAAGGCTTTTACGATCTTTTCCTGAATTTCCATAAGTTAATTTTTTTGATTTTGTAAAACGGGTTTTGAAATTTCTGCCAAAATAATCAAAAACCAAAAAAACCTCCAGAAATTATCCGGAAAAAAACCGGAAAATTATCGGGTTTTTTGTAATTTTAAAAGGAAAATTCCTAGGTTTCGAGAGGATTATATATGCCGGCAGGCAGCGGTTAATTTACTTTTTGGATCCATGAAAACTGTATTTAACTTCACCGGAAAACATTCAAAACGGAGCCTACCTTTAAAAGGCCGTGTCCTCTATTTGTTTTCAATGGTTTGCTTCAGGTTATCCCTTTTTTTTCCGGTTGTTTTTTTTATTGTATCAGGTTTGCATACCCCCCCTGCGTTTGCCCAGGATAATTGTATGGTGGTTGCGGAGTTGAAAGGCATGCGTGAAAGTTTTTTTTACCTTGAGGATTCGGTTTTGCGCAATGAGATCGGGAGTTTTAACTTTATCGGATCTTTTTTGGGGAAGGCTGGCCAAGCTGATCTGCTGCGTTTTGAAGTATCGGAATTTAGCCGCGACCGCATCATTTTATCCCATGATACCATTAGTGTATTTATTGGCTCAACAACTTTTTTCCCACAAATGCATAAGCTGGAGTTCAACAAGGAATGGAAATTCCTTTACCGGATTGACCAAAAACCTTATTGGGGTATCGAGGGCAGGGTGCCCAAAAGAAAGATTGCCGGGGTAATCGTATATTTTGAATATGGTTACCTGAAGCTGCCCGCCGGAGAGTTCCGCGACCTTTTTGAACCCAACCTTTGCCGGCGCACCTCCCTTTTTGGCAGATTGGTTTGCCGCAGCGAAGCCTTCATGTCCGAAGACGGCCGGCGAATCTATATATACATGCGCAATGGCACCATCCCCAGCCTGTATGAAGTAACCTGGATCATTGAAGACGGAGAATACATCGGCCGGGTGGTGGATTTTGCCTACTGATATTGCCCCTTTCTATCCAAATCCCTCATATCCGCACTGCCATACCTCCCTTTGGGCCGGGCATTAAATAAAACCGGTTGGATTAAGGGCTGATATGGTAAAAGTAAATTAGACCATAGGGCTTTTGGAAGAAGGTCAATATTAGCCCCATCACACCATCCACAAAATTTTTAGCAAATTAAACCCAGAGGGGGAGCAAACATTAAGGATTTTTTTCTCCAATAATAACCTCTTCCCCCAGGAAGCGGGGTTGTTTTTTTATGAGCAGGTCCCAGAAAACCTTTACCCTTGCAAACCATTCCCTTACGTGGGTTCTGAGGTTTCTGCCGTAGGAAACATCCCGGGCATTGAAGGCGGTGGCATTGAGGTTGTGGCGTTGGGCAATATACACCGCCCTTTGGTTATGAAAGCGTTGTGAAACGATGGTGAAGCTTTCCTGACCGAAGATTTCCCGGGACCGAACCACGGAATCCAGGGTTCTCAGGCCTGCATAATCCAGGTATATTACGCTATCGGGTACACCCAGAGCCACCAGGCTGCGGCGCATCTGCTCCGGTTCGTTGTACCAGCGGGTGCGGTTGTCACCGCTTACGATCAGGTAGTTTACCTTCCCGCTATGATAAAGCAGGGCGGCGGCTTCCATGCGGAAACTGAAATAAGGATTGGGTCCTCCACGGGCCAGCAGGTGGGAAGTGCCCAGCACTACGGCCACATTATTGAAGGGAATCTCATCCAGGGAGTCGTAAAGGTAATTTTTAGAAGAAACGCGTATAACCTGGTAACTTACCAACAGGGTGGCAAATAATAAAATAGCAGCTGAAGCCAAAAATATGGCTGCATAGCCTAAGTATTTCCTTATGATATGGGTACCCGCTTTTTTCATAATTTCGGTATAAAAATAATAAAATTGCATGGGAAGTTTGGATTAAATCCGCTGAAAAAAAGGATCGCAACTTGTTTGTCAAACAGGGTTAAACCCTTTGTATTTAAACGAAAGTTTGGCTAAGCTTCTCATCTCCATGCATTTAAAATCATTCTAATTTATTTTTCAACTCTTTGAGCTACAAATCATTGCAAAAAGGCCCCGAAAATTTTAACGGTTTTCACCATTTCTTTGAATAATTAATTATAGTTTTGTCGGAAAACAGAAAAATTTCCTGATATTTTTCTTTAACATATTGTAATACCTTTAAATTTCATACAATGGCAAAAAAAGGTGATATTGTCATCGACATAGAAAAATGCAAAGGTTGTGAGGTTTGCCTTGCAGCCTGTCCCAATGATGTGCTGGCCATCGGCAGCGAAGTCAACAGAAAAGGTTACCGTTATGCAGTGAAGGTCAATTCCGATTGCATCGGATGTGCCAATTGCGCGGTGGTTTGTCCTGATGCGGTAATTACCGTATACAGGGAAAAAAAATAAATACTTAACGGCCGTCCTGTCGGCTGAAAAAATAGTAAAACAAGATGAAAGAATTAAGATTAATGAAAGGCAATGAGGCATTGGCCGAGGCAGCCATCCGGGCAGGGGCCGATGCCTATTTTGGTTATCCCATTACGCCCCAGTCGGAGATCATCGAATACCTGATGGCCGAAAACCCGGAAGAGCGTACCGGCATGGTAGTGTTGCAGGCCGAGAGTGAAGTTGCCGCCATCAATATGGTTTATGGGGCCGCAGGATGCGGCAAGCGTGCCATAACCTCTTCTTCCAGCCCCGGCATCAGTCTTAAGCAGGAAGGCCTGTCTTACATTGCAGGAGCCGAGTTGCCCTGCGTGGTAGTGAACGTGGTCAGGGCCGGTCCCGGACTTGGCACCATACAGCCTTCGCAATCGGATTATTTCCAGGCGGTGAAAGGGGGAGGACATGGCGATTATAAAATGATCGTGCTGGCACCTGCCACCGTGCAGGAAAGTGTGGATTATGTGAAACTGGCTTTTGAACTGGCTTTCAAATACCGTAATCCCATAATGATCCTTTCCGACGGCATCATCGGGCAAATGATGGAAAAAGTAGAGTTGTTTGAGCAACAGCCCCGCCTGACCGAGGAATTTGAATGGGCCACCGTGGGAAAAAAACCAAACAAGGATAGCGTTATTGTTACTTCCCTGCAGCTTCAGTCCGAAGAGCAGGAAAAGGTTAACCTTCGCCTGCAGGCCAAGTACAGGGAAATAGAGAAGAACGAGGTCCTTTACGAGTCTTACAAATGCGAGGATGCAGAATACCTGTTTACCGCTTTTGGCTCCTGTGCCCGCATTACCCGCAAAGCCATGGAAATGGCCAGGGAAAAAGGCATAAAGGTTGGCCTGCTCAGGCCCCAGACCCTGTATCCTTTCCCTGTGGATGCCTATCGCAACCTGGCCGGACAACTCAAAGGCATTTTGACTGTTGAGATGAACGCCGGGCAAATGGTAGAAGATGTAAGGCTGGCGGTTAACGGGCAAACCAAGGTGGAACACTTTGGCCGCTTTGGGGGAATGATCCCAAGCCCCGAGGAAATTCTTAATGCACTGGAACAAAAAATTATTGGAGGATAATCATGTCAGAAAACTTAATAACTCCCGAAAACCTGGTTTACAAAAAAACCAAATCCATGACCGACCGCATCCTGCATTACTGTCCGGGTTGCGGGCACGGTACCGCCCATCGCATGCTTGCCGAAGCCATTGACGAGCTCGGCATACAGGGCGAAACCATTGGGGTAGCCCCGGTGGGATGCTCCGTACTGGCTTATTATTATTTTGATGTGGACATGCAGGAAGCCGCCCACGGCAGGGCACCGGCAGTAGCCACCGGCATAAAAAGGGTGTTTCCCGAAAAATACGTATTTACCTATCAGGGCGATGGGGACCTGGCCGCCATCGGCACCGCCGAAACCATCCATGCCTGCAACCGGGGAGAAAACATCCTGGTGGTATTCATCAACAACGGCATTTATGGAATGACCGGGGGGCAAATGGCACCCACCACCCTGGAAGGGATGAAAAGCTCAACCTCACCCCGCGGAAGGGATGTGAAAACCATGGGCAGTCCCCTTAAAATTACCGAAATGATCGCCCAGCTGCCCGGAACCTACTTTGTTACCCGGCAGGCGGTACATACCCCGGCCAATGTACGCAAAACCAAAAGAGCCCTTAAAAAAGCCCTGGAATACCAGAAACTTAACAAAGGGACCTGTTTTGTGGAGATCGTTGCCAACTGCCCCTCGGGATGGAAAATGACCCCGGTGCAGTCCAACAAGTGGATGGAAGAAAATATGTTCCCATTCTATCCTTTAGGAGATATTAAAGTACCAGAAAAATAAAAAATCAGATAGATATGAACGAAGAAATCATTATAGCCGGATTTGGCGGGCAGGGTGTGCTTTCCATGGGGCAAATTCTTTGCTACAGCGGAGTGATGCAGGACAAAGAGGTGAGCTGGATGCCCTCCTATGGCCCTGAGATGCGCGGAGGAACAGCCAACTGTACGGCCATCATCAGCGATGAGCCCATCAGTTCCCCGGTACTCAATACCTTTGATACGGCCATTGTGCTCAACCAGCCCTCCATGGACAAATTTGAAGATGCCGTAAAACCCGGCGGATTACTTATTTACGAAGAAAACGGGATGACCCGCAAACCCAAAAGAACCGATATCAACATCTGTTCGATTGCCGCCTACGACGAGTCGGTGAAAATGAAAAACACCAAGGTGTTCAACATGATCGTCATTGGCGGTTTCCTTAAGGTAAAACCCATTATTGAGCTGGAGAACGTGATCAAGGGACTGAAAAAAGTCCTTCCCGACCGCTATCATCATATGATCCCACTCAATGAGGAAGCCATCAAAAAAGGGATGAATCTCATCAAGGAAGAAAATAAACTGAATTAACATCCTTTTCCGGGATTCAATAGTATAAAAAAAGGGGGTTTGGGATTTTTCTGCCAGCCCCTTTTTTAATTACCATAGTATGAAAATTCCATTACAACTGATCACCATTGACAAGGATGGGTTTCACCTGATGGTCCATGCCCGCATCAACGGGCTCAAAGCCAATGTGCTGATCGATACCGGGGCTACACGCAGCGTTTTTGATAAAAACCGGGTGGAATATTACCTGGGGGATATTGCATTGAAAAAGTTCGATAAGTTTTTTACCGGGATTGGTGCCACACGTATTGAAACCTTTGCCACCATTATACCTTCCATAACTTTTGGGAATTATACCCTGGAAAAAACCGAAATGGTGATCATTGACATGGCCATGATCAATAAGTCTTACGCTGTTTTTGACCTGCCCAGGATCGATATGGTCCTTGGAGGAGATATTTTGCTTCGTCTGGGGGCAATGATCGACTACCAAAATCGTTTACTTTTAATAAACCCCCTTTGATAATCCGTTAAAAAGCCCTGTGTTTTTTTCCCTTTCAAGAAAAATTAAACTAACTTTGCGGGCGAAAAAAATTACCCAAATTGAATTACCCGGGAACCGGTTTAGAAAGAAAAATGATTTTTTCATGCAAATAATGGGTTTGCAGGGAAAACTTATGTTGTATAATCGTTTTTGAAATTCTAAATTTGCACCCTCAAAAAAATAAATCAAAAAACAAAATAACATGCAAAATAAAGGTTTGATAAAGTTTTTTGCCATTGCATTTGCTTTGGTATGTCTTTACCAGCTATCGTTCACCTACTTTGCCAACAAGGTTGAGCGGGATGCTGCCAGCTATGCCCGCAGCGAAAGGTTTGTTCAAAAGGCCATGGAACTTGCCAAAGGTGACGAACTGCTGGCAAATGTTATCCTTGACTCCATTGCACAGGTTGAGGAGCGGTTTTATCTTGACTCCATGATGAACATTCCGGTTTATAACCTGGGTATTCGCCAATATACCTACCGTGAAACCAAAGAACGAGAACTGAATTTAGGTCTTGACCTTCGCGGGGGGATGAATGTGACCCTTGAAATCTCCGTGCCGGCTATAGTCAGGGCATTGGCAACCAACACCGAAGATCAAACCTTTCAGGCGGCCATGGATCGGGCCATTGAGATGCAGCGGGTTAGCCGCGAAGATTTTATTACCCTCTTCGGAAGGGCCTTTGAAGAAGTGGATCCCGAAGCCAGTTTAGCGTTTTTCTTCAGCACCCCCGAAATGCGCGACCGTATCACCGTTACTTCTTCCAATGAAGAAGTGCTGAGGATGTTGCGCCGGGAGGTAAATTCTGCCGTTGATCGTTCCTTCCAGATCCTTCGTACAAGGATTGACCGTTTTGGAGTGGCCCAGCCCAATATTCAGCGCCTGGCAACCACAGGGCGGATCCTTGTTGAACTTCCCGGTATCAAAGAACCCGATCGTGTAAGGCGGCTCTTGCAGGGTACCGCTAAGCTGGAGTTCTGGGAAACATATGAGTTTTCGGAAATTTATAACTATTTCTGGGATGCAAACGACCGCCTGCGTGAAATGGAAGCGGATGCGGAAGATTTTGCCGAACCTGTTGATGAAGAAGAGGTAACCCCTCCTCCGGCGGTGGATCCCGTAAAACCTGCTGCTGAGATGCTTTCCGAACTGGAAGAAACCGAAGCAGAAGCCGACACCCTGGATGAACCCACCCTTGCCGATATCTTAGGCGAAGATGTGGAAATGGATGACATGGATGAATTCCGTGATTTCGCCCGGGAAAATCCTTTGTTTGCATACCTTACTCCCTCATTTACACAAGACCAGGCAGGAAACCTGGTACCCATGCGTGGACCCGTTGTTGGTTTTGCTGCCGGGCAGGATACTGCCAGGGTTAACAATATGCTGGATCACCCTCAGGTTCGTGCCATTTTTCCGCGTAACCTCCGCCTTTTATGGAATGTAAAGCCGGCCAGGGGAACAGATAATTTTTATGAGCTGATCGCCATACGGGAAACCGCAAGAGACAGAACCGCTCCCTTAACAGGTGAAGCCATTGTAGATGCCCGCCAGGACTTTAGCCCTACTGGACAGGTGGAAATCAATATGAGTATGAACCGCGAAGGTGCCCGCATCTGGCAAAGGCTGACTGCCGACAACATCGGCCGGTCTATCGCCATCGTGCTGGATGATTATGTGTATTCTTTCCCAACGGTGCAAACCGAAATTGCCGGTGGCCGCTCGCAAATCTCCGGTCAGTTTTCAGTACCTGAAGCCCAGGACCTTGCCAACATTCTCAGGGCCGGTTCCTTGCCAGCTCCTGCAAGGATCGTGGAAGAAGCTGTGGTGGGTCCCTCCCTGGGACGCGAAGCCAT
>SL_3KL_010_SEDDRAFT_10000120_pt1 | contig 51305 bp, 39 predicted proteins | sample SodLakKL_010_SED_2_FD_10381 | JGI IMG/M metagenome (IMG submission 10381)
TTTTTCGCTTTTTCCACCCTCTCCGCACGTAACAACTCTGCATCTTCCAGAGCTTCCTTTCGGACTCTTTGAGCCGCAACTTCAGCTTCTTTCAAAGCTTTTTCATTGTCGCGCGAAATTTCTTCTGCTTTGGCAAGGGCTTTTTCAGCCGACTCCATAGAATCGCGTATGCGTTCTTCTCTCTCTTTTAATGCATTCATGATAGGCGGCACAAGCCACTTATTCATCGCATAAAGAAAGATGAGTGTGGTGATAAACACCCAAAAGCCAAAGCCCGTATCAAAAGCGAGCAGGCCTCCGTTTAGGAAATAAAGCATAGAGCTCTCCTACCTTATTGACCAATGCCAAGGGCAAGAATAATACAAACAATCGCTCCGATAAGGGCTACACCTTCAATAAAAACGGCGGTCAGAAGCATTGCTCCACGAATATCTCCGGCTGCTTCAGGTTGTCTTGCAATGCTTTCTGTTGCACTTTTTCCGATCATTCCGATACCAAATGCCGCTGCAAGTGCAATGATACCAGCGCCAAATCCTGCTGCTATGTAACTCATAATATACCTATTGTTTAGTTTTTGTTTAGTTATGCTGTGTTGCAACGTCCGGAGCATGAGCAACAGACGTTTCTTCATGTTCGTGATGGTGCTCTTCTACGGCCATCCCTATAAATACACCCGATAAGAGGGTAAACACATAAGCCTGAATTAGAGCAACTAATGCTTTCAGAAAATAAAGTGCCACGGTTAATAATACCCAGAATATTCCAGAAGCCACCCCAATTGCGGCTCCAAATAGTTCCGTAAAGACAAATATCAGCCCAAGAATACAGACAATCATGATTTTTCCGGAAAGCATATTGGCAAAAAGACGAATGGCCAGTGCAAATGGCTTGGTGAACAGCCCTAAAATTTCAACAGGGGTGAGTATAATCAGCGCCCATTTTGGCACTCCGGGAAAAGCAAAAACATGCCTCCAGTGGTCTTTGCTTCCGCTAACCTGCGTTACTAAAAATGTGATAAATGCGAGGGTGGCAGTAACTGTAAGGTTTGCAGTTGCTGCTGCAGCCCAGGGAAGCAGGCCAAACAGGTTCATTAGGGTAATGGCCAGAAAAATGGTATAAAGATACGGGACAAATTTTTCATACTTATCCTCCTGAATAAACTCTTTGGCAATCTGGTCTCTGATAAAAACAAAAAGTGCCTCGAACATATTCAAAAGTGCGCCTTTAGGTTCAATATCCCTTCCGATTCCCCTCTTATATTTTCGCCCGGCCAGAAATGTTATGATAAATGTAACGATCAAACTGAACCAGACATAAATAAGGTGTGAAGTGATGGACAAATCCATCGTAATCGGCTCCCCGTCATACCGCACAAGCCCGGCCCCTTCTTCTGCAATAAACTCACCAGATTCAAGGGCTCGTTCCGTACTGGAATAGAAATACATCTCACCACCTGAATATAAAATTCTCGGAAGGTAAACTTTGCCCCAGGGTAGCTCAAAATAGTCATGATTTGTAACCTTCCCCATAACATCAATAGGGGCGCCATCCTGTTGTGCATCAGCATTTTCGGCCAACAATGCAGGGCTAAAAACCATTAATATAACAAGGGAAGCAATTGCCCGGCGCACTTCAATTATCATGCTGAATTTCTGTTTCGACTCGGTTAGTCTGAAAGTTTTTTGTTTAATAAAACCACTTCAATTACAGAATGATAAAGGTAAGAAATAACAAAGCTAAATGTAAAACTAATTTCTTCAATATTTGTCCAGATTATGATCAAAGCAAATAGAATACATACTACCAAAAACCTCAAAAACAAACTCCAGAAATAGGTTTTCAAAAATTTTTTCCCGCTCTTTTTCCCTGAATAACTTGAGCTCAACAGATGGAATAGAACAGCAAACAGGCCAAGAAGATGGCCGGTTACCCACGAATATATTGACACCTCTGGAATAGAGTAGGCCAAAATCAAACTAAACACTGCATAGGCCACAATCCCGATGACAATTTTTCGGTTTGATTCAGAAAACCAGCTTTTCACTCTCTTCTACTTTCGCTTGTTCAAATTACTCACGTTTTTTATAACTCTTGCAAAGATCCCAATTAGTATGCCAATTCCTAATAAAATGCCTGCCAGTAATAACCATGGAGAGGTATCCCATCGCAAATCGAGCCAATAACCAAGAAAAATGGGCACACACAGTGCAACAGCAATTTCAGCTCCCAGCCCCAGATATTCAGCATACTTTTTAAAATCAGGATCTTGCAACAATCGTTTTAACTCTCATTTTTGCGGGTTTCTTCGGCAAATTCAGCGTCTGTAAGCTCGTCCAGCGAACCATCAAGCGTTCCCATTCTGCAACTTCCGTTAAGCTGTGCTCCTTCTTCCACCACGAGCACTTTTGTGTAAATGTCTCCGCCAACTTTGGCAGCTTGCCGAAGCGTCAGTTTTTTGGTGATTTTCAAGGTTCCATCAATGGTTCCTGCTATATCCGCATCAGTTGCAATCACATTTCCATCCACACGGGCTGTTGAGGTAACAATCAGTTTGCCTTTGCAGAGTGCTTCGCCATCTACCCTTCCGGCAATACGAATGTCGTTTTCTGAACTGATTGTCCCCTTAATTCTTGTTCCTTCACTGATCATGTTTAGTGAAGGAGATTTCTGAGCTGTTCCGTTTGTCATTTTTGAGCTTTTTTTATTGAACATATTATCATTTGCTGTTAATTAAAAAATTGCATTGGATTTTGAGGAATACCATTTTTCCAGATTTCAACATGCAGATGCGAACCTGTACTCATTACTCCCCGGTCTCCCACTAATCCGAGAATATCTCCCCTGAGAACATAATCTCCCTTTTCTTTTATCAACTGCGATGCATGCTTATACACACTCATAACGCCATCGGCATGCTGCACCTGGATCACATACCCATAATTTATGGTCCAGTTGGTATTTATAACAGCGCCGTCTGCAATGGATCGAAATTCACTATTACTCGTTGCGGCAATATCTATACCATAATGGCCGATTTCTTCCGAGAAACCCTGTGTAAGTGCTCCCGGCACCGGAAAAGATGTGGGAAAGTCGGCTCTTCTTTCTCTCTGTAATGCATTCATGATATTATTGCGGGTCAGCATTTCGTATGAAAAAGCAACACCCGGCTGAAAAAAGTTGTCACGTTCAGTATAGGCTCTTCCAGGGATTGCATATGAATCCACGTCAAAAGTAGTGTCAGGCACTGTTCTTACAAAATTTTTCAGATCATTTAACTGAACCTCCCGTGCAATCAATGAGTCCTGAAGTGCCAGAACTCTTTCATTTATGGCTATTACTTCATCTCGAAAATTATCGTCCAGTCTTTGCTGATAGACTGAGTTGAGCGGGGTAATAAAAAAGATAGCAATCGTCAGAAGTACTGATATCAGCGTAACGCCTATAATGATCTTGACCACATCAAACGATTTAAGTTTGAATGTGCTGGTCAGGTCGGGTTCATTTTCATCAAGTACGATTACGGTAACTTCACCCTCGTTTTCAGAAAATATTTTTTTTAAAAATTCCCACATAAAAATGTCAGGTCATCGATGTAATATCAGTTGGCAATGAATCTTTTTAAGTTAAATTCTCCGGAATTGTAAACCTTCTACTTTCAGGATACAGAATAGTTCGGGGCTTCTTTTGTAATTTGCACTGAATGAGGATGGTTTTCTTTGTAACTGGCAGCAGATATTTGAACAAATTCAGCTTTTTTCAGGTCAGGAATTGTTGCTGCGCCTACATATCCCATAGCTGCACGTAAACCTCCGGCCATCTGATGGATCACTTCGCTCAATGTACCCTTATACGGTACCCTGCCCTCAATGCCTTCCGGCACCAGTTTAAGGTCATCTTCAACATCCTGGAAATATCGGTCTTTTGAGCCTTTCGACATCGCTCCCATACTGCCCATTCCCCGGTACGATTTATATTTTCTTGCTTCGTAAATAATCGTTTCGCCGGGACTCTCATCCACACCGGCAAACATCGATCCCATCATTACGGCATCTGCTCCTCCCGCAATGGCTTTGGGAATATCTCCTGTTTGCTTGATACCTCCGTCAGCAATCAATCCGATATTTTTTCCTTTTACAAATTCAGCGATCTCCATAATAGCCGAGAGCTGAGGTACTCCCACACCGGTCACTACCCGGGTTGTACAAATTGATCCCGGACCCACACCGATTTTTAAAACATCGGCACCGGCTTCAACCAGAGCTTCGGCAGCATTACGGGTGGCTATGTTCCCGCCAACCACCGTCAAATCCTTATACGTTGATTTGATGGTTTTCACCATATTCAGTACCCCCTGAGAGTGGCCATGGGCAGTATCTACAGTAACTATATCCACTCCCGATTCCACAAGCGCATCCACCCGCTCCATGGTATCCGGGGTTACCCCTACGGCAGCTCCAACCCGTAACCGGCCCATGTCATCCTTACAGGCGTTGGGGAAATTCATTTTTTTCTCAATATCCTTAAAGGTAATCAAGCCAACCAAAATACTTTCCTGATTTACAATGGGCAGCTTTTCCACTTTGTATTCCTGAAGAATTTCTTCCGCTTCTTCAAGGGTTGTATTTTCTTCGGCAGTGATCAGGTTCTTGCTCGTCATGATGTTTCCGAGCTTTTTGTCCACATAATGTTCGAAACGCAGATCACGATTTGTTACAATTCCAATCAAACGATTTCCCTCTTCAACAATAGGAATTCCTCCGATTTTGTGTTTACGCATCAGGGTACGTGCGTCTTTTACAGTGGCATCGGGCGGCAACGTGACCGGATCCACGATCATGCCGCTTTCACTTCGTTTTACCAGCCGAACGTGCTCGGCCTGATCTTCGATCGACATGTTTTTGTGAAGCATCGCGATCCCCCCCTCCCGGGCAAGTGCAATGGCCATTCTGTATTCCGAAACTGTATCCATTGCGGCACTGAGAATGGGAACATTGAGGGTTAACGCTGGCGTGAGCTGAACTTTTGTATCAGCATCACGCGGCAGAATTTTTGAATACGACGGCACCAGTAACACATCATCATATGTGAGCCCCTGGCGGGTAATGCTGGAAAAGGGCGAGGAATTTTTCATGGAAAATTTCGATTGGATTAACTTTGCGTAAAGATAAAAAATCCCCGTGAACTTCTTTAATTCGAATTGTTACAAAAAAGCTCATTTTCCTTTCACTTTAAGAGCATCCAGTGCGGTTTGGAGTGTACAGATACCATCCATGTAACTTTTCACCCAGAAATCCACACTCTCTCTTCGCCTCTGTACGTGCGGACAATTCGTGGAGTAGCGACCGTGAAGTTCATCAATATAGCCTTTAACATCGGCTTCAATTTCTATTTTGAGCTCTTCGGGCAGACTGTTCCAGCCAATCAATTCAAACATCTGCTCTCTTTTCCGGTGTTCCCTCTTTGCCTGTTTCAGTATGGAGAGAAGTGCCGGTTCTTGTATTTTTTTACGGGTGATTTTTTTCGCTGCGTTTAACATAATAATAGTGGTTTTATTTAGGTTCACACAAAACCTACGCAGCATGGGTGACAGCTATGTGTCACCCCGCAGCAAAAATTTTTAAAAATATATATTTATACCCGAAATATATACCGGACAGCCGGTTCAGGATATCTGAGAACTCAACAATTATTCCAGTCCAACACGTGTAAAAATTTCATCCACACGGCGGGTGTGATGATTAATATCAAAAGCCTCATCAATTTCTTCGGATAACAAGTTGTTCTTGATAGTTGCATGGGCTTCAACAAGTTCACGGAATGGTCGTTTTTCCTCCCATGCTTGCATAGCCAGGGGCTGAACCGTATCATACGCCGCTTCACGGGAAAGTCCCTTTCCAATGAGCATCAGCAGCAAGCGCTGTGAATAGACCAGGCCATGGGTTTTTTCCATGTTCTCTTTCATATTTTCGGGATATACCATCAGTTTCTCCACAACTCCGGAAAACCGATGCAGCATATAATCCAGTAAAATAGTGGCATCCGGAAGAACAATCCGTTCTACAGATGAGTGAGAGATATCTCGTTCATGCCAGAGTGGAATATTCTCAAATGACGACACCATATAACCACGCAAGACTCGCGCACAGCCGGTAATATTTTCGGAACTGATGGGGTTTCGTTTGTGCGGCATTGCCGAAGAACCCTTCTGCCCTTTTCTGAAAAATTCTTCGGTTTCGCGGAGTTCGGTGCGCTGCAGGTGCCGGATCTCAACCGCTATTTTCTCAAGCGTGGATCCAATTAACGCCAGTGTGGCCATATAATAAGCATGGCGGTCGCGCTGCAATGTTTGCGTGGAAATGGGCGCCGGCTGAATACCAAGAAGCTTGCAAGTAATACGCTCAACTTCCGGCGGTATGTGGGCGAACGTTCCCACCGCTCCGGACAATTTGCCGAACTCCACATCAGCGGCTGCTTTTTTGAAGCGTTCACGATTTCGCTGCATTTCAGCAAACCAGAGGGCACATTTCAGTCCAAAGGTGGTAGGCTCGGCGTGAACTCCGTGAGTCCGGCCCATCATAACCGTAAATTTATGCTCTTTTGCTTTATCAGCCAGAGCTTGAATGAAACGATCCAGCCCCTGTACAAGAATTTCATTTGCCTGTTTCAAGCGATATCCGTTGGCGGTATCTACTACATCGGTGGAAGTGAGCCCATAGTGAACCCATTTCTTTTCATTTCCAAGTGTTTCGGAAACGGCTCTTGTGAAAGCAACAACATCATGCCGCGTTTCTTTCTCTATCTCTTTGATTCGGTTTATATCAAACGAAGCATGTTCATATAATTTGTCGACATCTTCAGCCGGTATTTTTCCAATTTCACTCCATGCCCGGCAGGCAGCAAGTTCCACATCAAGCCAGGCCTGAAATTGATTTTGTTCGGTCCAAATTTCGGCCATTTTCTGCCTGGAATATCGTTCTATCATTCTGTTGTTTTTATTAGTTAGTTAATTTTTTTCGATTACCGTTATGAAGGTAAGGACAAACAAGATGTTTGTCCCAGTAAACTAATATTTTTGAAAACAGGGCAGGCTGGATCTTCATCCCCTATTTTTAGCACCCAATTATTTCGGTTATTGAACGGGAATTTTCACCCAGCTTCCTGCTTCAATCATATCATCTAAATGAACCTGATTGACAATGGCAATTTCTTCAGGATCGATGTTCATGGGCAGCTGATTGGGCATCAGATCTCTGAATCTTACTCGCCGGTCAGTTTGTGTAATCTGAAGCCTGACCGGCTGAATATTCAGAATGCGATCATTCCGAAGCACATTAAATGATCTTGTGGTGCCATCAAAAGTTGGTTTAAAATCATCAAACTGCTGTTCAGCTGAATAATTGATAAACCTGTAAACTCTTTCGCCATATTCAAGTGCAAAAACATTTACACCAAGTGTTTGTTCTCCATCCTGTATCGAAAAGTTTGCTTCGTAAGCGGGAATAGTTCCGCTGCTTTGGGCGGTCTGTTCATCTGCCTGTTCAATATTGTTATTCGCCAAAAAGCTCCTGACTGATTCCTGTGCTGAATTCGATTCCTGGTCAATTCGCAAAATCATGACGGCGTCGCTGTCTGGGCTTACCAGAACCACCTGAGCAGGCTGATTTATCAGATGCCAGTTTTCAGGTACAGGAAATAGAAATTCCAAATCCGGATGATAGTAGTATCCATCTTCTCTGAAACCATCCCGGGGATTATCACCATAAATGATTCCGTCTATCATCTGCATGTATTTATCTGTGTTGCGGACGGTCTGCTCGTGTCCTCTCTCTCTCCATTCATCTGCCAGTCTTGGAATGGTCTGTTCACGTTCTCCCGGGTCGGGATGAGTGGATAGCAAATTGGGCAGGGCCTGTCCGCTCCGGTCAGAAATTCGTTTCAAACTGGTAAAAAATGCAGCCCCCTCTTCAGCGGCATATCCGGTTTTTGCGGCATATTCCACTCCAAGACGGTCAGACTCTCGCTCATGACTTCGGCTGTAACTTAAAAAAATGAGCTGTGCTGCCTGGCTGCTCAGGTTCAAAATACTTTCACCGGATATACCCAGAAACTCCTGGCCCAGAATGGCACCCCCAACTACGGCAAGCTGCCCAAGAGTTTGCTGCAGTCCGCGCTGTGATGCATGCCGGGCTGCCACGTGGCCAATCTCGTGGCCGATTACAACCGCCAGTTGCGCTTCATTGTTCATATGAGCCATGAGTCCGCGGGTTATATAAACATAACCACCGGGCAGTGCAAAGGCGTTGATAACGGGACTGTCTAACACCCGAAAGGTAAATTCTGTTTCCCGGAACTGTTCAGCCGTATCTTCGCGTCTCATGTGGCTGTTTTCAAGTACGGCTGTGCTTAATTCCTGGATATATTCATCAATCACTTCATCATCATACAGGCCATATTCAGCTACAATTTCACGATCAACCTGCCGTCCCAATTCAATCTCCTGATCCCAAGAGTAAGCATATGCCCGTTTGGTCCCGGTGATCGGGCTTTCCTGAACCACACAGCTCGATGAAAATAGCAGAATTGCAATGAACGAAGGCAGTAAGCTGAATAGTTGTTTCATATCATCAAATGTTTGTTTTAAAATGTGATGCTTCTTGCATTTGTCATCAATCAGATCGAATCAAAAAGGATTACTTCTTCTTTTACGGATAATTCAAATACTTTCACCAGGTGCATAAAAATAATGTATAAAGCAAAAGAGTCGAGTGCACAATATTTTTTCAAAATTCGAAGAATATCTTCTTTTTCTTTCACATCCAGAAGACCATTTTTTAAAGCCAGCCAGGCATTCATCGCAGATGCTCCATCCACAATGGATGTATTTTTCTGTTGGATAACCGAATATGGATTTTCAGAACGTAAAATTTCTACCATCTCATCCGAAGACGGTTTTTCGAAAATTTCCAGATTTCTGCCAGAACTTCTTTCCCATTTCATAACACTTCCGAGAATCTGCTTCAGGCTCAGGCCTTCTTCCATAAAGCGGTTATAGTATCCAATCCTGATGAATTTACTCAAATCAAAAAACCGCTCAAACTTCTGATTGTTCCCGGAACCTCTGATGGCCAAAAGGTTTTTGAGCCGGAAGTCATCCCCGCATCGTTTAAATTCACGAATTAAATTATTGATTGCCTGCTTTTCAAACGGAGAGTACTGCACAATGGTACCCTCGACGATAGCCGGAATAGCATACAACTGATCTGAAAAGTCCCCGTGGAGATTCTCCGAACCGGTATTTTCATCAAGCCAGGCCGTGTGTGTTAACGTTCCATCATTATGCAGGCTGTGGCATGAAAACTGGAAATAAACAGGATCATAACAGCCACTCCCTTTTTTCATGGGCAAGGCGTAAGTGGCCGCTTCAAAATCAATGAAATGTAAGGGTCGGGGCAGCTTCTCCAGGATATTCAGTGAAGGTTTTATCCAGAGTGATGGCACCTTCTTCTCTTTTAACTTTAACAATTGCAGATATTTTCGCTGCTGAACCGTTATTACAGAGTCTCCTGTTTTTTTGATCTTTTCAAATGTATTGACCCCCTCAGGAATGTTCAGTTCTTCCTGAAAATAGATTCCATTACCTGATCCACGATCGTTCCCATGGCCAATTAATTCATAAATATGATGATTGGAATGACGGATATTTCCGGTATTGAAATGGAGATTCCAGCATCCCTGCTGTTCGTTAGTTTCTCTACGGTGCATGCAACCTTTACAGCCATCGTGAATCCCCACACTCTCTTTGATTTGGTTGAACTCTTCGGACTGAATTAAATTAACAGCACCTGCTACGGATAAACCCGAAAATGCAGTATGAACTATTAATTCCGGTAATTTATCATGAAAATTTTTTGTGGCATTTGTAGCATCTACACTATTAAACAGTCGAATCAGATTTTCGTGAACTTCATCATTTTGATCATGATTCTTAAAGCGGTTTATCCCTTCCACTGTAGATTTGAAGTTTTTGTCCGGAAAATAGAATTTCGCATCCACCGGGTTGTGGGGATATAGCTTTTTTACCAAATACCAGCGCCATGCAGCCTTAAGCAAATATCCTGAAATAGATTTATTACCGGCAGGGTCAGACAGTATTGTGGGGGCAGTCCGTTTTCTGAGCTTTCCGTGCACCTGTACGATTGTAAGCCGGTTTCCATTTTTCACCAATACCGGAATTCTTGTGAGTTGGTTTTCGGATCGCAGAACAGCGCCACAAATGGCCGATTTCTCATCCTGAAGCCAATTTTTGGTTTGATCAATCGCGGACTCAATGTCGTCTGAGGTATGCCGTGTATTTTCAAAACATACGGCAAGGGCATCTCTTAAATGCAGTTTATTCCTCTGCCTGTAAACAGGTCGTTTTCCCGAAAACAAACCACTTTCTGTGATAAATGCATGTTTTAACGGACACGACACCGTCTGTACAAAAAGATGATCGTTGATTATACCTCTCTCCGGCTCCATACTATTCCACGATATTTACTTCGGGAACCAGTTGGATTCCAAACTTCTCTTGAACAGATTGTTGAACTTTCAAAGCGTGCCGGTACACCTCATCACCGGTGGCCCCTCCGTGATTTACAATCACCAGAGCCTGATTTTCGTAGGTACCCACATTTCCAACCCGTTTGCCTTTCCAGCCGGCTTGTTCAATCAGCCAACCGGCCGGAATTTTCACGTTCTCTTCATCTACAGGATAATGAGGTACCTCGCTAAAATTTTTAAGGAGCCGTTCAAAGCTCTTTTTAGATAAAACCGGATTTTTAAAAAAACTGCCGGCATTACCCAGATTTTTCGGATCCGGAAGCTTCGACCGCCGGATTGCCACTACAGCATTAAAAATATCTCTTATTGTCGGTTTCTCAATGTTTTTCTCCTTCAGAAGATCCTTCAAAGATCGGTATGAAGTATTGAGTAAATGATTTTTTTTTGTGAGCCGGAGGGTGACGCTGGTAATTATCACATGCCCCTCCAGCTCTTTTTTGAAAATGCTGTCGCGATACCCGAATTTACATTCTTGATTTGTAAATTGATGAAATGAACCGGTTTTTAAATCAAAACAGATGAGTTTTTCAAAAACCTCCTTAAGTTCAACTCCATATGCCCCGATATTTTGAATTGGAGCTGCACCAACTGTTCCGGGTATGAGTGCAAGGTTTTCAACCCCGCCGTATCCGTGGTTTACGGCCCATTCAACAAACCGATGCCAGTTTTCGCCGGCTCCAATTTTCACCAATACCGAATTCTCATCAACTTTAACAATATCAATTCCTTTCAGGGAAACTTTCAGTACGGTTTTCGAAATCTCATGTTTAAACAGCACATTACTGCCTCCGCCCAGAACGAACGGCTTCTGTTTTTCAAAAAATCCGTTCTTATGTAATGAAATCAGTTCGTCTTCGGATTGCAATTCAACAAATTCAGATGCTTTAGCGGGCAGCCCCATCGTGTTCATTGAGGCGAGGGATACATTTTTTTGAACAGCCGGTAATATCAATTTATTCACAAACGGGCAAATTTTAGTATGATTTTACTTTTGGTCCCGACAACGGTTTGACTCTCACTTTTTTCACCCGGTTATTTTTTACAGAATGCACCGTCAATTCCAGATCTTTATACTGAACGCGCTCTCCAACATTCGGAATTCGTTCAGTCAGATGATAGATCAATCCACCGAGGGTTTCGAATTCATCATCGGGGGATGAAATCGATGTTTTTAAAATTTCATCCATATCATCAAGGTCAATTTTGGCATCAAAAATGAAAATACCGTTTTTAAACTCGGTATAGAGTTTTTCACCCTCTTCATCGTATTCATCGCCGATATCTCCCACAATTTCTTCCAGGATATCGTCCAGTGTTACGATGCCTTCTGTTCCTCCATATTCATCAACCACAATAGCAATATGCGTTTTTTCGTGCTGGAAATCCCTAAGCAGGTCATCCAGTTTTTTCGTTGCCGGAATAAATAGTGCTTTTCGTGCAATGGTTTTCCAGTTGATACCGCTGCTTACCAGGTTTGTGTTGATATAGGGCAGTACATCTTTTGAATAAATGACACCCAAAATGGTATCGAGGTCGTTATCATACAGAGGCATTCTGGAGAGACCCTTATCCCGGATCAAACTGATAACCTCAGGAAGTGAGGCCTCCACAGAAACTGCCACAATATTCACTCTGGAGGTCATAATCTCGCGGACTGTTGTATTGCCAAACTCGATTACATTTTCAATGATTTCGCGTTCATCTCCTTTTATTGATCCCTCTTTTTCGCTCATCTCGGCCATGGTTTTCAGATCCTGGGCCGTCATTTTATTGTCGGGTTTGGGCAGATTTCTTTCCAGCGACATGGTACTGTTGGCAATCAACCTAGAAACAGGACTCAGCAGTATAAAGTTGGTATAAATAAAACCGCTCATTCTGCGCGACACCTTCAGCGGATTATTGATGGCAATAATTTTCGGTGTGATTTCACTCAAAATTAAAATCATGAATGTGAGGACAATAATTTCAATCGTATAAACCAAAGCCATAGACAGCCCGAAATGGATGGCAATTTTACCTGCAATTACAGCCGCAAGAACCGAGGTAACAATGTTGGCAAACGTGTTTCCGATCAGAATGGTGGCAAGCAGCCGTCTTGGCTTGTTGAGCATTGCCAAAATACGGGAATCCTGCCGGGCATAGTCCCCTTCATCGTTCAATTTGTCAAGTTGATTGACCAAAGAAAAGAAGGCAACTTCCGATCCGGAATACAGGGCACTTACGATCAACCCAAGAAACACGATCAACAGCTCAATAACTACCTCTCCAAACTGAAGAGATTCAGCGTGTTCGGCAATCATCAGCAAAAAGTGTTTTGATATGTAGGCAATCGGGCTTCCCGGAGGTTCGTCGAATGTATCCAATGATGTGGTTTTTGATTACAGATACACAAATATGTACAAAAAAAGGTGACGATCAAAGTTTTGACCGTCACCTTCAAATTTACAAAAGTTCTTTTTGATTAAAATGGTAAATCATCGTCCATATCATCAAAAGAATCATCAATCTCAACTGTGCTGGTGGCTTTTTTGCCTCCAGACTGCTGTTGCTGGCTGCCGCCGCCACCTGTGCTGCCGCGGCTATCGAGCATTTGCATGTTCAGGGCCTTAATTTCGGTGGTGTACCGTTTCTGTCCGTCTTTGTCTTCCCACTCATTGGTTTGAATAGGNCCTTCAAAATAGGCAAGTGAGCCTTTTTTCAGATANTCCTGNCAAATTTCGGCCAAACGTCCCCAGGCTACAACCCGGTGCCATTCGGTTCGCTCCTGAAGTTCTCCGTTGCGGTCTTTAAAACGCTCGGTTGTTGCCACACTCAGTGTAGCCACAGCTGTGTTTGATTGAGTATATCGTACCTCGGGATCCTTTCCGAGCCTTCCAATTATCATCGCTTTATTTAATGAACTCATAAGTAATACCTCGTTATTTTTTAATGTTTGTTCTATATATAAGAACTGAAAAAAACCGATCCCTTACAGATTTTTTTAAAAAAAATTATCGAAGGGCGTTTTCGAGCTCCAGAGACGCTTCACTTCCTTCGTCTCTGTATTTGATGATAATCGGGCAGTTAACCGCCAATCCCTGCTTTTTTGCCCATTCATTTCCGGAGGGTCGTGTTCCCGGAACTACCACGGCACCCTCAGGTATGGCAGCACCTTTGCCAAGAATCGTTTCATTCACGCAATCGTAAACCGGCACCGATTTGGAAAGCGTTACACCGGGAGCAATCACGGCTCCTTTCTTTACAAGAATTCCTTCAACAATCACTGCGCCGGCTCCGATAAAGCAGTCGTCTTCAATCACCACAGGGCTCAAGCCAACCGGTTCAAGTACACCGCCTATTTGAACACCGGCCGATAAATGCACATTTTTTCCGATCTGAGCGCATGATCCAACCAATGCGTGGCTGTCTACCATTGCACCTTCATCTACATATGCGCCTGTATTAACGTAGGCCGGCGGCATGATGATCACACTTTTGGCTACATAGGCCCCACGACGCACCGAAGAACCGCCCGGCACCAGTCGCACCCCGTCTGTTTCATCAAACATTCTGGGTGGCAGGTTATCTTTGTCAACAAAACCATCATAAATACCACCGTAATTAACATTTTTTCCTGCTTTAAAAGCGGCAAGAATGGCTTCTTTAACCTCAACATTTGCTTTCCAGGTACCTCCCTCAGGCTCTGCAGCCCGGATGGTTCCCTGTTCCAGTTGGTCTAAAGTCTTTTTCCAGTCCATATAATTTATTTAAATCTGTTAGCTGTCTATCTGATACCATTGATTGACTGCTTTGTCAATCTCAAGCAGTTTATCTGTAGAAGGCAGGTCCATATCCGTTAAAGGAGGACGCAGCACGGATGTAGAAATTGTTCCTTTTTTGTGGAGCAGCACTTTTGCCGGTATAGGGTTTGGCGCGGAAAAGAGAGCTTTAACCGCCTCTGTCCAAAGCGGGAAAAGGTTTTCGGTATCACCACTCAAACCTTTTTCGAGATATAATTTTGTGGCTTTGGGCCACACATTTGATGCTACAGACACCAACCCACCTGAACCTGCAACTGCGAAAAAAGGCAGCATGGCGTCGTCGCCACTGTAGAGCGGAATTTTCGGCACGGCTTCCCGAAACTCCTGATAATCTGCAATACTTCCGCTGGCTTCTTTCACTGCCCAGAAGTTGGAGTGATCGGCCAGTTCTGCCAAAACACCCGGCTGCACTTTCACCCCTGTTCTTGATGGAATGTTATAAATCATACACGGTTTATCTGAGGTATCAAGAAGTGTCTGAAACCACTGTTTTTGCCCCTGATATGCCGGCTTTGAATACAACGGTGCCACTACCAGAAATGCATCGATATTCAAGCTGTTACAAAATGTAATCCATTCGGTTTGATTGGCCAGATTAAACCCGCCTACGCCGGCCATTACCGGAACGGAAAGGTTTAAACCGGATACAAACTGTGCAATTTCCCTTTTATCAGTATGATCCAGAGCGAGCCCTTCTCCAGTGCTTCCCAGAATCAAAACACCGTTGCCGGCATCTTCCTGAATTCGTATCAGTTTTTCGAGGTCTTTGTAGTGTACAGATCCATCCTTCTGAAGAGGTGTTATCAGTGCTGTCCAAAGTTTTTCGCTCTTCATATCAACTCACTGAATGCGCGATCAAAAATATCGGAGAACTGGTAAACCCCCGGTTCAACAAAGCGATTTTTTAACAGATAGTTGGCAGTCCACACCGCGCCTTCTGCAAAAACCAGCCTGCTGTGTGCTTCGTGTTTCAGATAGATCGACTCTTCGGCAGTTTTTATGTGAAGATTGTGGATACCAATTACATCACCCTGCCGGTCTGAGGATACCAATGCATCTTTGCCGAGCCACTCTTTCCACGACAGCGCTGTACCACTGGGAGCATCTTGTTTTCTGACATGATGAACTTCGTGGATGTGAAATTTTGGATCCACCAACATTTCCGATCCTTTGCCCAGAATATTGATCGCTTTTCTGACAAGATTCATCCCGAGGCTGAAGTTTGATCCAATTACCCATCGCTGGTTAATTTTTTTTACCCGTTCCGGCAAATCTTCCGGCCAATCGTAACCGGTGGTTCCCCAAACTGCCGGAATACCTGCCTCAATCACCTGATCTAAAACCTGTTCGGCAGCAGTACCGGGCACAAAAACAATGGCTACCCCGGTTTCTTTTAATTTTTCAACAGTCGGCTTGTTAAACTCATCAAACGGAACCGCATTTTTCCCCAAAAGCTTGGCAACTGCCCCGCCGGTTTTTCCGGTTCCGATAACGGAATATTTTACATTATCAATTGATCTTTTCATTCTTTAATAAATTTATTATGTAGAATATTAACAACTTCTTCTGATTCATCTTCTGACACCAGAAAACATAAATTATGTGAACTTGCACCATGGCAAATAAGCCGAACATTAACATCTTCGAGAGCACCAAATACCGGACCACTGAGCCCGGCAGTTGCATCCAGATTATTGCCAATCAGAGCAATTAATGACAGATTTCGGTCTATTTCTACTTCACAAAACGACCGGAGTTTCTCCAGTACTTCGTCAGTCAGTTTTTGCTTGCCCGGTGTGTTGATGTCAGAATCCAGGGTTAGTGCAACGCTTACTTCACTGGTTGTAACCAAATCCACACTGATTTTGTGTTCGGACAGAACGCTGAATAATTTTGCAAGAAATCCATACTGATGCAACATCTCTAAACTGCGAACTGTAAGCAGTGTCTGGTTTCTTCGCAGACTGATAGCGCGGATAACCGGATTATTTTTGGTTTCTTTTACAATCCATGTGCCGGGCTCATCAGGTTTCATGCTCGAACCAACATAAACCTTGATATTTTTCCGGATGGCCGGAATCATTGTAGCCGGATGCAGCACTTTTGCCCCGAATACGGACAGCTCGGCAGCTTCATCAAAACTGATTTCAGTGATCGGTTTGGCACCGGGCACAATTCTCGGATCAGTGGTATAGATAGCTGTTACATCCGTCCAGATTTCCAACACATCGGCATCGGCGGCCTCAGCAAAAAGAGCTGCTGAATAATCGCTCCCGCCGCGCCCAAGTGTTGTGGTAACTCCCTGCCGGTTAGATCCGATAAAACCCTGTGTTACAATCCGGCCGCTGTTGAGTTTCGGCTGAACAAATTCGTCTGATTTAAAAGCAATCTGTTCGGGCAGCGGCTCTGCACTTCCGAAGTTGCTGTCGGTAACTATTACGTTCCGTGCATCCAGCCAGATCACTTCACTGCCGGATTCTTCGCGCAATACCTGTGCAAAAATGGTTGAAGAGAGCCTCTCTCCAAACGAGAAAATCTCATCCCTCAGCATTCCTGTCATGATCTGTTTCCGGGATGCAATGGCTTTCAGTTCATCCAGGAGTTCTTCTACTTTTTCCTGAATATTTTCGGGTTCTTCCAAATCATTACAAATGGCCAAATGTTTATCGCGAATTTGCTCTGCAATAGCTACCCGCTGATCTGTAGAACTGTCTGACACCAGCTCTGTAAGCAGATTGGTAGTACCGGCTGTTGCACTTACAACAATAATTTTTTTATCGGGGTCGGATAATACAATGGCTGCACACCGCCTCATTGCGGCGGCATCAGCCATACTGGTGCCGCCAAACTTTGCAACTTTAAATAAATTGGGCATATCTCATTTCTTAAATAAATTTCCAACCCGGAAAATAAAGAATTTTAAACCTCAATGTGATAATAACTTGTTAAATGATCCGGAACGGGCAGGGATTTGATATAGATTTCTTTAAAACATTTTGTATTTTGTTGATCTGTCTAAAAGCCGAATACATTGGCTCATGAAACTGCAAGTTTAATTTTAGAATTCCGGTGATTTTTCATGCCAAGTGGAAAGAAAAGAAAAAGATCAAAAATAGCTAAACACAAACGAAAAAAGCGTCTGCGAAAAAACAGGCATAAGAAGAAAAAGTAAGCAAAAACGTTTTACGGGCACATTATCATGTGCCCTTTTTTGTTTGGGGGCCGGTTATGCAGCCGGAATTACCACACTGTCGTCTGCAATTTTGATAATTCGATTGGCTTTATATAAAAGATGAGTCAATTTTCGGCCAACATAGTCGTGCACCTCGTTCAGGCTCTCTAATTCGCCAATATTAAACTGAAAGTACGACAACAGATTGATAGCCGTCAGATATTTCCCGTGCTCATCCCCGTCAATTTCAATATGCCACCGCGTGATAATATCATCAGAAAGCAGCAGTTCATTAACCCGTTTGCTTGCGCGGTCCATCCATTCGCTGGCCATTTCAATTCTGTAATTATCATCTTCGCCGCCGGCCTGGGGCTGGCAACTGTTAATATCAAAGTGCCAAACAAGTTCAATATCAATTGATGGTGATACATTTACTTCTGTCAGGTGTTTGGCCTTCAGCATCGGGTGGCCGTCAGTACCGTCTAACTTGTTGGCAAGAGTAGCCTCGCGAAAACTGTCCCAGTCAAAGTTAATTGACAAATGTGTTAAATGATTGGTTGAATCACTGAGATCGACAACAATTTCAAGCCCAGCAGCATTTATCTTGGATTCTTCCCAAGTTTTAAATGTTACAACATTTATATTTCTCCTGCTTAACGAACCATTAATTTTATTTACAACGGACTGAAAAATCGGGTATGGCATAAAAATTTTAGCTGAAAATTTATTTGAATTAATCTCACTCGAATGAATAATTACTATGTATTAATATATTTATCTGAAGCTCTAAAAGCCAAATGTACAGGCTGTTCATTCCACTTCAGCACCTCTCCCCACAAGAATGTTTGGGAAGCTTACTTAGGTGATGACCACAAAAAACTACGACTTGTCTTTTCTGCAAATCCATCCGAAACGGCCCTGTTCATGGACCCATACAGACCGCCAAAAAAAAACAATGTAACCGCTTTTTTTGATGATCTGACAGATTATAAGATAACTGAAATTTCTCTTGCCGGCAATGATCGCTTTATTACAATTCGGTTTCAAAATAATGTTCACCTTCTTTTTCAGCTTTTTGGCGGCAAGCCCAACATCTTTCTTATTCGAGACAACACTATTGTCGAATCGTTCAAGTCACCCGATCAGTATATCGGGGAAAAACCGCCCGAACCAAGGCAGGCGGCAGCAACCCGGCAAGTGCTGAAGGAAGGAATTTCTCCCAAAAAAGCAATTACCCAAACAAACCCGAAATTTCCCAGGCCCATCATTCCGCATGTTATTGAACATTATGGCCTGGAATCCAAAAGCAGTTCAGATATCAAAGAACTTACCCTGCGCCTTACACGGGCGATGGAAAAAGAGGCTGAATTCAGGGTGCTAGGAGATGGAAACCTCTGCCTGATACCGGAAAAACTGCTGCCGGTTGAAAATAAAAAGGTTTTCGAGGAAATTAATTCGGCCATTCAGCATGTGTATTACAAAACATCGAAGGAGAGGAGATTATCGGCAAAAATTCAATCCATCAAACCTAAAATTGATTCGTATATCCGCAAATCAGAATCGGCAATCAGTCAATTGGAGCAGGCTGATAAAGGCCTCGAACGGGCAGAAACCTATGAACAATATGGACATTTGTTGATGGCAAATGCCCATAAGAAGATAAATCCGGGAAGCAATACTATGACCCTGCCCGATTTGTACAACAAACAAAAACCGGTGAAAATCCCTGTTAAGCCAACACTGTCGATCGCTGAAAATGCCCAGCATTATTACGAAAAATCATCGAAAGCTATTCGAAATGTGGAAGAGTCGGAACGCAGGCTGACCGAAACCCGCAAAACGCTGAAAAAATTAAACTCCTTGAAAAAGTCGCTCGAAGAAATTGATAAAATTTATGAATTTGATGACTGGCTGAAGGCAAACCGTACACGGCTTGAAGAGCTCGGTATTTTATCTGATGGCGGAACTCAACAAAAATCCCCATACAGAAAATCTGATATTGACGGATACGAAGTATGGATCGGGAAAAATGCCAAAAGCAACGACCGCCTCACAACAGATGCCCACAAAGAAGATGTCTGGATGCACGCGCGCGGTGTTGGTGGCTCTCACCTTGTGGTTCGGATGAATAACCAGAAACAGATGCCGCCCAGGCATGTCCTGCTGAAAGCGGCTTCACTGGCTGCCTGGAATTCAAAAGCCCGGGGCTCTTCCCTTGCTCCGGTAATTATCACCAAAAGAAAGTATGTTACCAAACCCAAGGGAGCACCTCCCGGAACAGTAAGAGTTCAGAAAGAAGACGTTGAGATGGTTGAACCAAAAAATGTGACAAAATGAACAGTAAAATTTCAGAGAAACCCATTTTTTTATGTGGTATGATGGGTGCCGGAAAATCGGCAATTGGTAAAACTCTTGCCGAAATACTGGATGTTCCGTTTGCGGATCTTGATGATCTGATTGAAACATCCGAAAAAATGACTATCCCTGAAATTTTTGATCAAAAAGGAGAGCAGGAATTCCGAAAAATTGAGCGAAGATTACTCAAAAAACATGCTCCCGGGGCAAAGGGAGTGCTGGCGCTTGGCGGCGGCTCACTTCAAAACCGGGAAATTGTGGATGCATTGAAAAACAGCGGATGGCTGATTTTTTTAAATCCACCCCGATCGGTACTTTTGGAAAGGTTGAAAAACAGTGAGAAGCGGCCAATGCTCAATGACCATAAAAACGAATTGCAAGAGCGAATCAACCGACTTTTTAAAGAGCGCTTACCGCTCTACGAGAAAGCTCATTTCACCATCGTAACTGGAAACCGGCCAAAAACCGAAGCTGCCGAACAGATCATAAAGAAAATAGAATCCTATGAATCGTAAAATACATGTCCGTACTCAAAGCCATCAATACTCCGCACATGTAGGGCAAAACATCTTGAGTGATGCTCTTGAAGCTACGCTGCCAAGCCAATCCATCGATGAGCTTTTTGTATTGATTGATGATAATGTTTTTGAGCATCACTGGCCGGAAATTGATATGGCTCTTCAAGCCCATACCAATCAGTTGCTTCGTATGAAGGTTCCCGAAGGTGAGAAAAGTAAATCCGTGGAGTTTTGGTCGGAAGTCATGGATTTTTTGCTGAATAACAAAGTGCGAAGGAACACTCCGTTGATTGTAATTGGAGGAGGGGTAACCGGTGACCTGGGCGGATTTGCCGCGGCCACAGCACTTCGCGGGCTGCCGTTGATCCACATTCCCACTACACTGCTGGCCATGGTAGATAGCTCCATTGGCGGAAAAACCGGCGTGAATCATGATGCCGGTAAAAATTTGATCGGTTCCTTTTATCAGCCTGAAACAGTTATTGCCGATACCCGGTTTTTGGACACTCTGCCCGAACGGGAATGGATAAACGGACTCAGTGAAATTTTGAAATATGCCGCCATCAGCGATCAAAACATTTTCAGGCAGGCCGAAATATTTTTAAAAAAGGATTTTAAATCTGCAGATCCGGTTGTACTGATTGAGCTGATTACAACCTGCATCAAAATAAAAGCAGATATTGTTGAACAGGATGAATTTGAGGGTGGGATCCGGGCATATCTCAACTTTGGGCACACGTTTGCCCATGCGCTGGAAAAAGCCTCTCGCTACAATACGATCAGCCACGGTGAGGCCGTTTTTCTGGGGATGCTTGCCGCCAAAAATCTTTCGGAACTTACCGGAAGCAATTTTGCAGAAGATTATCTTGATAAGTTTCGTTCATTATATACATACAGAGTTTCCAAAGAAAACTTATCTTTGGATGAATTGACCCAACACATGCATTCTGACAAAAAAAGAACCGGAAAAGATTTAAACTTTGTTCTTTTAAAAGAGTGGCAACATCCCGTGGTAAAAACTGTTAAAGATATTCAACTTATCCATCAGGCCTGGAGTGCAGCACTGAATGAACTTTAAACCATCATGAAAAATATGTACAGAACTCAAAAACGTTGATTCTCCGGTTTTTACATACCGTCTGGAAATTTTTCTGGAAATCCATATTCTGGCTTGCTGCCCTTGTGCTGATTCTGGCCGTGCTTGCTGTGGTACTTCTGCAAATTCCTCAAAGCAAATCATTCATCAATTATGAAGTGACGCAAACGTTTAACGAACAATTTGAGGGACGTTTACACATAGAAAGAGTTGGCGGATTTCTTCCCTTTTCTGCCAGGGCTGAAGGTGTAAAAGTGTTTGCTCCATCCGACAGCACAAATCCGGTTTTAGCATTTGATGATGCTTCCATCACCATCAACTGGTGGGAGCTGCTGCAGCAAAATCTGGCTATCTCATCTTTGAAGATCAACGGTCCGGATGTGCAAATCGGATATAACGAAAACCAGGAAATAGCCCTTGTTTCGGCTTTCCGACAGAGAGAAGAACGGCAGCGAAGTCTGGAGCGGCAACCCGATGAAATCCGACTGTTACAGCGTTTGAGCATTTTTGCACCATCGATGGGTGTAGATCAGGGATCCGTCACATTCGATTCAACGGTCAGTCTCCCGGATAATTTACAGTTACCTTCACCCCTGCTGATTGAAAATGTAAACTTCAATATATTCATGGAGCTTTCGGATCATCAGATATTTTTTGAATTGCCAAACTTTGTTGCTGAGATCCCCGACAGCCCTTATGAATTGATACAATTAGGCGGCCAGTTTTATAACGATGAGAGATATTTTGAATTAAACAGGTTTCGGGTTGGCACGGCCATTGGTCATGCCGATTTTAGTTTCGAAGCCGTTCCGGTAAATCTATTCGGCGAAAATATCGAAGAGCAGTTCAGGAATGCTGCATACCGTTTTCAAATTACCGAAGGTTCGTTCAAATCAGATTTAATTCGGCAGTTTGTACCCGGTTACCCCGCCTTCGAGGACGACCTTGAATTGGAACTTCTTACCGAAGGCACTTTCGATGAATACTATATAGATAAATTTCTTGCCAATATCGGTGAGTCTTCATTGCTCATAACCGGCCATGTAAATGATCTGCTCACACCGGACCTTTCTTATCTTGCCCGGCTTGATAATGTTGTGGTCCATCCAACTACACTCGACTGGATTTCCGAAACCTATCTCGATGATGAAATCAGCCTGAACCGTTATCAGCTCAGCACGATTCGCGGAAAATTGAGCGGTGACCGCTCACACCTCACTGCCGATTTCGAATCACAAACAGAAGCGGGTTCGTTTCTGCTTGATGGAAACCTGCAGTTTGCCGACCTGATGGAGTATGATCTGCGTTTTGAAGTGGATACACTTGACATCACCCCGTTTTTGGGAGATACACTGAATCCCACTATCGTTCAGGGAAGGGTTGAACTGGATGGACAGGGACTGGGTGAAGATGCACGGATCTTCAGCTCGGTAGATCTCAGCCAGAGCCGCATTTACGGCTACGATGTGGATTCATTTATCGCAGAGTTCTCTTATGCCACCAATCAACTGAATTACGACATTCGAGGAGGAGATGATGAATTGCATGTATCGGCCAGCGGACGTTATGGACGTTCCGGAAGTCAGAATCATTTTGTAACCGATGGCGAAGTTCAAAGCTTCGATATCAAAAAATTCATGCCCGGTTTTTATGCAGACCGGACTCAGTTCAATAGCACGTTTTCAGCCAATGTGAGATGGGAAGAACCTGAAGACTTGTTTGGACGCGTCAGTTTAGAAATGGATCAATCGACAATTGACCAGGATACGTTGCGTGCACATCAATTTTATGCAGACATAAACGAGGCCGATAACGATGTNCGCACCCTTCGGTTCACCAGTTCATTTTTCGATGGTGAACTGCACGGTACNCTAAGGCCGGAACTGATCAGGCATTACACCGCCTGGTGGGGCGATTATCTNGACCAGAGAATTGCTGAAGAAATTCGCTTTGCACCGCAGGATACGCTCATNCANACAGNNCCATCCCCNNTNGGCACCGATGCNCCGGTTGCAGATATTTCCATCGANATGACTGTGAAAGACCTTTCCCTGCTCCGAAAATATTTTCCCGATCTGCCCGACATCGAAAGTAATGCACGGCTCAATACCTCCATCAACGCAACCAAAAACCGGCTGCTAATAACTGGCAACCTGTTCGACCAACAGTTCCAATACGGTGAATATGGAGCCCGTGATTTTAACGCGGCATATACCGCCAACTTTCGTCATGACAATTCCCTGAAAGAGTTTAGCACAGTGGATTTACAGGTAAATAGTTCGGAAGCAACCGTTGGCGGGTACCAGTTGAAAGACAGCTATTTCAACGTCACCATGCGGAACGATTCGCTGTTGGTGAACAACAATTTCCAGCGGCTGGACGATGATCTGCGGTTCGAGTCCACATTTACAGGTTTTCTGCATGATGATCGTTTTGATATACGAATTGATGATTTTTCACTCGGAACTCAGGAATATTTATGGGTAACCGAAGGGGTTCCGCAATTGAGCTATACCAGTCGGGAAGCCCTCCATATTGATCAACTCATCTTAATCAGTGATTCCGATTATCTTGAGATCAATGGAACCTACAGTGCCGCCCCCGAAGACCGGATGGAGTATATTGTAGAAAATTTTGACCTCAGCCGGGTGTCTGACCTGATTGGCGGAAGAATCCGGTTTTCCGGAATTATGAATGGAAATTTCTTCACACAAACCCTCACCCAAATTCCGTCTATCCAGGGCGAATTGAGCGTGGAAGAAGGCAGGATACTGGACCGGTTGATCGGTGATGTATCCCTGAACAGCCAGTTCAATTCCGAGTCCAACCAGTTCGATACTGACATTCATATTTTCACTGATCCGGAAAAATATCCGCGCTATTACAACCGAAATGACGGTATCGGGCAGGATTTACGGCTGTCCGGGTTTTTTAAACTGCCCGATGATACAACCGGCCCCGACGATGACCTCTTCTATTTTGATGCCGACCTGCGGCAAATCGACATGTGGATTGCAACCTTCATTGTACCGAACATCGTACTCGAAATGGAAGGGAGTTCCACCGGCAGCGGCTACATCAGAGGGTCTGAAAACGATTTCGATTTCAGCGCCGATTTCCAGATTGAGGATGTGTACGGCCGGCCGGCCTTTACAAATACGGGATATATGCTGAATGGAGAACTTGAATTTAATCTGGATGACGGACTGTTATTTAAAGATATCCAACTGACCGATGAAAATAACGGCACAGGCACATTGTTCGGCCAGGTAGATTTGGATCGGTTTGAAACACCGGCTACTTATCTCGACCTTACTCTCGATCTGGACAACCTTCTGTTCATGAATAATCCGTATGATCCCGACATTCCGTTTTACGGAAGAATTTTAGGAACAGGTCAGGCCCAAATAACCGGAACCAGCAATTCTCCGGTGTTGCGAACAACAAGGCCGCTCACTTTGTCACCGGAATCACGAATCTCCATACCGCTTGAGCCGGAAATCCAGATCGAACAGGATCGCCGTTTTATACAGTTTGTTGAATCTTTCGATCTTCCATTTTGGGAAGGAACTCTCACACAGGTTGAAAGAAACGGAGTAAATGGTGATGAGGAGGAAGAGCTCACGTTTCTGCAGCTATTCACAATGGATCTTCAATTTCAGGCACCAGACCCGGTAAATGTTCGCCTGATTTTTGACCGTGTTACCAACGATATGCTCAGTGCCAACGGAACCGGGCAAATCCGCATCTTGCTCGAAGACCAGGATGTAAGCATGTTTGGACGTTTTGGTATCCAAAGCGGTAATTATCAGTTTGTCAGTGGTGATATTTTCACCCGGCGGTTTACACTTCAGGAGGGCGGATCGATCAGTTGGTCAGGCGATCTGCTGGATGCCAGCCTTGATGTATCCGCCGTTTACCGTGCACGCCCAAACCTTTCCTCTCTGTTAACCTCACCGGGAGCCGCGGCCACTACCGAGCCCGGTCAGCGCATCCCGATTGATCTGGTACTTCAGATCGGGGGAACCATCACAGCCGTGGAAAATGAATTTTTCTTCCGGGTTCCCTCCGGCATTGAAGCCAGCGTAGATCCCACGATTGCCAGCCAGATCAACAATATCAACCAAAATGATGATGAAAAACTGATTCAGGCTACCAGTATTTTACTGAGTGGAAACTTTATCCCTTCATCACAGGCACAGGGCCTGGGATTTGCCGAAGGTTTTTCAGGAACGGCATCGGTCGTTAATCCGTTGATTACCAGTCAAGTCATCAACCCCTTGTTGTCAAACCAGATCAATTCGTTGTTGCGCAGTGACATTACGTTCGATATCGACTTTAACCTTACTGCTTTCAATGAAGTAGATCTCGGTGTGGCCCTCCGGCTTTTTGATGACCGCGTAATTTTACGCCGCGAAGGACAAATTACCGGTGAACAGAGCGACATTGGCGATATTGGTGCCACTTACCGTATTAACCGGACATTTTCAGTAACGGCTTTTCATCGGCAGGACCCCACACTGAACTTTACAAGCGGATTGGAATCGAGACAGGCTCAGGAGATGAACGGAGTTGGCCTCGAGGCCCAGGTACAGTTCAACACATGGAGAAGCCTGCGTACACGTATATCAAATGCATTCAGATCTTTTCTGGGCATAAAACAAGAAGAACAAGAAATCGAAGAAACAGAAGACATTCTGGCCAATAATTAGAAGGGCCGGATCAACCAAAAAAACAAGAATGAGTCAAAAAAGATTAAGTTCACTCGAAAAACGAATTATCGAAATTTTAAAATCGTACCCCGATGCGTCCATACCCACTCAGCTTTTGGCAGATGCACTGGACCTGTCTGATAAAAAAGGTTTCCGAAAAGTTAAACGCTCCGTAAACCGCCTGAAGCAACTCGATCACATTATTGTAACCAAAGGCAATCTGATACGGCTGAACGAACCGGCCGTGAGCGACGATAAAATGGTACAGGGCAAGCTGGATGTAACCAGCCGCGGGGATGGATATGTGATTATTGAAGGCCGCGACCAGGATATAAAAATTGCCCGGAAATATATGAGTACAGCCCTCGACGGTGATATTGTTCTTGTTAAGCTGATGGGCTATCACAAAAAAAGCAGCAAACCAATGGGGCGCATAGAAGAAGTGGTAAAACGCGCCAACACCACCTTTGTGGGAACACTGGAAGAGGCTGCAAAAAACACATTTCTTATCAAGGCAGATGTGCAATCATCCCGCATCGATTTTTTCGTTGAACCCTCCGATCTGAACGGAGCCAAAGATGGTGAAAAAGTTGCCTTTAAACTGATACAGTGGGAAGATGTGCGGGGCTATCCACAGGCAAAAATTGTGGAAGTTCTGGGAGATGCCGGTACCAACGAGGCCAACATCATGTCTATTCTGGCCGAAAAACAGTTCCACGGATCTTTCCCTCCGGAAGTTTTGAAGTTTGCTGAAAATATCCCTTATGAAATTCCGGAACAGGAGATAGAGCGCCGTCGCGATATGCGGGATGAAGTTGTTATGACTATTGATCCCGCCGATGCCAAGGATTATGACGACGGCTTGAGCATCAAAATTCTGAACAATGGCAACTATTATCTCGGTGTGCATATTGCCGATGTTACTCATTACATGCCGAGGAGTTCATCTTTGGATGTTGAAGCATTTGAACGCGGCACCAGTGTTTATCTGGTTGACCGGGTTATTCCAATGCTGCCAGAACATCTGAGCAACGGAGTTTGCAGCCTTCGGCCGAATGAAGACAAACTCGCCTACAGTTGTTTTATGGAAATAGCCCCCAACGGTAAATTGGTGGATTATTCAATTGAAGAAACGGTGATTCATTCCAAAGAACGATTCGCCTACGAAGAGGTTCAGGAGATTCTGGACGGTAAAAAAAGCCATGAATTTATCCCGGAGCTCGAAACACTGCAGGCTCTCGCAAATATTTTGCTGGACAAACGATTTCGGCAAGGTTCCATTAATTTTGAAACTCCGGAACCAAAATTCGTGCTCGATGATGACGGAAAACCGGTTGATGTGGTTGTAAAAGAAAGACTGTTTGCGCACAAACTGATAGAAGAGTGCATGCTGATGGCCAATAAAACAGTGGCATATCACGTAGATACACTGCGCAAAAAAAGTAACAAAAGAGTAAAAAATGATCACCCGTTTCTCTACCGGGTTCACGATAAACCCGATCTTGAAAAACTTCACAACATCAGGGAAACCGTAAAACCACTTGGCATTGAGCTTGACCTGGACGGGCAAATTACATCAAAAAATATCAATGAGTTACTTAAACAAATTGAAGACACTTCACTCGAAAATATTGTAAACGGTTTAATGCTTCGTGCAATGGCCAAAGCTGAATATTCACCAAAAAACATTGGCCATTTCGGTTTGGGCTTTGCCAATTATGCACACTTTACCAGCCCGATAAGGCGTTATCCCGATGTAATCGTGCATCGTTTACTGAAACGCTATAATTCGGGCAGTACAGAGTATACATACACACAATTAGAAGAATCCGGTGAACATTGCAGCGAAAGAGAACGTTATGCAGTAGAAGCTGAAAGAGATTCAGTTAAACTAAAGCAGGTTGAATTTCTTTCCGACAGGCTTGGAGAAACGTTTGCAGGTACCATCAGCGGTGTTACGGAAAATGGAATGTATGTAATACTCGACGATATATACTGTGAAGGAATGATTCGCGTTAGCGAACTAAAAGATGACTATTATGTTTTTCATCCTAAATTGCATTGCTTGATTGGCCGGTCAAAAGGCAGAAAATTCCGTCTTGGAGATCCCATCAAAGCAAAGGTAATCCGTACAGATCCTGAGAAAAGACAAATTGATCTTACGATTTCAGATTTTCAATGATAAGTGATACTTAACGATTAATTTACACATATGCGGCAGCTCTACAAATCCTCAATTATTGCTTTACTTGCTCTATTTATTTCGACTTCAGCAATCCAGGAAGCTTTTTCCCAATTCTTCTCTTTCGGAAAAAACCGCGTACAGTACGAAAAGTTTGACTGGCGATTTATCGAAACCGACCATTTCGATATCTACTACTACGATTCAAAAAACTATCATCTTGCGCAGTTTACCGCAGAAACAGTTGAGTCATCCCTGAAGCAGCTAACCGAAGATCTGGGTTCGCAGCTTACCGACCGGATACCGGTGATTATTTATGATTCGCACAGTGATTTTTCTCAGACCAATGTGGTGCAACTCCCTGTGGATGCCCAGGGAATTGGCGGGGTAACCGATAAATTTAAAAACCGAATGACCCAGCCCTTTATGGGAAATTACATCGACTTCAGGCGAACGCTCCAGCATGAGCTGCTTCACGCCTATATTAACGATGTGTACTACGGAGGATCGGTGCAATCAATCGTATCCAACAACATTCAGCTTCAATTTCCACTCTGGTTTGAAGAAGGCCTTGCCGAATTTCTTGCCCTCGGCTGGGATACACAGACCGATATGTATATGCGCGATGCTGTTTTGAACAACTATCTTCCCCCGCTACCCCAGTTGAGTGGTTTTTTTGCATACCGGGGCGGGCAATCTTTCTGGTATTTTATTGAAGACCAATACGGCCGGCCCAAAATCACAGAAATTATGCAGCGAATCCGAACCACCCGGAACATACAACAGGCACTGGTTCAGTCGCTTGGTCTGCAGATTGATGAACTTTCGCAGCGATGGCGAGAATACTGGCGCCAGCGATATTTCCCCGAAGTTGCCGACCGCCAAACACTCGGCAGTGTTGCCACACAAATTACCACCCGTGCCCGGTCTGGTTCGTATAATACTAGCCCGACCATTTCCCCGGCCGGCGACCGCATCGCAATGATTACCAACCGCAGGGGAGTCTTTGATGTGGTTGTGGTAGATGCCAATACTGGCGAACGGTTAAAAACAATTATCAGCGGCGCTGACAATCCCATGTTTGAGGAGCTGAATGTATTAAACCCTAATCTTGCCTGGTCGCCTGACGGTACGCAGATAGCACTTTCAAGCAAATCTGAAGGATCTTACAATTTAGCCATCGTTGATTATGAATCTCTGAGATCCCGTACCATCCGTTTCCCGCAACTTGATGCAATCAATTCGGTAGCCTGGTCTCCTGATGGCAGAAAAATTGCCTTTGATGGCAACATCGGCCCCTATCAGGACATTTTTGTGTACAACCTGGAAACCAGTGATTTTATAAACGTGACAAATGATGTTTTTTCTGACAAGGAACCGGCTTGGGGAGCTGATTCCGAATATATTTATTTTGTGTCTAATCGGGGCGATCGGGTTCAGCCAGGCACCTATCAGGCGGGTTATTCCATCATGCAACACGATTCGTTTTATGAAACCGATCTCTATCGGGTACGTGTTGGCAGCAACCGAATAGAACGGCTCACAAATACTCCCAACTGGTCAGAAAATCAACCTGCAATTACACGAAACGGCCGCATTGTTTTTGTATCTGATCAGAATGGAATTCCAAATATTTACGAGTATGATCTTGACAGCCGGTCAGTCTATCCGCTAACAGATCTGCAATCCGGTGTGATGCAAATATCGATCTCCGCTGACGGAACCCGGCTTGCGTTTAATTCATTAAACCAGGGATTTCCGGACATTTTTATGATGCGTTCTCCTTTCAGCCAGAGACGCAGTGAGCCTTTGCCTCCCAATAACTGGGCGCAAGAACGGGAACGAACCCAACCGAAAGACCGTGTGCCTGCTATTGGTTATGTTCAAGAGATGATCAATGCGCGCCAGCAGGGCAACTATATCTCTACCAGGCTCTTAACACCTGAAGATGTACAGGAAGATGAATCACTGGCTGAACAGCAAACCGAAGAAACTGAAACCGATACCACCGAAGAACGGGTTTCCGACAGCAGCCGCATCGATTTCAGAAACTACCAGTTTGGTGAAGCAGTTGTTAGCGACACGACAATCGAATTAAGTGACGATCCTCAAAACTTTATACCCGATGGAAATGTAACGGAAAGCGGCTATTTCCAGCCCAAAGAGTACAGGCTGCAATTTTCTCCGGATTTTAGTTATGCCGCAGGGCAATTAAGTTCCTACTACGGAACTTCCGCTTTTGCATTTGTAACTCTGTCCGATCTTTTTGGAGATCATCAGCTATCATTTGGGTCCAATCTGGTATTTGATCTGCGGGACAGTGATTACACATTCCAATACGGATACCTCAGAAACCGAACCAATTTTTACGCAACGTTTTTCCATCAATCGCAAAATTATCAAACCTTTTTCGGAGATCTTCTCCGATTCAGAACCTATGGTGGTTCCGTTGATTTTCAATATCCCCTGAATCGTTTCCAGCGTATTGATTACGGAATTTCGGCCATTGGNATTGCCCGGGATTTCAGCACCATTCAGGGCCTGGGNGGAAGAAATGTGAGTAACGANCACAGCTGGTTCCTCTATCCCCAGGTAAGTTTTACAGGAGATTATACCATCCCCGGCTTTATCACTCCTGTCGGGGGCAGCCGCTATTCTGTTCAGCTNTCAGTAAGTCCACCGGTAACATCTGAAACTCCACAGTTTGCCACTTTGTTGGGAGATTTCAGGCAATACATTAATCTTGGCTCTCAATATTCGCTGGCCTTCAGAGGTGCCAGTGCCGTATCCTATGGCCGCGATTCCCAGACATTTTTTATGGGTGGTATGCTTGGGTGGATCAACCAGCGATGGTCGGATGCAGAAATTCCATTCGAACGGCTTGCCGATACATTCTTTACTCTTCCAGCCACTCCCCTGCGGGGCCATGAATTTAACACCATTTTTGGAGACAAATTTACACTCATAAATGCTGAATTCAGATTTCCGCTGTTTGCAGCCGTATTGCCGGGTCCAATCCCCATTTTACCGCTGTGGAATCTTACCGCCGTGGCGTTTGTCGATGCTGGCGCGGCCTGGGGTTTTGATGTGCCATACTCCCGATTTTCAGATCAACAGGGAAACCCGATTGTTTATTATGAAAATCCCGGCCATTTCCAGGGCAAAATAGGAACCAAACGTCAGGGTTACATTAACCCTAATACAGGCCTGTTACGAGATGGACCGCCTCAGCAGGGTGATATTGAAACAACATTTGTTGACGGAGATATTCTGATTGGCGCCGGATTTGGATTGAGAACGATTCTACTTGGCCTGCCATTCCGGTATGATGTTGGGTGGCCATACGGACGAAGCGGATTCCAGGGCAGGCCCATTCATTACTTCTCAATCGGAATTGATTTCTAAGCCATAATTTCACACAAATTTAAACCGTTTTTTTTAATCCGGACAGCAACTGTTTAAAGGTAGCTGCCCGGATTTTTTAATTTGTTGAGTACTATTTCATCTTTTTTACAACCGCCACTTTACAACCACCACAGATAATGAAAAAACTGATTACACTTCTCACACTAATCTTATTTTTATCTTTTGTAGCAAATTCTCAACCACTGTATCAAAATGCCGAAGCTTCGACAGAAGACCGGATTGAAGACCTGTTGGATCGCATGACTCTCTATGAAAAAATCGGGCAGATGACGCAGTTAAACATCACAATGGTTAATCCATCCTGGGATCAGGGTGACGTTATTCTTGTTGAAGAAGCAGCCAGGGATTTAATCAGCAACCATCACATCGGCTCATTTTTAAACGGAGAGGCCGTGCCCCCGCAGCAATGGTTTGAATATATGGACGGGTTGACGCGTATTGCGATGGAGGAATCTCGTCTCGGCATCCCGATTATTTACGGAATTGATCATATACATGGTGCCAGTTACCTGGGTGAAAGCACTATTTTTCCGCAAAATATAAACATCGGTGCAACTTTTAACACCAACCACAGCTACCAAACCGGGTGGGTAACAGCTTACGAATCGGCTGATATCGGTCACCATTGGAACTTTGCTCCGGTGCTCGATTTGGGAGTCAACCCCATCTGGGCACGATTCTGGGAAACGTATGGTGAAGACCCTTATCTCGCCTCACGAATGGGCGAAGCTTATGTGCACGGCTATCAGGGAAATGAAGAAATAGCACCGTATAAAGTAGCTGCTACGGCAAAACATTTTCTTGGATACTCTGATCCCCGCTCCGGGTGGGACCGAACTCCTGTACATATCGGTGACCAGGCTTTGCACGAGTTTCACCGGCCGCCCTTCCAGGCTGCTTTGGATGCAGGTGCTAAAACCGTGATGCTGAATAGCGGTGAAGTAAATGGTGTACCCGTCCATGCTTCTTACGAGCTGGTTACCGGGCTGCTCAGAAACCAAATGGGATTTGATGGCCTTGTTTTGACCGACTGGGAGGATATCGGCAAGCTGTATGATTTTCACCGGGTTGCAGAAAATTACAAAGAAGCAACGTACCTGGCCGTTAAAGCCGGTATTGATATGAGTATGACGCCTACTTCGCTTCAATTTAATGAAGCTTTGCTGGAGCTTGTGGATGAGGGCAGAATCACCGAGGAACGGATTGATGAATCCGTTCGGCGAATTTTAAGATTAAAGTTTGAACTCGGCTTGTTTGAAAATCCATACCCCAGAAACGACCGGTTTGACCGAATTGGCACCGAAGAAAGCAGGCTGAAAGCGTTACGGGCTGCTGAAGAATCCATCGTTTTGTTGAAAAATGAAAATGATGTTCTGCCGCTTCAGCATCCTCAGCAGATTCTCTTATTTGGCCCTACGGCTAATAATAAAAGAAACCTTTCCGGCGGCTGGACACTCTCCTGGCAGGGCGGTGATGAAGAACAATATCCGGTAAATATGCACACCATTTACACTGCCGTGAAAGCACAATACCCGGATGCAGATATTGAAGTAATTTCAGAAATCCCGATTTCTGGCAGCAGTGATGAAATTCAGCTTTTCTTCAGCGGGCTTGAGCGGGCAGATATGCTGATCTATGCCGGCGGCGAAGAGCCCTACACTGAATTTATCGGCAACATCACGGATATGACATTGCAACAAAATCAGCTTGATGAAATTGCTTTCTTAACCGAGTCGAGTACACCTGTTACACTGCTGATGATTGCCGGGCGCCCGAGATTGGTAACGGACATTATTCAGCAGGTGGATGCATTTCTTTTTGCAGGTTTACCCGGTTTTGAAGGAGCAGAAGCCATTGCTAATATCCTCAGCGGAGAAGTAATTCCAAGTGGAAAGCTGCCATATTCTTACCCGCAGCACACCGGGCACTTTGTCAATTACAACCATAAGCCAACTGATGTCTATTTCTTCGACCCGGATGTAGCAAACCACATTGCACAGGGAACCGAGAACACATCGCTGTTTCAGTTTGGCGACGGACTCAGTTACACAACTTTTGAGTACAGCAATTTTTCACTCTCATCATCAGAGCTGACCGTAGATGATTCGATTACTGCAACAGTGACGGTTACAAATACCGGAGAATTTGACGCCAAGAAATCAATACTATGGTTCCTTTCAAATAAAGTGGGCAGGTATACACGGCCTGTTAAGGAACTAAAGCATTTTGAAAAAATAGAACTCGCAGCAGGTGAATCAGCAGAACTTTCATTTGAAATCATTCCGCTGAAGTCATTAGCATATCCCGACAGCAAAGGAGAGCCGATACTCGATCCCGGTGAGTTCAACTTGCAGGTTGGATCTCTGGATGCGGATTTCAGGCTCGTACATCAGTAATCAACCGGTTCAGTACTTGACCAACAATTTTTAAGTAATCATCGATTACTTGAAAACATAAAAAATGGTATGTCTGTCGCGGTCAGATAACATTATTCTGTCCTTATCGAAGATTAGAATAAGTGCGGTGCTTTGGGTTTAACAGCATACCATTTTTTAATTGCTAAAAATCAATCCTGAAATCTGTCTTCTGGTAATTTGGCTGCATCCAGTTTACAATGAGTGTTTGTGAATCGCGATCAAAATGCCATTGGTTTTCTCCCTCACCCCGGCCAAGCTCCTCCTCGTTTGCAGTAATCCGTACGGGCTCATCCACAAATTTAAATCTCAGTTCCAGCTCCTTTTCCTGTGATTGGCCCTGGTAGCTTCTCACCATTCTGCCGATGGTAAATGTAGAAAAATCATCATGTTCAAAATACCTGAAAGCAGTGGAGCTAAACTCGCCTAATTGATATCTTGTGGTTACTCCGTCATCTTCATACAACCTGAACGAACTGGCACCACCGCCATATATCTCAAATATCAGATCATCATTTGAACCTGCCAAAATACTCCGGCTGTAATTCCGATACGGAATGATTGAACCTGCTCTCACAAAAACCGGAATTTTATCAATGGGTGCTTCTACAATCCATGAACTTCCGCCATCGTATTCCGTGCCATCCCAATAGTCGTACCAGGTTCCCGGTGGTAAATAAACCAGCCGCTCATCCTCCCCACTTTCAAAAATCGGAGCCACCAGCAAGGCATCACCAAGCTGGAACTGTGTTGTATTTCTACCATCACCACGAACCGGTTTCTCCCTGGTTGCCCGCACCAGGTGCGCAAGGCTGTAAATATACGGAAACAAGCGGTGCCTCAATTCTGTCAATGCTTTGAATTGCTGTTCTGCAAGATCTGAGTACCCGGCAAAGAGAGATGAAAAATCACTGTTTGGAGAAATGTTCAAGCCCATTATGGTATGGAATGCAGCAAACTGAATCCATCTGATAAAAAGCTCTTCTGAAATTTCCGGTTCACCTGCAGGGTTATTCATCGGTACAAAATGCATCAGGTATGGAATTTCATACGTAGATAACCTCAAATCAGCCGACAATTCAATCTGTTTCAACAAATCTTCAAATGACGGGCTTTTACTGTCGGCACTCCCGTCATAAATTCCACTGTGAAGAGTTGGCAATGTTTTGGACTCCGGTTGGTGTGCTATGTTTGGCCAACTCATCACAAAGCCGCGACTTTCCGGCACATGTCCTCTCTGCATCACGGATTCAAATAAGGATTTTACAGTATTAACAGATGATGGCTCCGGGATTTTCAAAAAATCGAACTCCAAAACCGGGAGCAATATTTCATCCGGATGCTGCCCGAACCATCTACCAACCGGTTCAACTCCTTTCATGATATGGTTTTGGTGAAAATCGGTCTGGGTTTGTCCAATCCCGTTTGTGTTGTCAACCATTTGCAAAGAATCCATTTTGACCCAGATACCATCTACAGAAATATTCTCTTCAATCAGCTCATCAGCCAGTTGCCGGGCCTCCAATCCGCTGTTCATACCGCCATAGAGCGTGCCAAATGCCCATGCGGGCGGAATTACAATACGTTCATCCCGTTTGGCTAAAAATGGATCCTGGCCGGGGTGTACCGTTTCCGGAAGAGCAAAGCCATATGGCTGATTTTCATCATTCAGGGTAAGGTGAAGTTTATCAACAACAAATCCGCTTTGCCCGCCTGATTCAACCCGCAGCTCGTAATGCCCGGCTGACTCAAAATAAACAGAAACTGGCTGTCCGGATCCGGCATCTTCCGTCTGCCATTTTAAAACAGGAGATTTGTCAATGATTAACCGACTGCTTTGTATCAAAAACTGATTCTGATCCAGTATCTGCAATGGCAGTTCACTTTCAGGGGAATTTACTTCTGTAAGATTGGCTAACAGATAAACCGTGTATTCTCCGGGATTTCGAACATAGAACGGAAAGGTGAGTGTGCCGCGGACTGCCGTGGTATCATAAAAAGAAACCATGGATTCGGAGGTGAGAGTAGGCTGAACATGCCAATTGTTTTGTTCCGGCAGGTTTTGGGCATTTATAGAAATAATCCCCTCAACCTCATAAAAATCGGCTTCGGGCACATGAGTGCACGACATTACAAAACAGAGTGAAAAAAGTATTACCAGTTCCCGCGCAAAAAATGTTCGTATTATCTCCACCATTCTTACTCAAATTATCATCATTGGCCGGCCCGTAAAAAACTGCTCTTATTTGATGTCTTCACACCAAGCAATTCCATCATCGCAGGCTTGCCGATTCATTGATAATAACCGAAAAATGTAAGAATGGAAACGGGAATAGCTAAAATTCCGATCTTCTTTTTAACTGTTTGCCTCGTTTACAGCTTTTTTGAAATCTTTAGAAACTTTCAACATGGGAACGTACTGTTCGGGAACAATAACTTCTTCGTTTGTTTTCGGATTTCTTGCAACCCGCTGTGCTCTTTTTACAACCTTAAAACTGCCAAAGCCTCTTAACTCTATCGTCTCACCTCTCTTCATAGCATCAATTACAGTCTCCATAAAGCCATTTACAACAGCTTCAGTTTCTACTTTGGTTAACCCGGTTGATGAAGAGATGATATCAACAATGTCTGCTTTAGTCATAATTTTTTCACTTTAATTTTCACAATTATTTAGTTTAATCTCTGTAGCCACTTATATAGCAATTTATTACAATCAAAGTAATTCCGGAGCTCTTTCGTTCATTTTGTGCCAAAATTTCTATAAAATTTTGCAAAATCTTTTATACCTTCGTTGTTGATTTAACCTATGAGACAAACTGCTTTCTATGGACACTTTTGATCTGATCATCGCCTGGCTTGAAAATCTGATCTGGAATACGCCCGAAGCAATGCCTGCCATGGTTGTTGTGCTACTTGCGTTCGGCATATTTATAACCATCCGCCTCAGTTTTATACAAATCCGGCATTTTAAACACGGGTTAAAAGTGGTTTCCGGTAAATATGATGACCCGAAAGACGACGGGGACATCAATCACTTCCAGGCACTGAGTACCGCACTTTCAGCAACCGTGGGAATCGGAAATATTGCCGGTGTGGCACTTGCCATTCATTACGGCGGACCGGGTGCGCTTTTCTGGATGTGGATTACCGCTATTTTGGGAATGGCCATAAAATATACCGAAGTAACTCTTGCCCAGGAATACAGGATCAAAAACGAAGACGGGACGGTTTCCGGCGGGCCAATGTACTACATTGAAAGAGGTTTGGGCCCGAACTGGAAATGGCTGGCCATTGCATTTTCCATTGCTGCCGCAATTTGCGCATTTTTGACAGGAAATGCCGTACAGGCCAATACCGTAGCCGATGTAATGAACAGCGATTTTGAAATTCCGAGAGCTCTGACCGGATTTGTTACAGCAAGTTTGGTGGCAGCGGTTATTTTGGGAGGAATTAAGCGTATCGGATATGTAACGGCCAGACTGGTACCGTTTATGGCCACAATTTATGTTCTCGCAGGCCTGCTCATTTTACTTCTCCATTACGATCAGGTGATCCCCTCCATTTGGGTGATTTTATCCAGTGCCTTTAATCCACAGGCCGGGGTTCTTGGGGTTGGCTCGGGAACGTTAATTTTCACTCTAAGCTATGGTGTGCAACGCGGGCTGTTTTCGAATGAAGCCGGCCAGGGTTCTGCACCGATTGCCCACTCTGCTGCAAAAACCGATCAACCCGTACGGGAAGGAGTGGTTGCCCTGCTCGAACCTTTTATTGACACCTTGATCGTTTGCACTATTACAGGACTGGTTATTGTAAGTACCGGCGCCTGGGATATGTACCATCCCGCCACTGTAAATCCCCAATCAGACACAGTAAGCTACACCGTAACTGAAGCAGATGATCTCGGCCAAATGGATATTCTTTATTTCGAAAACGGTGTACCTGTAAACGGAGAAATGCACCGCTACGAAATTGTTGTTGATACAATGTATGCCAACCCCGATCAGACCGAACTGTTTACCGGCAGAATTGAAAACGTACATGATGCAGCTATCATCATCAGCGAGCAGGGTGAAGCATTAAACAGGCTCTATGGCGGAGTGGTTGAAAACGGTGCTCCGCTCACAGCAAGAGCTTTCGAAATTGGCCTGAGTCCGTTTTTCCCCGGAGGTGGATTCATTGTAACTCTTTCAGTGCTGCTTTTTGCAGTTTCCACTTCAATCAGCTGGAGTTACTACGGCGACAGAGCTGCACAATACCTCTTCGGGTTCAAGTCAATCTTCTATTACCGGCTTGCATTTGTTGGCATGCACTTTTTCGGGGCAGTGGTGTCACTTACCACTATATGGGCATTTGGTGATGTGATGCTGGGACTAATGGCATTTTTCAACATCATTGCGCTTTTTGCACTATCGGGTGTGGTGCTTAAGATCACCAGAAAATATTTTGAAAATACCGAAGTTTAAAAGTATACCATTTTGAAGACTACAGACCAGGTCACCATCATTCGTCATCCGCTTGTATCAAGAGATTTAACCATACTCAGAAAAACAGAAACCGATACAATCGACTTTCGTACAGCCCTGGGCCGAATCGCCACAATTCTGGCCTATTTTGCTCTCAAAGAGCTCCCTCTGCGCGAAAAAACCATATCAACCCCGATTACTACTGCCCGCGGATATGAGATTGACACCGATATTATCGTTGTGCCCATTTTAAGGGCTGGCCTCAGCCTGGTTGATGCAATTATTGATTTTGTACCTGATGCAAAAGTTGGGCATCTTGGAATGTACAGAGACGAAGACACGCATCAGCCCGTTGACTATTATTCGAAGTTGCCAAACGGCCTGGATGAGGCTTTGGTTTTGCTGGTAGACCCGATGCTTGCAACCGGTGGCAGTGCGGATGATGCCATCAATTTTCTGAAAAAACAGGGTGCAAACAACATCCGGTTTATATCCCTGATTTCGGCACCCGAAGGCCTGGATCGAATTTTAAAGAAATATCCCGATGTTTCCATTATTACTGCAGCAGTTGACGAAAAACTTAACAGCGATGCATTCATCGTTCCGGGCCTGGGCGATGCCGGAGACCGGTATTTCGGTACCGAGTAAATTCGCACTTCTTATCATCTTTTTGTTGACCGCACCTCTTGCATGCACGGATTTGTCTGACTATGATGAAGACCAGATTCGATCCACCATGAACGACTCTTTGATTGTAACAACCGAAAGCTGGAATGTTCAGATGACTTTGATGCAGGAAGGAAGAGCAAGAATGTATATCGAGGGTTCGCACGCAATCAACTATCAGGCCAAAGAACGCAAACATACCACCATAGAAGGGCCTGTTTACGTTCAGCTCTTCGATTCGCTGGGTTCCGTTGAAACCGAGGCGTGGAGCAAACGGGCCATCTATCTTGAAGAGGATGCAGAATTTGAACTTTACGATTCGGTCCGTGTTCAAACGGTTGATGACCGACAGCTTTTTTCAGAATATTTGAAATGGGCTCAAGACACCGACCGGATCACCTCCCCCAATTTTGTGACCATCATTACACCATCAGACAGTATTTCGGGACGTGGCTTTGATGGGTTGACCGACCTCTCTTCCTACACCATCACAGAACCCAGAGGACGGTTAATCGTCGATTAATGCTTCTCAGGTTCACATATCTTCTGGTACTCGCGGGCTTATTTACCGGAACGTTCTCCAGCAGCAACGTACAAGCACAAAGCAGGATAAATATCATCCAGGCCGATCGGGCTGAAGGCGGAATTGTAGATGGACAAAATGTGAGAAAAATCCTGGGAAATGTGATCCTCTCAACCGAAAAAATGTTGATGGAAACAGACAGTGTTTATCAATTTGTGGACCGCAATATGTTGATGGCTTTCAACTCGCAGATTGAAACGGAAAATGAAATGATCTGGGCAGATACGCTCTTTCACAACACCAGGACTGAATTCAGCCGATTGCGGGGCCGGGTTATAGTTCAGTCCGAACAGAATACGGTTTTCAGTGATTCGGTAGATGTAGATCAGCAGAATGATGTCGCTATTTTCAACGTTCCCGTTCGGTTTGAGGACGAAGAGGGAACCCTGATTGCAGAAAACGGGCTCTATTACCAGGCTGTTGACAGCGCCGTATTCCGAGGAAATGTTCAACTGGCCGACTCTACACAATATCTGGAAGCCGATTCACTTTTCATGAACCGTTCTAAAGAGTTATACGAGCTGTTTGGCCAGGTTTTCGCCGATGATTTTGAAGAAAATGTGCGTTTCAGCGGAGAATATCTCTATGCCGATTCGCTCGGTTACCGGCTGCTTGAAAGAGATGCCTGGATGATGGAGGTGAACGAAGCACAAACCGACACCACTCACCTGTTTGCCGAAAAGATTGAGCTTCTTGAAACCGATACCACCTCTTTCATGGATGCATTCCGGCAAGTAAGAATCTGGTCGCCCAAATTTTCTGCCATTGCCGATACCGCTCACTATCGGGATGATCTGGACCAGTTTATACTTCGATCCTCCCCCAAGTTGTGGCAAAAAAATATGCAGCTTACCGGCCCTACAATAGAGGCGTATCTTGAAGATGACGACATCCGGTTCCTGCGATCTTATACCAACCCGATTGTGGTTCAGGAAGATTCAATCACGGGCCGTCTAAACCAAATGGCAGGAGATACGCTGCACGCCTATTTTGAGGAGGGCACAGTTGATCGGATTGTTATTTTTGATAATTCTCAAAGCATCTTTCACAACAAAGACGAAGAGGATCAGCCCGACGGTCTGATTGAAATGATTACAGCCGGTCCGCTGACCATGTACTTTACCGAGGGCGAGATTGATTCGATTGTGGCTAAACAAAATATTGAAGGGTCTTATTTGCCCGAAGATCCTGCCAATATCGACCGTACACTCGACAATTTTCAGTGGGATCCCGATCAAAAACCTGTACGGCCGGAACCCAGGCAACCCAGGCTCCCCCCCATTCCTGAAGAGCGTGCGTTCGACCTTCCGCCAAGATATTTATTATATTTGCAAACCCGAGAAGAAGATGTCGATGATGTAATTGCTGAAGAACTACTATCGGTTCAAAACACCGAATCAGCCTCATCGGGATACACCATTATTTTATACTCATTCTCATCCATCGACAGAGCTGATTCGGCCGCAGGTAATATTGAAATTCCGGATTACAGCATTCAGGTATTTCCATTCAGTCAGAATGGAAATATGTACTACCGGGTTTCAATCGGTCAGTTCGACACCTGGCAACAGGCTTTTGAAGCCGGCAGCACTCTACCGGAGCCATATAACGATCAATTTTTTGTTGACAGTTTTCCCTGACCATCCCAAAACAGACACACATTATGACCGATCACGATCAAGCATATATCATCGATTCTGTTCGAACTCCCTTCGGAAATTTCCGGGGTGCACTTTCCCCGGTTCGGACCGATGATCTTGCGGCACTCGTCATCAAAGAGCTAATGAATCGAAATTCAAGCCTCAGTCCGCAGCAAATTGATGATGTAATATTCGGGTGTGCCAATCAGGCCGGAGAGGACAACCGAAACATCGCCCGAATGGCCCTGCTGCTTGCCGGTCTACCCCACACCGTTCCCGGAGAGACGGTGAATCGACTGTGTGCATCAAGTATGTCTGCCGCAATTCATGCCAACCGGGCCATTAAAGCCGGCGATGGAAATCTGTTTGTTACCGGTGGCGTTGAGCATATGACACGCGGCCCGTGGGTCATCTCGAAAGTATCGACCCCTTTCGGGAATGATGCCGAGATGCACGATTCCAGTTTTGGCTGGCGGTTCATCAACCCGAAAATGGAAGAGTTGTACGGCACAGAGGGCATGGGAACCACTGCAGAAAATCTTGTAGAGAAATATCAAATAACCCGTGAAGATCAGGATAGTTTTGCCGCCTGGTCTCAGCAAAAAGCCGGCGAGGCTCAATCATCCGGCCGGTTTGCAGAAGAAATTGTGCCGGTTGAAATTCCGCGCCGGAAAAAAGAATCATTGATTTTCAGCGAGGATGAGTTCATTAAACCAAAAACCACTCCTGAAATTTTAGCCACACTCAGGCCTGCATTCAAAAAAAATGGCTCGGTAACTGCCGGTAATTCTTCCGGACTCAATGACGGAGCCGTGGCCATGTTGATTGCCTCCGAAAAAGCGGTAAAAAAGCATGACCTTACACCAATGGCAAGAATTGTGGCCTCTGGGGTAGCCGGGGTGGAACCACGAATTATGGGAATTGGTCCGGTTTATGCATCCCAAATTGCTTTAAAACGTTCCGGCTTAAGGCTTGATCAGATGGACATCATTGAGCTGAATGAAGCCTTTGCCGGTCAGATGCTTGCATGCATCCGGGAAATGGGGTTGGAAGATGATGACCCCCGGCTAAACCCGAATGGCGGAGCTATTGCAATCGGCCATCCGTTAGGTGCAAGCGGCGGACGAATTTTGCAGACAGCCGCTATTGAACTTCAAAAACAGAAGAAACAGTATGCTCTCGTTACCATGTGCATCGGTGTTGGTCAGGGATATGCCGTGATATTAGAAAGAATATAGAAGAGAACGGCCAGTTGTGATAAATAAAATTTGTGAAAGTGGCAGTAATCCTGCAAAATTCTGATTAAACTGCTCAATAATAATTGCAATCAATCAGATTTACTCTTATTTTTTTCGACTTATCAATTTTGCAAAATAAAAGAGAATCCCGTGAATACGATTAGTAATAAAACATACAGTGCCAAGCCAGGCTCAGTAGAAAAAAAATGGGTATTGGTAGATGCAGAAGACAAACCGTTAGGAAGGGTTAGTAGTCAGGTTGCATCTATACTCAGAGGAAAAAACAAACCGGAATTTACACCTCACATTGATACGGGGGATAATGTAATCGTCATCAATGCTGAAAAAGTGGCACTTACCGGAAAGAAAATGACGGACAAACAATATTTTCGTCATACCGGATATCCCGGCGGCGAAAAATTCACATCAGCCGAAGAAATGCTCGAGAAGGATCCCACTTCGCTGATCACAAAATCCGTTAAGGGAATGCTCCCGAAAAACAAGCTTGGCAGGAAATTGTTAACCAACCTGCGGGTATATGCAGGCCCGGTTCATCCGCACACTGCACAACAACCGGAAATTATAGAGAACTAAACATTTAATATGGCTAAAGCGAACTATATAGGTCGAAGAAAAACATCCACCGCCCGGCTCTACATAAAAAATGGAAAAGGGGAAATTCTTGTGAATGGTACACCGATAGAAGATTATTTCAGTACCAAGGCAAGGCTAAATATTGCAAGACTCCCACTTACCGTTGCTGAGCTCGATGGCGAATACGATATTAAGGTAACTGTTCGCGGTGGTGGAATTACAGGACAGGCCGGTGCGGTTTCACTTGCACTTGCCCGTGCTATCGACGACCTGCACGAAGACAAACATTCAGTTTTAAAACAACACGGTCTCCTGACAAGAGACGACCGCATGGTTGAACGTAAAAAATACGGACAGCCCAAAGCCCGTAAGAGATTCCAATTCTCGAAACGGTAATGAATATAAAGAGCAGGGTGTAAAGCTCAGTGGGATATCAATCCCGATCAAACTGCCCTGCTGCTTACTCAACAAGTTTATCATGAAAATGCAGTATTACACTGCAGCTTGTAAGCTGAGCCCTGAAAAACACATACACAGCGACCCTTCGCCGAGTGTTTCGTTGCAGTGCAACGGGATGGGTGCCTTGGGGATGACCTGTGTAGAGGACAAACTCAAACAAACATATTTAAAAACATGCCTAAAACTGCTTCAGTAGAAGAACTACTCAAATCCGGTGCCCACTTCGGACACCTTACACGACGATGGAATCCAAAGATGAAAGAATTCATCTTTATGGCCCGCAACGGAATCCATATCATCGACCTCAAAAAAACCGAAAAGTACCTGCAGGAAGCACTCAATGAAGTGACTAACCTTGCACGTGCAGGTAAAACCATCCTGTTTGTGGGAACCAAAAAACAGGCGCAGGATATTATCAAAACCGAAGCTATCCGCTGCGGTATGCCTTTTGCAACACATCGCTGGCTGGGCGGAATGCTGACCAATTTCAGCACGGTTCGAAAAAGTATTTCCCGTATGGAGGAAATTGAAAAAATGAAAACTGACGGCACGTTCGATGAGCTCACGAAAAAAGAAGGGCTGATGCTGGATCGTGAACGTGAAAAACTTGAACAAACTCTGGGTGGTATTGCTAACATGAACCGCCTGCCGGGCGCCGTTTTTGTTGTTGATACCATTAAAGAACACATCGCCATGAATGAAGCGGTGAAACTGAATATTCCCATTGTAGCGATGGTAGATACAAACAGCGATCCCGACATCCCGGACTACATTGTTCCGGCCAACGACGATTCAGCAAGAACCATTCAACTCGTTACATCACTGGTTGCCGATGCCATCATTGAAGGCAACGCCGAACGTGAAGCTATGAAAGAAGAAGAGTTGATGGAACAAGCTGCTGAAGAGGCCAAAGTTGCCGTTGACAAAGATGAAGAACAGCCAGAACAACCGGCAGAACCCGAAGTAAAAACCAAGCGCAGAAAACGCAGAAGGAAAAAAGCCGAGCCTGCTAAAAAAGAGGGTTCAAAGCCATCCAAAACAGAGGATGAAGAGAAGTCAGAAAAAAAAGACAACAATACTGATAAAACCGAAGAGAGCTCTGAGTAAGAGCCTTCTGTAAACCGAAATTGCTAAACAGATACAGACATGAGCATTAGTGCAAAAGATGTAATGAAATTACGCGAAGCCACCGGGGCCGGAATGATGGACTGTAAAAAAGCCCTGACAGAAACCGATGGCGATTTTGACAAAGCCGTTGAATTTTTGCGTAAAAAAGGACAAAAAGTATCCGAAAAACGAGCTGACAGAGAAGCCAACCAGGGACTGGTTTTGATTAAAATCAGTGATGACAAGAAAAAAGCTTCTGCAATTGAAATTAATTGTGAAACCGACTTTGTAGCCAGAAACGACGATTTTCAGGCACAGGCACAGTCATTTCTCAACACTGCGTTTGAACACGAAACCGGCACAATTGAGGAACTTATTGGTCAGAAAACAGACGGGATTACCATTGAAAAACACCTTGAAGAAATGGTGGGTAAAATTGGTGAAAAAATTGAAATCAGCCGTGTGCTGCACATCAACACATCCGGTACTCTCGTGAAATACATCCACCCCGGCAATCAGCTTGGTGTGATTGTTGAATTTGAAGCAGAGATCGACAAAGATGAAGTAGGAAAAGATGTTGCCATGCAGATTGCTGCCATGAACCCGCTGGCCGTAACACGCGACGGCGTTGACACATCTGTGGTGGAAAAAGAGCTTGAGATTGCCAAAGAGCAATTGATTAATGAAGGCAAACCGGCCGAAATTGCCGAAAAAGCCGCTCAGGGTAAACTTCGCCGATTTTATGAAGACAGAGTGCTTCTGGAGCAAAAATTTGTGAAAGACAACGGTATCTCTGTAAAACAGTACCTTGAAAAAGAGAATGTGCCTCTGGTACGATCCTTCCACAGGATCCAGCTCGGAGAATCGTAAAAAGTTGATTAATTAAAAAAGCTGCCTTAATGGTAGCTTTTTTTTTGTCTGAATCTTTTATGTTCCGTTACATTTAAGAATTCTCAACCAAAACCTTATAAACTCGAATATTTTGGCCAAAAACTATAAACGTATTTTACTGAAATTGAGCGGTGAGGCACTGCTTGGCGAACAAGGGCACGGAATTGATGCAAAAATGCTTGCACACTATGCGGATGAAATCAAGCAGGTGCAAAATCACGGAATCGAGGTTTCTGTTGTAATTGGCGGTGGAAATATTTTCCGGGGTATAAAAGGAGCAACCGAAGGAATGGATCGTGTTCAGGGTGATTATATGGGGATGCTTGCCACCATGATTAACAGTATGGCTCTGCAAGACGCTCTGGAAAGAAAAGGAGTCCATACACGGCTTATGAGTGCCATCCGAATGGAAGAGATTGCCGAACCGTATATCCGCCGGCGGGCTGTTCGCCACCTCGAAAAAGAACGGGTTATTATTTTTGGTGCAGGTACAGGCAACCCCTATTTCACTACAGATACTGCCGCATCCCTGAGAGCCATTGAGATTGAAGCTGACGTTATTCTGAAAGGCACACGGGTAAATGGCATTTATGACTCTGACCCGGAAAAAAACAACGATGCCAAAAAGTTCGACACCATTAGTGGAGACGAAGTACTCCAGCGCCGGCTGAATGTAATGGACTTAACAGCGTTTACACTCTGCCGAGACAACAAGACTCCCATCATAGTCTTTAATGTAAACAAAGCCGGCAACCTGCTGAAAGTCGTCAATAAAGACCGCTCGATTGGTACCACAGTAGTTTGGGATAAAAAGTAGTTTTCTTAAATTAAAGGATTCACGGTGTATCCTTATTTGTACAACAGGATATCTGAAACTATACCGGGAGATCCATCAATACAGGCCGTATTGTAACTTAAAACCAAACATGTGAACTATGATACCTGATGAACTTCAAATAATTATCGAAGAAGCCAAAGAAAAAATGGCGGAAGCCACGGCTTTCTGCAAAAAAGAATTTTCTCACATCCGTGCCGGCAAGGCAAGCCCTTCATTGCTCGATCACATAAAAGTAGATTATTACGGATCTCAGACTCCACTCAATCAGCTTGCAACGGTTTCTGCTCCCGAGGCCCGGCTGCTTACCGTACAGCCGTACGACAAATCGGTACTGGAAGACATTGAAAAAGCCATTATGGCATCCAATCTTGGATTAAATCCCAACAACGACGGTACCATCATCAGAATTCCCTTCCCGATGCTGTCTGAAGAGCGACGTAAAGAACTTGTTAAAAAATCCAAAGAAGTTGCCGAGCAGGGGCGCATTAGTATTCGCAATGCAAGACGGGATGCCAACGATGAGATCAAAAAGACCGTTCAGGACGAATCACTGCCCGAAGACAGCCGCTATGAAAGTGAAGAAGAAATTCAAAAACTGACTGACACTTACATCGGCAGAATTGATGAGTTGCTCGAGGTTAAAGAGTCGGAAATTATGACCGTCTGAAACATCCCTCCCTCTCTTGCATCTCAGCGTATTTGCAATTATTCTGCAAGCAGTTTCTGCTTTTTTAAGGAATAATTGTGCTCTGTATTTGCGATATTTCATGCCTGTTGAAACTTGATACGACCAAATCAAACCATCTGATTACATTCTGAAATTTCATCATACTTTCTGAACTCTGATTCTTTTTTCTCGATAGCATTTCATGTATATATCTGAACTTGAATTACACGGCTTTAAAAGTTTTGCCCACAAAACCCATGTCAAGTTTGATGATGGCATCACAGCCATTGTAGGCCCAAATGGGTGTGGAAAGTCGAATATTGTGGATGCACTGCGCTGGGTACTCGGAGAACAGCGCCCCACTCTGCTCCGGTCAAGTTCAATGAGTAATGTAATTTTCAACGGTACGGCCAAAAAAAAGGCTCTCGGAATGGCCGATGTATCTCTCACCTTTGTTAACGACAAAGGAATCTTGCCGGTTGAGTACAGCGAGCTTACCATTACACGGCGGCTGTACAGATCGGGAGACAGTGAATATCTCATCAACAACACTCCCTGCCGGCTGAAGGACATTATGGACCTTTTTATGGATACGGGAATGAGTTCTGACGCCTATTCGGTGATTGAACTGAAAATGGTGGAAGAAATTCTGAATGACCGAAACAACGACCGCCGCCGGTTGTTTGAAGAAGCCGCCGGTGTAACCCGCTACAAAGAAAAAAGAAAACAGACACTCAGAAAACTGGATGAAACGCTGAAAGATCTGCAGCGGCTTGAGGATATTTTGGTTGAAATCCGGAAAAAAGTGCGCTCACTCGAAATTCAGGCCGGAAAAGCCGCGAAAGCCAAAGCTTTCAAAAAAGAGCTGGAGCACCTCGACAAGGCGTACACACTGCATGAATACAGTAATATAAACGAAGAGCTTGAGCCACTTCAAACACGAATCCTCAATTCAGAGAAAGAGAAAAAAGAGATTTCCGGACGCCTCTCGGAACTTGAAGCCACCGAAGAAAAAGCCAGAACCCATCTGCTCGAAAAAGAAAAGGTAGAAGCTGATGCCAAAAGGCGGGTTAGCCAGCTCCACTCCTCCATCCGGGAGATGGAGACCAACCTCACCATTCTGAAGGAAAAAATATCCAATGAAGAAGGTGTCATCAGGCAGTATCAATCGGATATTGAACAGAGTGAGGTTGATATCAAGGAACTGGAAGAGCTGAAAAAATCTCACAAAAAAACTCTCGAAAATCTGGCTGATGAAAAAGAGAAATCCGAGCAGAGTCTAAACAAATCGAAAGATACATTTTCAGACGTTCAACAGAAGTACACAAAAATTCGCCATGAACTGTATGAGCTGGAAATAGCCATCAGTGATGCAAACCAAAAGCTGACATCTCTGCAATCGAGCCGCATTAAACTGGAATCAAAACTGGAAAGCAGTGAAGACGATCAGCTCAGGATTGTCAGGGATATTGAAAATTTTGAGGATGAGATTCTGAACTCAAAAGGCGAACTCGGCCTGATTAAAGAAAAAGCCGATACCCTCTACTCAGATATTGAAAAACAGGAGCAGTTGCTCGAAAAAGCGATTTCCAAGCGCAGTGAACTTGAAGAAAATCAGGAATCGCTCAGGGAAAAACTCCGCTCGTTGAAAAGTGAAAAAGATGCCGTTCAGTCTGAAATTTCTCTTCTACAGAGTATCGCCGAATCGAACGAGGCCATGCCGGGTTCTGTGGCCTATTTGATGGAGCATCACGCCGGAGAATTCCAACTGCTCAAGCCGGTTGGCGAAATTCTTCAAACATCCGAAGAGTATACAGCAGCCCTGGAAGCAGCCCTGGGTGATACCGTAAATTACATCGTCACCGATACTCTGGACAGTGCCAAACGTGCATCTGCTCTTTTAAAAGAAAAAGAAAAAGGCCGGGCGACGTTTGTTCCGATTCAGGCTTTGCATCGTTCGCAAAATCAACTTCCGGGATCCATTCTGGAGCACGTCTGGCACGATGATGAATTTCAAAAAATGGCTCGCCTGCTGCTTGGAAACATCCTGATTGCAGAAGATCTTGAAGAAGCCACCGGGCTGTTAAAAAAAGAAGGAGCGGCAGCCGTAACCCTTGATGGAGACCTGATCACCTCCAACCATATCCTTAAAAGCGGAAGTAAAAATAAGCAGGCCGGAATTCGGCTGGGACTGAAAGACAAACTTGATAAATTATCTCTGAAAGAGTCTGAACTCGACACCGCAATTGAACATCGCGTGGGCCAACTTGAAGAAGTGAAAAGTGAGCGACAGTCTCTGAATGTAGGTGCTATCCGTCAGACCATCAAAGAGCTGCATAAGACTGCCCGGGAGTATGAACAGGATATGAGCCGGTATCAGTCGGGAATACAGGTTTATGAAAAAAACATTGCCGATTTAAAAAACAGAAAAGAAGCCCTGGCCGGCAACCTGGATGTGGCGGCCGAGGAGCTCGAGGAGCTTCAACCAAAGCAGAAAGAATATCAGCAGAAAATTTCGGACCTGAGTAAAGAGCAGCAAGAAAAAAAGAACATATTGCAGAGGCTGGAAGAAGAGCGCGCCATTGCCCAGAATCGCTATAATGATGCCCGCCTGAAACACCAGGACTTGAAGAACAAGGCTGAAAATCTTGAACGCGACATTCAGCGTGCCGAAAACGGCATTTCAAGCATTACCTCAAGGCTGGAAACCCGGAACAAGCTGATGACCGAAAGCCGAAAAAAAATTGAATCCTATTCCGGACAAATCGAACAAACCTCAAAAAAACTCGAAAAATCCCGCAGCGAAAAAACAGTAGCTGATGAAAAGCTTGAACATGCAGAAAAAGAGAGCAGCCGTCAGCGAGGGCACATCAACGAAATTGAAAAAGAGCTGAAAGAACTTCGAAAGAAAAAAGAGGTGAACCTGGAACTTGTGCATCATTTGACGATGGCAAGAGAAAAATTTGAAATGCAGGCACAGGGCCTGGCCGATCATATCTGGGAAACCTATGGTATTTTGATGGATCAGCTCAGTGAAGAACTGCCTGAGGGCATGGAACCGGACGATGCAAAAGTGAAAATTACCTCACTGCGGCAGAAATTGCAGCGAATCGGTGATGTGAACCCGCTTGCCATTGAAGAATTTGAAGAGGAAAAAGAGCGCCTCGATTTTTATGAGGGCCAGATTGAAGATCTTCAGAAAGCTGAAAAAGAGATGCGGGAAACCATCCGGGAAATCAACCAGACTGCAACACTGCGTTTTAACGAAACATTTGAAAAAATCCGGCAAAATTTTAAATCGGTTTTCAGCACGCTTTTTCATGAAGACGATTTTTGCGATCTGATTATCGAAGAAGACGCTGATGACCCGCTGGAATCAAAGATAGAAATCAGAGCCAATCCCAAAGGCAAGCGGCCATCCGGAATCAATCAGTTGTCCGGTGGTGAAAAAACATTGACAGCCATTGCCTTGCTGTTTGCCATCTACCTGGTGAAACCCAGTCCGTTTTGTGTACTGGACGAGGTGGATGCTCCGCTGGACGATGCCAATATTGAGCGGTTTTCTCAAATGCTCCGGACGTTTAGCGAAGACACTCAGTTCATCATCATTACCCACAACAAAAAAACCATGTCGAAGGCAGAGATGATGTATGGAGTAACCATGCCAGAAACCGGTGTGAGCCGCCTGGTGGGGGTAAAGCTGGATGAAGTGGAAGAGGTTTAACCCGGATATCTTACAGAGAATTAGTGAAAAATGATGTAACTTTATGATTATTCTCTCTTAGCCTGCATTTCTCACCAAGAAATTTGGCTTTGGGCAAGGCGTCACTAAAATGGTGGCGGAAACGTACCTGAGTACGTTGAGCAAAACATTTTTGGGAA
>SL_3KL_010_SEDDRAFT_10000121_pt1 | contig 50934 bp, 39 predicted proteins | sample SodLakKL_010_SED_2_FD_10381 | JGI IMG/M metagenome (IMG submission 10381)
GGGGGGTTCCAGAGCGGTCAAATGGGGCAGACTGTAAATCTGTTGGCTTTCGCCTTCGGAGGTTCGAATCCTTCCCCCCCCACTAGCTTGAGCCAAGCGGAAATAGCTCATCCGGTAGAGCGACAGCCTTCCAAGCTGTAGGTGGCGGGTTCGAGTCCCGTTTTCCGCTCAACAACATTAAAACAGGCCGACGTAGCTCAGGGGTAGAGCGCTTCCTTGGTAAGGAAGAGGCCACGGGTTCAAATCCCGTCGTTGGCTCAAAGGTGACATCTTTAGTATACATTAGTGAGTTTATAAGAATCCCTTTTTTAAAATTTAAACATCCAGTTAGATATGGCAAAAGAAAAATTCGTACGTAACAAGCCGCACGTGAATATTGGTACCATCGGTCACGTTGACCACGGTAAAACCACCCTCACCGCTGCGATTACAACTGTATTATCAAACAAAGGTCTTTCTGAAATCAGATCTTTTGATTCAATTGACCAGGCACCCGAAGAAAAAGAAAGAGGTATCACCATCAATACGGCACACGTTGAGTATCAAACTGAATCACGCCACTATGCTCACGTTGACTGCCCCGGCCACGCCGACTATGTGAAAAACATGGTAACGGGAGCCGCACAAATGGACGGTGCTATTCTGGTAGTAGCCGCAACTGACGGCCCTATGCCCCAAACACGCGAGCACATCCTTCTGGCACGCCAGGTTGGTGTTCCTGCTTTGGTTGTTTTTATGAACAAGGTTGACCTTGTGGATGATGAGGAACTTTTGGAGCTTGTAGAAATGGAAATCAGGGAACTGCTTTCTTTCTACGATTTCGATGGTGACAATATTCCCGTGGTTCAAGGTTCTGCCCTTGGTGGACTGGAAGGAGAAGAAAAATGGGTAGAAAAGATTATGGAACTTATGGATGCTGTTGACAGCCATATTCCAAATCCCGTACGTGAAGTTGACAAAGACTTCCTGATGCCTGTTGAAGATGTATTCTCTATTACTGGCCGTGGTACCGTTGCAACCGGTAGAATTGAAACAGGTGTTATCAACTCAAGTGATCCCGTTGAAATTATCGGTATGGGTGCAGAAAAACTAAAATCTGTTGTTACCGGTGTGGAGATGTTCCGCAAAATACTTGACCGCGGTGAAGCAGGTGATAACGTGGGTCTGTTGCTCAGAGGTGTTGACAAAAAAGAGATTACACGTGGTATGGTAATCGTTAAGCCCGGTTCTGTTAAGCCCCATGCCAAGTTTAAAGCTGAGGTTTATATCCTTAAAAAAGAAGAAGGTGGCCGTCATACACCATTTGGCAACAAATATCGCCCACAATTCTTCTTCCGCACAACTGACGTTACCGGTGAAATCTATTTGCCCGAAGGACGCGAAATGGTAATGCCTGGTGATAACCTTACCATTACTGTTGAACTAATCGCAGACGTAGCTATGAACCAAGGTCTTAGGTTTGCTATCCGCGAAGGTGGACGTACCGTAGGTGCCGGACAGGTAACGGAAATTATTGAATAACAATATAGTTCTTACAGGGGGGTAGTCCCCCCTGCATACACGGGTGTAGCTCAATTGGTAGAGTAGCGGTCTCCAAAACCGTTGGTTGAGGGTTCGACTCCTTCCACCCGTGCAAATATTAGAATGTTTGGTTTAGGTAGTAAAAGCCTTGATGTGAGCCTGGCTTTGAAACATCTGAAAAGATTCATTTAAAATTCTCAGAACAGATGAAAAACATAGTTAATTATTTTAAGGAGACTTACGACGAGCTTATTAACAAAGTTTCCTGGCCTACCTGGAGTGACCTGCAGAACAGCGCTGTTGTTGTGTCCATTGCTTCCCTTATAATCGCAGCCGTGGTTTATTTGATGGATATAACTTTTAGCTCCATATTACAAGAATTTTACAAGTTGTTTTTATAAGAAACGAAGCCACTTGTAGAATAGTGATTACCGAATATTCTAATGTTTATCCTTCTTAAGTCACAAGCACAAAAACGGGAATCTATTTCTACTTATTAGTATGAGCGAACAAGTTAAAAAATGGTATGTTGTCAGAGCGGTTAGCGGCGGGGAAAAGAAAGTCAAACAACTTTTAGAGAGTGAGATCAACCGCCTTGGATTAGAGGAGTATGTTTCGCAGGTACTAATTCCCATGGAGAAAGTTTATCAGGTGCGAAAGGGGAAAAAGATAAGTGCAGAACGCAACTATTTTCCCGGGTATGTCCTGATAGAAGCTGCATTAACCGGCGAAGTACCACATATTATAAAAAATGTGCCGGGGGTACTCGGTTTTCTTGGATCAGCCGGAGAGGCTGTACCTTTACGAGAACATGAGGTGAATCGTATACTCGGAAAAGTAGACGAACTCACGGAAAAGGATGAAGAATTAAACATCCCCTTTATCGTTGGTGAATCAGTAAAAGTTACAGACGGCCCTTTCAGTAGTTTTACCGGAGTTATTGAAGAGATTAATGAAGAGAAGAAGAAACTCAAGGTAATGGTAAAGATATTTGGAAGAAAAACGCCCCTGGAATTAAGCTTTATGCAGGTAGAAAAGGAATAGAAACCACGTGCTTTTGGTTTTAGTCTTGATCCCCATACATTAAAAATTATTTAAAATGGCAAAAGAAGTTAGTGCGCTTATCAAACTGCAAATCAAAGGAGGAGCTGCCAACCCTTCACCACCTGTAGGACCTGCATTGGGTGCCAAGGGTGTGAATATCATGGAGTTCTGCAAGCAGTTCAATGCCCGTACACAAGATAAGGCAGGGAAAGTGATTCCTGTTATTATAACAGTGTATAAAGACAAGTCCTTTGTATTTGTAATTAAAACACCCCCTGTTGCAGTTCAACTTAGAGAAGCCGCAAAAATTAAATCTGGTTCAGCGGAACCCAATCGTGCCAAAGTTGCCACTATAAGCTGGGATCAGGTGCGCGGGATCGCCGAAGATAAAATGCCCGATTTAAACTGCTTTACCGTTGAATCTGCCATGCAAATGGTGGCAGGTACAGCTCGCAGCATGGGTGTAAGAATTAAAGGAGCCCGACCCTTTTAAACCTTATTGAAGACATCAATAAAGGTTATTTTTTTAATCAAAGCTTAACGGAATCTGAAAATGGCTAAAATAACAAAAAATCACAAAGAGGCTTTAGCTAAAGTTGATAAAAATAATGTGTATTCCTTGTCTGAGGCGGCTGATTTAGTTAAAAAGATTACCTACACCAAGTTTAATGCTTCCGTTGATTTAGACGTAAGACTAGGTGTAGACCCCAGAAAAGCCAATCAAATGGTAAGGGGTGTTGTAACTTTGCCCCACGGAACAGGGAAAACTGTAAGGGTACTTGTACTCTGTACACCCGATAAAGAAGAAGAAGCCAAAGCTGCCGGTGCTGATTACGTTGGTTTGGATGAGTACATTGAAAAAATCAAAGGTGGATGGACCGATGTTGATGTGGTAGTTACCATGCCCAGCGTTATGCCCAAAGTGGGTGCCCTGGGCCGTGTACTTGGACCACGCGGTCTGATGCCTAATCCTAAAGCCGGTACTGTTACCATGGATATTGGTAAAGCAGTACAGGAAGTTAAAGGGGGTAAAATTGATTTTAAAGTTGATAAGTTTGGTATTATTCATGCTTCCATCGGTAAGGTTGCTTTTGAAAAGAACCAGCTGATTGAAAATGCCAGAGAACTTATCCAAACCATTAACAGGTTGAAACCTGCTGCTGCCAAAGGTACTTATATGAAGAGTGTCTTTTTATCCAGTACGATGAGCCCCGGTGTGGCAGTAGACCCTAAATCAGTTGCTTAATAATAATGAAAGTGCAAGCCCTAACGGGACCTTGCCTTAAAGACGGTGAAACTTATGAAAAAAGATGATAAAGTTCAGGTAATTGAGTCGGTCACCGAAAAGCTGGAAAACAACGAAGTTTTTTATCTTGCAGATACTTCTGAATTAACTGTTGAAACCATCAATAAACTCAGAAGGTTGTGCTTTAAGCGTGGTGTTTCCATGCAGGTTGTTAAAAACACGCTGCTCAAGAAGGCCATGGAGAAATCCCAGAAGGATTTTGAGCCTCTTTTCGATGTATTGAAAGGTGCTACTTCTCTCATGATTGCCCAGGTTGGAAACGGTCCAGGTAAAGTGATCAAAGAATTTCGTAAAAACAGCTCGAAGCCTATCCTAAAAGGTGCCTGGATTGAAGAATCCATTTACATTGGAGATGACCAGCTAGAAAACCTGGCCAGCCTCAAGTCGAAGGAAGAGCTTATCGGTGATATTATTGGCTTACTTCAATCACCTGCGAACAATGTTGTTTCTGCACTCAAATCAGGTGGAAATACACTCTCAGGTGTTCTTAAAACTCTTTCTGAAAAAGAAGGGTAATAATCAATTATTTAGTTTAGTTTACAAAGAAAATCATTAGAAACCCACTTAAAAATCAATAAAAATGGCAGATTTAAAATCTTTCGCAGAACAATTAGTTAATCTGACTGTTAAGGAAGTTAATGAATTGGCAGAGATCCTAAAAGATGAATATGGTATAGAACCCGCAGCTGCTCCGGTTGCTGTTGCTGCTGCAGGCGGTGGCGAAGCTGGTGAAGCAGAAGAGGAACAAACCGAGTTTGACGTTATCCTTAAAGCTCCCGGTTCTTCTAAACTGGCTGTGGTTAAACTTGTTAAAGAACTTACCAGCCTTGGCCTGAAAGAAGCCAAAGAATTGGTAGATGGTGCTCCAAAACCCGTTAAAGAGCAGGTTACCAAAGATGAAGCTGAATCTCTTAAAAAACAATTAGAAGAAGCTGGCGCAGAGGTTGAAGTAAAGTAAGTTCTGATGTGATGACCTTTAAGGATTAGACTTCTTCCGGTTTCTACCCGATGTTGAAGTCTAATCTTTATTGGTATTTATTTATTTTAGTGAATATTGTTTTTTACTAACAACAAACTTTCATACCTTGGCCGCAACAAAAGTAACAAAAAACAGAATTAACTTCGGATCCGTTATCAGGCATTTTGAATATCCTGATTTTCTCGAAGTTCAAGTCAAATCTTTTCAGGATTTTTTCCAACTGGAGACTACTCCTGAAAACAGAAAAGAAGAAGGCCTTTTTAAGGTTTTCGCTGAAAATTTTCCCATATCAGATGCCCGAAACAACTTTGTTCTTGAATTCCTGGATTACTTTATAGACCCTCCCAAGTACTCTATTCAGGAATGTATAGAACGGGGACTAACCCACAGTGTCCCACTTAAGGCAAAACTTAAACTCTATTGTACTGACCCCGAACACGAAGACTTTGAAACCATTATTCAGGATGTGTACCTGGGGACTATCCCTTATATGACACCCAAAGGGACATTTGTTATTAATGGTGCTGAAAGGGTTGTTGTATCTCAACTTCATCGTTCACCCGGTGTGTTTTTCGGAACCAGTGTACACGCAAACGGTACGCAACTTTATAGTGCCAGGATTATTCCTTTCAAAGGTTCATGGATTGAGTTTGCTACGGACATCAATAATGTCATGTTTGCTTATATCGACAGGAAGAAAAAATTACCTGTAACAACTTTGCTTCGCGCCATTGGCTTTGAAAGTGACAAAGAAATACTTGAAATTTTTGATCTTGCCGATGAGGTAAAAGTTACCAAAACCGGACTGAAAAAGCACGTGGGGCGTAAATTGGCCGCCAGAGTACTGCGTTCATGGATTGAAGACTTTGTGGATGAGGATACCGGGGAAGTTGTTTCCATCGAAAGGACCGAGGTTATCATTGACCGTGAAACAGTGCTTGAAAACGAACACATTGAACCTATCCTTGAATCGGGAGTAAAAACAATTATTCTACATAAAGAGGATATTAACCTCAGTGATTTTGCCCTCATTTATAATACCTTACAGAAAGATACCACCAACTCTGAAAAAGAGGCCGTTGAGTTTATTTACAGATTACTCCGAAATGCCGATCCACCCGATGATGAAACGGCAAGGAGTATGATCGAAAAGCTCTTCTTTTCTGATAAGAGATATGATTTGGGCGATGTGGGACGTTACAGGATTAACAAGAAACTTAATCTTTCCATTGACGCCGAAACAAAAGTCTTAACCAAAGAAGATATCATCAGCATTGTTAAATACCTCATTGAGCTGGTCAATGCAAAAGCTGATGTGGATGATATTGACCACCTGAGTAACCGTAGGGTTAGAACTGTAGGCGAACAGCTTTATGCACAATTTGGTGTAGGTTTGGCTCGTATGGCTCGGACCATCAGGGAGCGGATGAATGTGAGAGACAATGAAGTATTTGCACCCACCGACCTTATCAATGCCAAAACCCTTTCTTCGGTCATTAATTCATTCTTTGGTACCAACCAGCTTTCTCAGTTTATGGATCAAACCAATCCATTAGCTGAATTGACCCACAAAAGACGTATGTCAGCCCTTGGGCCGGGTGGGTTGTCACGCGAAAGAGCTGGATTTGAGGTAAGGGACGTTCACTTTACCCACTATGGACGACTTTGTACTATTGAAACGCCCGAAGGTCCCAATATTGGTCTTATTTCTTCTCTTTGTGTATTTGCCAAAGTGAATGAACTGGGTTTTATTGAAACGCCTTATTTTAAACTCGATGAAGGCAAAGTTAAATTCTCTGAGCCGCCTGTATATTTATCGGCAGAGGAAGAAGAAGAGAATATAATCAGCCAGGCCAATGTACCCATAAATAAAGATGGCACCTTTAAAGAATCACTGGTTAAAGCACGTTTCCAGGCAGATTACCCTATTGTTGAACCCGAAAAGGTTCAGCTGATGGACGTGGCGCCCAACCAGATTGCTTCCATTGCTGCTTCTTTAATCCCATTTCTTGAGCATGATGATGCAAACCGTGCATTGATGGGAAGTAACATGATGCGTCAGGCAGTGCCCTTGCTCAATCCTGAATCCCCAATTGTAGGTACTGGCCTTGAAAAGAAGGTTGCTGAAGACTCCAGGGTGCTTCTTCATGCTGAAGGTGATGGCATTGTTGAGTATGTAGATTCCGAAGAAATCATTATCCGTTACTCAAGAAGTGACGACGAAAAGTTGGTGAGCTTTGAGGATGATGTAAGAATTTATAAACTAACCAAGTTTGCCAAAACCAATCAGAACACCTGCATCAACCTTAAGCCGATTGTAACCAAAGGGCAGAAGGTTGAAAAAGGTCAGCTGCTAAGCGAAGGTTATGCTACTCAAGATGGTGAGCTGGCTATTGGTCGAAACCTGAAAGTGGCATTTATGCCCTGGAAAGGGTACAATTTTGAGGATGCCATTGTAGTGTCTGAAAAAATTGTACGCGAGGATATCTTTACATCTATTCACATTGAAGAATTTTCTCTTGATGTACGTGATACCAAGAGAGGTGTTGAAGAACTAACCAGTGATATTCCCAATGTTAGTGCAGATGCTATCAAAGATCTGGATGAAACAGGATTGATTCGCGTGGGTGCTGAAGTGAATGAGGGAGATATTCTTATTGGTAAAATAACCCCCAAAGGGGAAACCGATCCTACCCCCGAAGAAAAGCTTCTGCGTGCAATTTTTGGTGATAAAGCTGGCGACGTGAAAGATGCATCGTTGAAAGCACCTCCTGCTACCAAAGGTGTGGTTATTGACAAGAAGCTCTTCTCCAGAGTGATGAAAGATAAAAAAGCGAAAACCAAGGAAAAAATCGTCATCGAAAAACTTGATGAAGAATTTAACAAGGAAGTCGCTGAGCTGAAATCCAAACTTATTGATAAACTTATTGTCCTGGTAAGTGGAAAAACCTCCCAGGGCGTATCCAATAGCCTGAAAGAAGTAGTTGTAGCCAAAGGGACCAAGTTTACCCAGAAGGTACTGCAAACCCTTGACTACTCCATTATCAACCCCAACAACTGGACCACGGATAAGCAAAAGAATGAGTTAATCAAAGAATTGCTGCACAACTATTCCATCAAGTTTAAGGATTTGTTGGGTACCTACAACCGCAAGAAGTTTACCGCCACGGTGGGAGATGAATTACCCTCCGGTATTGTACAGCTTGCCAAGATTTACATGGCCAAGAAACGTAAACTTAAGGTGGGTGATAAAATGGCTGGTCGTCACGGTAACAAGGGTATTGTTGCACGTATTGTACGCCAGGAGGATATGCCATTCTTGGAAGATGGTTCTTCAGTTGATATCGTACTTAACCCCCTGGGTGTGCCTTCAAGGATGAACCTCGGGCAGATTTATGAAACAGTACTGGGTTGGGCTGGTGAAAAACTGGGTGAGAAATACGGTACACCCATTTTTGATGGTGCTAATATTGATCAGATAAATGAACTCATGCGTAAGGCTGGATTACCTGAAAATGGTAAGGTGCATTTGTATGATGGAGGCACCGGAGAACGTTTTGACCAGCCTGCAACAGTAGGGGTTATTTATATGCTTAAGCTGGGGCACATGGTTGATGATAAAATGCATGCCCGCTCCATTGGACCCTACTCTCTTATTACACAGCAGCCTTTGGGTGGTAAAGCCCAGTTTGGTGGTCAGCGTTTTGGTGAGATGGAGGTTTGGGCTCTGGAAGCTTTTGGTGCGGCTAATACATTGCAGGAAATTTTGACTGTTAAGTCGGATGATGTCATAGGGCGAGCCAAAGCTTATGAAACCATTGTTAAAGGCGATAACTTGCCAACTCCTGGTGTACCCGAATCATTCAATGTTCTGGTACACGAGTTACGAGGACTCGGTCTTGACATCAAGTTTGAATAATAATATGATTACACTTTATGCAGGCTTTTGCCTGCATAAAGTGATACTGTCAAAAGCAAGTCAACCTTGCTCTACTATCATATTAAAAGATACATTTTACAACAATAACAACTTCCTATGGCTTTCAGAAAAGAATCCAATGTAAAAAGCAATTTTTCTCAAATAACGATCAGCCTTGCTTCTCCAGAATCAGTCCTGGAAAGGTCGCATGGTGAAGTTCTTAAACCAGAAACCATTAATTATCGTACATATAAGCCTGAACGTGACGGATTATTTTGCGAAAGAATTTTTGGGCCGGTAAAAGACTGGGAGTGCCATTGCGGAAAATATAAACGTATTCGCTATAAGGGTATAGTTTGTGACCGTTGTGGTGTTGAAGTAACTGAGAAAAAAGTAAGAAGGGAAAGGATGGGGCACATTAAATTGGTGGTACCTGTTGCCCATATTTGGTTTTTCCGTTCTCTGCCCAACAAAATAGGTTATCTGCTGGGTCTACCATCCAAAAAACTTGATCAGATAATTTACTATGAGCGATATATTATCGTAAATCCTGGTGTTAAGTCTGATGAATATAACAAGCATGACTTTTTAACCGAAGAAGAGTATTTTTCTATCCTTGAAACTTTGCCCAAGGATAACCAGTTGCTCGAAGATGATGATCCAAATAAATTTAAAGCTATGATGGGAGCTGAAGCTCTTAAAGAGTTGCTTCTCAGGCTCGATTTGGATCAATTGTCTTATGACTTAAGGCACAAAGCTAATACCGAAACATCTCAGCAAAGAAAAGCTGATGCATTGAAAAGGCTCCAGGTTGTAGAAGCATTCCGTGATGCCAATGCACGTATGGATAATAAACCGGAGTGGATGATTGTTGACGTTGTGCCAGTTATACCCCCAGAGCTAAGGCCTTTGGTTCCACTGGATGGTGGAAGGTTTGCTACCAGTGACCTTAACGACCTTTACCGCAGAGTAATTATTAGAAATAACAGGCTCAAAAGACTTATTGAAATAAAAGCCCCTGATGTGATCCTGAGAAATGAAAAAAGGATGCTTCAGGAAGCTGTGGACTCATTGTTCGATAATTCGCGCAAAACCAATGCTGTTAAGACAGAATCCAACAGGCCTCTTAAATCTTTAAGTGACAGTCTGAAAGGAAAACAAGGTCGCTTCCGTCAGAATCTTTTGGGTAAAAGAGTTGACTACTCTGCCCGTTCAGTGATTGTTGTAGGTCCTGAGCTTGCATTGCACGAATGTGGTATTCCCAAAGAGATGGCTTCTGAGCTGTACAAACCTTTCATCATTCGTAAGATGTTGGAGAGGGGTATTGTGAAAACAGTTAAGTCGGCCAAAAAAATTGTAGACCGTAAAGACCCTGTTGTATGGGATATCCTTGAAAACGTACTGAAAGGTCACCCAGTTCTGTTAAACAGGGCTCCTACACTTCACAGGCTTGGTATTCAAGCCTTCCAGCCTAAACTTATCGAGGGTAAAGCTATTCAGCTGCACCCACTGGTATGTACAGCTTTTAACGCGGACTTTGATGGTGACCAAATGGCCGTACATTTACCATTGGGTAACGCCGCTATCCTTGAAGCTCAGTTGTTAATGCTGGCTTCACACAACATCTTGAATCCTGCCAATGGCGCCCCAATTGCAGTTCCTTCACAGGATATGGTTTTAGGGCTGTATTACATGACCAAGGCCCGCAAAGATACACCCGAATTTCCAATGAAAGGAGAAGGGCTTACCTTCTATGGACCCGAAGAGGTTATGATTGCCTTTAATGAAAAGGCCATTGATCTTCATTCGATTATCAATGTGAAAGTGAAGGTTAGAGAAAATGGAAAATTGGTGGACAAAGTTGTGGAAACTACCACAGGTCGTGTTATGTTCAACGAAGTAGTCCCTGATGAATACGGTTTTGTAAATCAATTGCTCACCAAAAAAGCTTTGCGTGATATTATTGGTGGAATTATGAAAGTGACTGGAATTGCCCTTTCTTCAAAATTTCTTGATGATATCAAAGACCTTGGGTTTTTCATGGCTTATAGAGGTGGCCTTTCCTTTAACCTGGGAGATATTTTGGTTCCCGAGGAAAAACAAATTCTTATCAACGATGCCAATAGCCAGGTTGAAGAGGTACGTGGAAACTATAGTATGGGGTTTATTACCAACAATGAACGTTACAACCAGATTATCGACATCTGGACACATACCAATGCTAAGCTCACCAAGGTCCTTATAGATAAAACCACAGCTGACAACCAGGGTTTCAACCCGGTATATATGATGCTCGATTCAGGTGCCCGTGGTTCTAAAGAACAGATTCGTCAGCTTTCAGGTATGCGTGGTTTGATGGCCAAGCCCCAAAAGTCAGGAGCTAAAGGAGGTGAAATTATTGAAAACCCCATTTTGTCAAACTTTAAGGAAGGGCTATCTGTACTTGAGTACTTTATCTCCACACACGGTGCCCGTAAAGGTCTTGCCGATACTGCACTTAAAACTGCCGATGCCGGATATCTTACCCGTAGGCTGGTAGATGTATCCCAGGATGTTATTGTTACAGAAGCCGACTGTGGAACTTTGCGTGGTCTTACTGCCACCGCCCTGAAGAACAATGAAGAAACTGTAGAAACACTTTATGAGCGTATTCTGGGACGTACTGCATTGCATGATGTAACGGATCCAACAACGGGTGAGCAAATTGTAAGTGCTGGTGAAGAATTGACAGAGGAAATTAGCCAGGTTATAGAAGATTCACCGGTTGAGGCAGTAGAAGTAAGGTCGGTACTTACCTGCGAGTCTAAGAAAGGTGTTTGTGCAAAATGCTATGGCAGAAACCTGGCAACCGGCCGGATGGCTCAGAAAGGGGAAGCCGTTGGTGTTGTTGCAGCACAGTCTATTGGTGAGCCCGGTACACAGCTTACTTTGCGTACTTTCCACGTGGGTGGTACAGCAAGTAACATTGCTACTGCATCAAAAGTTAACGCCAAATACGGTGGTATCCTTGAAATCGACGAACTCAGGGCTGTACCCTTTACCAGTGCAGAAGGTCGTGAATACTTTGTGGTTATAGGTCGATCTGCTGAAATGCGGATTGTGGATAAAAACACAAAGATGGTTCTTACCACACAAAATATTCCCTATGGTGCCAATTTATATTTTGAACATGGTGCCGAGGTAAAAAGTGGAGATTTAATTTGTGAGTGGGACCCCTATAACGCAGTAATTATTTCAGAGGTGTCGGGTAAAGTTGTATTCAACAACATGATAGAAGGTTCAACCTATCGTGTGGATAGTGATGAACAAACCGGATATCATGAAAAGGTGATTGTCGAGACTAAAGATAAAACCCGTAATCCATCTGTGAGTATTGTTAACAAAGATGGAGACATTCTCCGAAACTATGATATGCCCGTTGGTGCACACATTGGTATCAATGAAGATCAGGATGTAATTACAGGGTCTATTGTTGCTAAGATACCCCGAGCCATTGGGAAGTCTGGAGATATCACCGGTGGTCTGCCAAGGATTACTGAGCTTTTTGAAGCTAGGAACCCATCTGATCCTGCCGTCGTTTCTGAAATTGATGGGGTTGTTTCTTTTGGTAAGAAAATTAAAAGAGGTAACAGGGAAGTGATTATTACCTCTAAAACAGGTGACGAAAAAAAATACCTGGTTCCCCTTTCCAAGCAGATACTTGCACAGGAAAATGACTTTGTAAAGGCGGGTACACCATTGTCTGACGGACCAACTACACCTGCTGATATTCTCGCCATTAAAGGACCTACCGCTGTTCAGGAGTACATCGTGAATGAAGTTCAAGAGGTGTATCGTATGCAGGGTGTGAAAATTAATGATAAACACTTTGAGGTAATAGTACGCCAGATGATGCGTAAAGTAACCATCGAAGATCCGGGTGATACAAGATTCCTGGAAAATGAAATTGTCAACAAAGTGGACTTCATGGAGGAGAACGATTCAATTTTTGGCAAAAAAGTTATCGAAGACCCCGGTGATTCTGCTTTGAAACCCGGACAGATTATCACAGCCCGCAAGCTCAGGGACGAAATCTCTGTTTTGAAGCGTAAAGACAAAAAACTTATTGTTGCACGCGATGCCAGGGGAGCCACTGCCCGTCAGCAGTTGCAAGGTATTACCAGGGCATCACTGCAAACCAAGAGCTTCATTTCAGCTGCTTCATTCCAGGAAACAACCAAAGTACTTACCGATGCAGCAGTAAATGCAAAAGTAGATACTTTGCAAGGCCTTAAAGAAAATGTTATTGTTGGACATCAGATACCAGCAGGTACTGGATTGCGTGAGTATGAAAATATCATTGTAGGCTCAATGGATGAATATAATTTGTTGATGGCTTCCAAGAAAAAGGTTGAAGAGGAAGAAAGCGATGAAGACTAGTTTTAATTGATATAAGAACTTAAAAACTATATTATGTCTGAACAAGAGAAGAAAAAGCCAGCAGGAAACCAAATTAATATTGAGTTGGGTGATGAAATAGCACAGGGGATTTATTCCAACCTCGCTATCATAACACACTCCAATACTGAGTTTGTGCTTGACTTTGTGCGGCTCATGCCTGGCTTGCCCAAGGCTAAAGTTAAATCCAGAATCATTATGACACCCCAGCATGCCAAAAGGCTGCTTAAGGCCCTTAATGAAAATATCACCAAGTATGAAAAGAATAACGGCCCCATCAAAGATATTGAGCCCAAAAAGCTACCCATGAACTTTGGTGGACCAACCGCCCAGGCTTAAATTAAAGCACGGGTGATAATAAGCCCCCGAACCTTTAATAGGGATTGAATTCTTTTTAGTACATTACAATAAAAGCCTGATTATGGGATTGCAAATTGCAATTCCGATAATCAGGCTTTTTATGAATTGTTTCACAGGAGCTGCTTTCCTGTAACTGTAACATAGCTTTGAAAGCTATGGATAATGGCCCACTCTATCCCGTTTCAGAGGTTTATATGAATCCAATAAGTTCTTTGAATATGAGGGTTAATTTAGGTTCGGCTTCACCTGCGGCGTTTTGTACTTCATCATGTGTTGTTCCTTTGTCACAGTCATCCGCAACAGCAAGGTTTGTGATCACCGATATGCCGAAACATACAACTCCCATGTGTCTTGCCACGATTACCTCCGGTACGGTAGACATTCCGGTTGAATCAGCTCCGAGAATTCTAAACATCCGGTATTCGGCAGGGGTTTCAAGGGTTGGGCCTGGGCTTCCTACGTATATACCTGTTTGATATTTGATGTGGTTCTCTTTTGCTATTTGTTTGGCTTTCCTAACCAGTTTCTTGTCAAAAGCTTCACTCATTTCAGGAAACCTTGTTCCAAGCTCATCCATGTTCTTGCCTCTAAGTGGGTTTTCAGGAAACATGTTTATCTGGTCTTTGATAATCATTAAGTCTCCCACATCAAATGATGGATTTAGCCCACCTGCCGCATTGGATAGAAACAGATGGGTAATCCCCAGCATTTTCATTACCCTGACCGGGAAAGTAACCTGTTGCATATTGTATCCTTCATAGTAATGAAACCTGCCCTGCATGGCCACAATTTGTTTTCCCTCAAGGTTTCCGAAAATCAATTTACCATCGTGTCCCTCCACGGTGGATACCGGAAAGTTTGGAATATCACTGTATGAAAAGCTATGCTTGATGTCTATGGAGTTAACCAAGCCTCCCAGCCCTGACCCCAATATGATTCCTGCTTCAGGTGAAAACCCTGTTTCTTCTTTCAAAAAATCCGCGGTCTCTTTAATCTTTTCTATCATGTTAAGTGATTTTTTATGGTATAAGAAATCTGTTGTATCCAACAAAAATAATCAATTGTTAATGGAAAACCTTATAAAAACCGTCTGCTTGTTACTTTTTACCTGTTCCCTTACGGCTTACTTCTATTGTAAGGGTGGTATTGACGGTTGCTTGACATGCGTATATTGGTTCATTCTGCCGCTTCGGAACTGGGCGAATGATGATTCAGGCTTTGTATAAACCATGGTTGTCTTTTGCAAAATTGATTGCAATTCCAGGGTTTATGGACATTTTTTGCTTTGATATTACTTTTTCAAGGCTACAGCCCCCCTTTGCATTCGTCATAATTGTGTAACTTTGTACAATTTTACCAGTCAGAAAAACTAAACTTTACCTGGGGCTAATTGTTTTGTTGTAAGCTTTTAGCAAATTGATTGCATCCTTTTTTTGATTAGTTTACAGACTGATTTGTTAGTATATTATTTCGTTGTTGTGATGTTGAAACTTACTCTTAAACTCATTCTTTTATCTGTTTTTATTATGATAACTTCATCTTGTACCGATACCTCCAAAGACACTGAATCGTATTTGCTTATAAAAAATACCATGATTTTAACCATGGATGCAAAAGAAACTTTTTATGAGCAGGGTAGTTTGGTCATTAAAGGAAGTGTTATAAAGGAAATAGGCGAAACAGAGCATATGCTTGAAAAGTATCCCTCAGCTCAAATTGTTGATGGAGCAGGCAAGCTTGCCATGCCGGGTCTGATTAATTTACATACCCATATACCCATGACCATTTTCAGGGGTTATGCTGATGATTTGCCGCTTCATGAATGGCTTTACGACCACATCTTTCCTGTTGAGTCAGAGTTTATAAATGCAGAGAACGTTAAATTGGGAAGCAAACTCGCTGTTGCTGAAATGCTCAGAAGTGGAACCACCACCTTTAATGACATGTATTATTACATTGATGAGATTGCATCTGTAGTTGACGCAACGGGTATTCGTGCTGTACTGTCAGAAAGTGTTATTGATTTTGCTGCACCCAACAGTCCTACACCCGCACATGGCCTGAGGGTCAGTGAGGAGATGATAAAAAAATGGAATGGGCATCCAAGGATAACTATCTCTGTTTCTGCCCACGCACCATACAGTGCATCTGGTGATTTGATAAAGAAAGCCAAAGCCCTGGCTGATAAATATGATGTACCTTTTAATATTCATGTTGCCGAAACCCGCAAGGAGTTTGATCAATCCCTTAAAGATTTTGGGTTTACCCCTGTTGGTTATCTTGATAACCTGGGGGTGTTAAGTGACAATGTTATTGCTGCTCATGGAGTGCATCTAACTCCTGAAGATATAGAAATTCTCGCTGCACGCGGGGTGAGCGTTGCTCATAACCCGGAATGCAACATGAAACTTGCCAGTGGTGTAGCGCCTGTGCCTGAACTCTTAAACGCAGGTGTTAAAGTAGGCTTGGGCACCGATGGTGTTGCCAGCAACAACAATATGGATGTATTTGAAGAAATGAATACATCGGCTATTTTGCATAAGTTGAATAGTGTAGACCCCACAGTTGTAGATGCGCAAACCGTAGTGGAAATGGCTACCATGGGTGGTGCAAGAGCCCTGGGAATGGAAAATGAAATTGGCTCCCTTGAACCCGGCAAAAAAGCTGATATTATCATGCTAGACCTGATGCAACCTCATGCTCACCCCATGTACAACATATACTCTTTGTTGGTATATAGTATGAAAGGTTCAGACGTGGAAACCGTAATTGTTGATGGGAAAATTGTAATGCATAAAGGTGAGTTTACCAACCTGGATGAGGATGGGCTTTATGATAAAATTGAGAAAATCGCTGATAAAATCCGTGAAAAAAGCCAGGAGATAGCAGAACTAAACGGACGTAGCAAGCAACATCAGTAATCTGCAAATCTCTTATTTTATGTAGTGTGGGTTTAGCCGCCGCGTCATTTGCTGATCAATTAACCTGAAAAGTTGTTTTGGGGAGTATTTTCGCCAGTTTAGGTCATTAAAGTGTTTGCCAAATGCAATATAGTAATCAATATTTGCAGATTCAAACTCGCGGATTATGAAATCTCTGAAGTTGATTCCTGCAATCCAGCCTTCCTCCACTTCGTCAAACCATTCCTGGTAGTAGCAATCATCAGAATAGTGGAAGTTCAACACGTTTTCACCCATTAAAATAAACTTGTTGATATCCTCATGCATCATCGGTTCTATGATGTTTCTTTTCAGATACATGATATCGTTGTGCAGGCAATCATTCCATTCACCAATCAGCTCAATGATAGCCACACTCTCCTCATAATCTGCATAAAGTATTTTGATAAAAAGTGTAGGCGAGCCTATTTCATCCCATTGAGGATGAATCAAATGATTGTAAATGGCATGGGTAAACTCAAACTCACTGTATATTCTTCCAAAAAAGGGTGAGCGATCATCCTCCGAAGCGATATAATAGTTTCTCCATGAGTAAAAAGGCTCAATATCGTGCATATACTGCTCGTATTGGTTTTACAATAGGCTAACCGGGGCTGCCAAACTCCTTAATGTAATTAAAGGTATGAATTTTTTATCCGGTGAGCAACTTTTCAACCCAAAGTGATTGTTAAATTAAGTAAATGGGTGATATTTAGTAGAGCATTTTCTTTTCCAAATCCAGCCAGGCTTTAAAAGGAGCAAAGTAGCTTTCCGGCTTTACCACTAAAGTCGGGATTTCTCTTTTGCTAACTGGCATTGATACTTCTTTATAGATATAAGAATCATCAAAGCCTGCTTTGGCTGCGTCTGTGTTTTCAGCAGCAAAAACAAGCATTTTGGGTCTTGCCCAATAGATGGCTCCCAGGCACATGGGGCAGGGCTCGCAACTTGAGTATATGATACAGCCATCCAGCTGGTAGTGCCCCATATTTTTACAGGCATCGCGTATGGCTACTACTTCGGCATGGGCGGTAGGATCGTTTGCAGAAGTAACCTGGTTCACCCCGCGTCCAATTATTTCTCCCTCTTTAACCACTAAAGCCCCAAAAGGTCCTCCATTACCGGTTGGAACATTTTTCTTTGCCATCTCTATGGCTTCCTTGATAAATTTTTCGTGTTCCTGCATATGTCAATTGTCAACTTTTTACACCGCTAAATTAACGATTCTTGCAGTTTATTACCACATTTAAATAACAGAAAGGATAAAAATAGATCATCCTGACCAAAACCCCTTGTCAGACCTCTGTCTTTCATTTCTTATTATCTTTGATAACAGAAAAAATTACTAATTTACAAGGACTTATTAATTACTTATGGACTGGCAAAATCTTTTAGCTCCAGCTCGCTTCGGACAGAAAGAGCAGCAAAACAAAAACCTTGATGATATTCGTAGTGAGTTTCAACGGGATTATGATCGCATCATTTTTTCATCTCCATTTCGCAGATTACAGAATAAGACCCAGGTGTTTCCCCTGCCCGGGAGTGTTTTTGTTCATAACAGGCTTACCCATAGCCTGGAGGTAGCAAGTGTTGGCAGATCGCTGGGAAATATCGTTTATTCAAAAATCAGCCATCTGCTTGACGAAAAAGACACAGGGGTGGTAAGGGAAATAGATACCGTTATTGCTACTGCCTGTCTTGTCCACGACTTAGGAAATCCACCCTTTGGTCATAGCGGAGAAAAATCCATATCTCATTTCTTTTCTCACGGAAAGGGAAAAGAGGTGAAAGCCCAGGTGTCTGAAAAACAGTATGCTGATTTAACAAGTTTTGAAGGCAACGCAAATTTACTACGCTTGTTGACTCATCAGTTTCAGGGCAGAAGAAAAGGAGGCTATGTGCTTACTTATGCTTCATTGGGTACCATGATCAAGTATCCTTATGACTCTACTTCCCCTGCCACAAAGGGTAAGTTTGGCTTTTTTCAAACGGAAAAGGACACCTTTGATGATATTATGCAGCGTTTGCAAATCCCTGTTATTGATAAGGAAAATGTAAAATATGCAAGACATCCGCTGGTTTATCTCGTTGAGGCTGCAGATGATATTTGCTACCAGGTTATGGACCTTGAAGACGCTCATAAACTTAATATCCAAAGCAAAGAACAGGTGCAAAAGCTCTTTATGGCTTTTTTTCATGCTGAAAAAGACAAAGCTCTGATTAAAAAAATTAATTTCACTTTAAAAGAGGTTACAGACTCCAATGAGCAAATCGCTTTTTTACGGGCAATGGTTATCGGCAAGCTGGTTAATGCCGCAGCAAGTGTTTTTGAAGAAAACTACCAACAAATTATGCAGGGTACTTTTTCTGCAAAAATCCTTGATCTTATTGAGCCCACCCTGCTTGAGGCCATGAAAACCTGTAAGCGTACCTCCATTATGGAAGTTTACAAACATCCATCGGTTGTGAAAATAGAAATATCTGGATATAATGTTATTGGTGCCTTGTTGGATGAGTTTTATCAGGCCATTTTTTACCCCGACTCAGATTATTCCCAAAAAATTCTCTCGCTTATGCCTAAACAGTATGATAGTCAAAGCGATGATCTTTACCTGAAAGCCCGTTCGCTGGTGGATTTTATTTCTGGTATGACAGATGTATACGCTGTTGACTTGTTTAAGCAAATAAAAGGGTATGAACTTTAGCTATGCAATGTGTCTATGGAAATTAAAGAGCTACTGGAAATAAGCTATAAAAAGTATAATCACCCTTCTTTCATTGCTCTCGATCCCATCAGTATCCCCCACGGTTTTGAACTAAAAGAGGATATTGAAATCTCAGGCTTTCTGGCTGCAACTATTGCATGGGGGCAACGCACTACCATTGTGAAAAACGCTTCCGAAATCATGAAGTTAATGAGCCACCAACCTTATCGTTTTGTGATCGAGTGTACAGAAAAAGACCTGAAGGTATTTGAAGGTTTTGTGCATCGCACCTTTAACACGGTAGACCTGTGTACTTTTATATTTGCCCTGAAAAACATTTATCAGCAATATGGAGGTATGGAGAAGGTGTTTGCGGAAGGGTTTACTAAAGGAGGCATGAACTACGCCATTGCCCATTTTCGTGATGTATTTTTCAGGATGCCGCACCAAAAACGAACCCGTAAACACGTGAGTGACCCACTCAGTGGCTCCTCCGCCAAAAGAATCAACATGTTCTTGCGGTGGATGGTAAGAAAGGACGATATGGGGGTGGATTTGGGTATTTGGCAGTCATTCAGGGCGAACCAGCTTATTTGTCCATTGGATACACACTCCGGCAGGGTGGCCAGGAAGCTGGGTTTGCTCTCCCGTAAGCAAAACGACTGGAAAGCTGCCGAAGAACTTACCCAAAACCTTCGGATACTTGACAAATCTGATCCTGTGAAGTATGATTTTGCCTTGTTTGGCCTGGGGGTGTTCGAAAAGTTTTAAAAAGTAAATGGCCGTTGGTTTCCTTACCCCACTGGTGGCTAAAGAAACCAACGGTTTGATGATTGCCGGATTTACGCCGGGTTGACTATTCTGTTGATTTGGTTTAACTCATCATGTGAAAAGTTTGTGTTGTTGAGCGCCTGCAGGTTATTCTCCAACTGTCCTACACTGCTGGCTCCAATGAGGACTGAGGTGACACGCTGATCTTTTAGCAGCCATGCTATGGACATTTGTGCAAGACTCTGTCCGCGTTGTTGGGCAATATCGTTTAGGCTTCGGATTTTTTCTAATTTCTCATCCGTAATCTGGTCCTTTTGCAGAAATCCTGTTGATTTTGCTGCCCTGGAGTCCTCCGGAATGCCCTGCAAGTATTTGTCGGTGAGCAAGCCCTGTGCTAATGGAGAGAAGGCGATACACCCAACACCAAGCTCGTTCAGTGTGTCCAAAAGGCCATCTTCAACCCACCGATCCAATATGGAATATCTTGGCTGGTGAATCAGGCAGGGTGTGCCCAGGCTACGTAAAATTTCTGCTGCCCTCCTAGTTTGCTCTGCCGGATAACTTGAAATTCCTGCATAAAGTGCTTTGCCTTGTTTCACTGCGTGGTCGAGTGCCATCATGGTTTCCTCAAGGGGAGTATCGGGATCAAGACGATGTGAATAGAATATGTCCACATAATCCAGCTTCATACGCTTTAGGCTTTGATCCAGGCTACTCAAGAGGTACTTTCTTGACCCTCCGTCTCCATAGGGGCCTGGCCACATATAATAACCTGCTTTTGAGGAAATAATGATTTCGTCACGGTAAGAGGCCAAATCTGTTGATAGGATTCGTCCAAAGTTTTCTTCTGCACTTCCGGCGGGAGGACCGTAATTATTGGCGAGGTCAAAGTGCGTTATGCCTTCGTCAAAAGCGCGGTAGATGATTTTCCGTCCATTTTCAAATATATCAACTCCTCCAAAGTTGTGCCACAGACCAAGGGAGATAGCGGGCAAAAGAAGGCCGCTTCGGCCTGTTCGGTTGTAGTGCATGTTGTCGTATCGTTGGGGGGATGCAAGATATTTCATAGCTTTCAGTTATTGGGTTTATACTTGCAAATGTACATTTAACCCTGCGTTTTTCATAATCAATCAGAAGGCAAAGCTTTATAATGGGTTTTTATTTAAGATTTCTTTAAACAGAAAACTCAATTCTTATAGGGTTGGTTTTTAATTAGTAGTGGCTTTAGAAATAAGGTAACCAAAAGGAGAGCTTATTTCCAATCATTTCTTATAATCAAAATTTTCTATCTTTGCCACCCAAGGAAAACAAACTTTTACACTCCCTTAAGACTTGATAATGAAGTATCTGTTGATTTACTTTCTACTCCTGGCCGGGGTAAATGGCATATCTGCGCAGCATCAAACCCGTGAATTACAGGCTGTAAGAACTCATCAGCCCCCTGATATTGATGGTATTGAATCAGAAAGCTCCTGGAGAAAAGCCCCTGCAGCAGATGGCTTTTACCAGTATGAACCACATAATGACAGGCCCGCTTCTTTTGATACACGCGTAAAAGTGCTTTACGATGATAATGCTTTATACATTTTTGCAAGACTGTACGACCCTGAGCCCGATCTTATTCTGACAGAAATCGGGCCACGGAACTCCGGCAACAATATCAACGCAGAGCAATTCTGGATAGATATTAACCCTTTTGATGATGGTGTTAATGGTTTCCGTTTTATGGTATCCTCATCTGGCGTACAAACAGATATAAATATTTCGGGTACAGATGGTATGAGCGGTGATGTAAACTGGGATGCTGTATGGGAGAGTGCGGTGAATATTGATGACAGGGGGTGGACTGTTGAGGTACGGATTCCCTATTCGGCATTGCGCTTTCCCAGAAACAGCGTACAGGAATGGGGTATAAACTTCTGGAGAGAAATCAGGCGCAAAAGGGAACAATCCAGTTGGAACTTTGTAAATCGCCGTGTGGGTGATGTCCTGGCTTATATGGGCTTACTGAGAGGAATCGAAGGAATTACACCACCCCTGAGACTATCCTTCTTCCCGTATGTTTCAACTTACCTGGAGAACAGTGACACTGAGGGTGAATGGACTCGTTCATCTGTAGCCGGCATGGATCTTAAGTATGGAATCAGTAATAGCTTTACCCTGGACATGACTTTAATCCCTGACTTTGGCCAGGTGCAGTCCGATGCCAGGGTGCTCAACCTGAGCCCTTATGAAGTAAAATACGATGAGAACAGGCAGTTTTTTACCGAAGGTACTGAGTTGTTTGGCAAAGCAGATGTGTTTTACTCAAGACGGATTGGTGATACTCCTAAGGCGTATGGTAAGGTGACACAAGAATTGAACCCGGGGGAAGTAATAGAAGAGAATCCCCTGGAGACACGCATGATAAATGCCACCAAGGTTTCCGGGCGTACCTCATCAGGATTGGGTCTGGGGATATTTAATGCCATGACCGCTGAAAGCAGAGCTGTTATTAGAGATACACTGACCGGAGGTACAAGGGAACTTACCACACAGCCTTTTACCAACTACAGTGTGCTGGTGGCAGACCAAAGCTTGCGGAACAACTCTTTTGCAAGTCTTATCAATACCAATGTTTCGGGTGCGGCTGATGGTTACATGGCCAATGTTACTGCTACAGAGTTCCGGTTTATGGATGCCTCCAATAACTTCAGAATTAATGGTAATATGGCCGTAAGTCAACAGTATGAATCGGGAAACGACAACGTCTCTGGTTATACGTATGATATTACAGCAGGTAAAGTCAGTGGTACCTGGCAGTACGCTTATAACCGGCTTGTATATAGTGATACCTATGATCCCAACGATTTGGGCTACCTGGCTCACAATAACCTGGTAATGAACAAAGTGAGTTTTTCTCACAATATTTTTGACCCTTTCTGGAGGCTGTGGAATCTCAGAAATGAATTGTCCATCAATTATAACCAACTGCATACCCCTTCAACATTCTCCGGATTCAATATTGGATACAGCCTCAGGGCGCTTTTCGATACCCGTTTCTTTATTTTGTGGAGGGCCAATTACCGTCCGGTGGGCCACCGCGATTACTTCGAGCCCAGGGTGCCGGGTAAATTTTATGAAACTGATGCAGCTTATGATTTGTTTCTGATGTATTCTACCGATTATCGCAAACGGGTGTACCTGGACGGAAATTTTAGTTATGACCGGATCATGTCATCTGAAAATCAATATGAATATGGGTTTGAGTTGAAACCCACTTTCCGCGTAAGCGACAGATTAAATATGACTTATGGTTTCAATTACAACGGGCAGGAGAATGACATTGGGTATGTAAGACATACCTCCCGGGATAATGTGTTTTTTGGCAAACGCAACACGGATACCTATATAAATACGCTGAGCGGAAGTTATATGTTTAGCAATGCACTGTCGCTTCAGCTCGACTTTCGCCATTACTGGTCACTTGTGGAATACCTCGGGGATTATTATTTGCTGAAAGATGATGGAAGTTTACTGGATGTGACCACAGACTTGCAGGTAAATGATATCAACTTTAACGCTTTTACTGTCGATATGCTCCTGACATGGCATTTTGCCCCGGGCAGCCAGGTGTCGCTGGCCTGGAAAAATGTGATTGACAGCCACAAAACCCATCTCAGGAGAAGCTATTTTGACAACTTGCGCAATACGCTTGAGGAACCCCAGGTCAACAGCTTATCCTTAAAACTGCTTTACTACCTGGATTATGCAATGCTGCAGGGGCTGTTCTGAAATAAAAAAAGCCGGCGCTCAAGGAGTACCGGCTTTTTTTGACAAATGTTTTTTTAAAACTTAAACGATTTTTGATACAAGATCAACAACGCGGTTAGAATAACCATATTCATTGTCGTACCACGAAAGTACCTTAACAAATTTGCCGTCCATAACCTGTGTCATTCCGGCATCAAAAACAGAAGAGTTTGGATTTCCTATAACGTCGGTAGAGACGATAGGATCTTCGCAGTATTCAAGGATTCCTTTCATATGGCTTTCGGCAGCTTCTTTCATGGCTGCGTTGAGCTCTTCCTTGGTAGTTTCTTTTTCCAGTTCTGCAGTTAAATCTACAACAGAGCCGTCAGGCGTGGGAACGCGCATTGCAAAACCATCCAGTTTTCCTTTCAGTTCAGGAATTACCAGCCCTACAGCTTTGGCAGCACCGGTGGTAGTGGGGATAATCGACATGGCAGCAGCGCGTGCACGGCGAAGGTCTGCGTGAGGAGCATCCAGGATTATCTGGTCGTTGGTGTAGGAGTGAATAGTGTTCATCAACCCACGCTTGATACCAAATTTATCATTCAAAACTTTGGCAAATGGTGCCAGACAGTTGGTTGTACATGATGCATTGGAATAAATTTCATGCTCAGGCTTAATGTCCTGGTCATTTACTCCTAATACAACGGTTGCATCTACATCATCAGCGCTTTTTGAAGGTACGCAAAGTACTACCTTTTTTGCGCCGGCTTTAAGGTGAAGGCTGATTTTTTCGCGGGTACGGAATACTCCGGTAGATTCAACAACAACTTCAACTCCATGCTCTTTCCAGGGCAGATTGCCGGGATCCTTTTCGGAAAAAACTTTGATTTTTTTACCGTTTACCAGCAGGTCTTCTCCGCTTACTTCAACAGTTCCCGGAAACTTACCATGTACTGAATCATATTTCAAAAGGTGTGCTAATGTTTTGCTATCAGTGAGGTCATTTACTGCTACCACCTCAATATCGCTTTTATTCAACGAAGCGCGTAGTGTTAATCTTCCTATTCTTCCAAAGCCATTAATGGCAACTTTAGTTTGTCCCATGATTATTTATTTTTTTTAAGGTTGAAAAATCAACTGCAAAGATAAGCATTTTTCTGCTTTTCATGGAAGGATACACTCTTTAGGCTTAATTCCTGAAAAAGATTAGCTGGGGGGAGCTTAATTATCGGCAAAATTGATTTGTGTTGATTTCAGGAAAGCTGTTTTCATGGGGAAAAGGATTTTTTAACAAAACTCCTGCTTTCATGAATCATACTTTCGGGGATAGCTGTTTTGATCTTTGACTGAGCATCAGGCCTGAAATAACGATGATGATGCCAAGAATTTTGCTTAAGTCAATTTGCTCCTGGATTAGAAAAAAGGAAAACACGGCTGTAAATACGGGTATTAAATTGCCGAAAACCGATGTTTTAGCAATGCCAATGTTTCTGATAGCATAGGTGAAAAAGATAAATGCCATGCTTGAAGCAAAAACGGATAATTTTAAAAGAGCAAAAATCAACTCCCAGGTAGGTTGAACGGATACGAATGACTTAAAATCGAAAACAAGAAACAAGGGTAAAAAGAAAAGGGCTCCCAGGAGGTTTTGTACCTGAATAATTCGAGTAGATGAATATTTCAGTGTGAGTTTTTTTAAAACAACAATGTTGACAAGCGCAGAAAACACAGCGAAAAACAATAGCAGGATACCAAGAGGAGATGCACTGAAACGAAATTCAAAATCCAGGACCATTACACTAACTCCCATGAAAGAAACAATAAACCCAACAATGTTCAGTGCCGTGAGCTTTTCTCTGAAAGCAAAGTATCCAAGCAGCGGGGTGAACACCGGGATTGTGGCTATGATTACTGCTGCAATGGTGGGTGATACCAGGCTAAGGCCAAAACTTTCGCCCAGGAAGTAGCAAAAAGGAGAAAAGAATGAAAGAATAACAAAAGAGAGATAGTCTTCCTTGTGAATTTTCTCGTTGTTAGCGGTTATTCGCAAATAAGCAAAAAGAAATATGGAAGAGAGGCTCAAGCGCATAAACATTGTTGTGATAGGGTTGTAGTATTCGAAAACAACCTTCATCCAAACATAAGATATACCCCAGAACGCAATGGCTAAAAGGGTAAGAAGGTAAACCAGTGAATGTTTTCTTTCCATGTAATCTGGGGGATAAAATTTGCGCAAACCTACAAAAAAAAACACATCATATTCCCCTTTGAGAAGATAGTTATATTGCCGTTTTGGTTTATCATAAATATTCTGATGTATATTCTTGTAATGAAGTCTTGGAAGTTATGGCCTGTTTTGTCTCAAATATTATTCACGGATATCATGTGGAGAAAACCATTTAAGGGTTCGCTGCAGTCTTTGAAACTCATGTTTGTTATAGGGTGCAGGGTTTCAGGGATGTGAGGTTTGCCGGGTTGTTACAATATTTTAGCCGGACAAAGCTGAATAATAACGATGTTATTTCATTTTTTTTTGCAATTTTGCGCTAAAGAAAGAGAGCTATGATAAACCACAGTGAAAAATACTTTGAAAAGTTTCGCAAAAATATAGTAGGTATCGACCAAACTTTTGTTTCTCCTTATGGTATTCAAAAACTTATATATGCTGACTGGATTGCCAGTGGCCGCATGTATGGACCTATTGAGGATACCATGAAAGAAAAGTTTGGGCCTTTTGTTGGTAATACCCACACCGAAGCCAGCGAAACAGGAACCTTGATGACCAATGCGTACCATTTTGCACACAAAAAAATCAAGGAACATGTAAATGCTGGCCCACGCGATGTTATTATTACTGCCGGCAGTGGTATGACAACTGTGATTAATAAATTTCAAAGAATTCTAGGATTAAGAATTTGTGGAAAACTATCCGTTGGAAACTGTCTTACGAAAAATGAAAGACCCGTGGTGTTTATCTCACACATGGAGCACCACTCCAATCATACATCCTGGTTCGAGACCACAGCCGATGTGGTGGTAATAAACCCCGGTAAAGATATGCTGGTAGATTTGGAGCACTTAAGGGAAGAGCTGGAAAAACATAAAGACCGTAAGTTGAAAATCGGGTCTTTTACAGCATGTTCTAATGTTACTGGCATAAGAACTCCTGTGCATAAGATGGCCAGGTTAATGCATGAGTACGAAGGGATTTGTTTTGTGGATTATGCCGCTTCGGCACCTTACGATGATATAAATATGCACCCGGGTGATCCTATGGAAAAACTTGATGCGGTAATGTTTTCACCCCACAAATTCCTTGGTGGGCCTGGCACACCTGGTGTGTTAATTTTTGATTCTTTCGTTTACAATTCTGATGTGCCTGACAACCCTGGTGGAGGAACTGTTGACTGGACCAACCCCTGGGGCGAATACAAATATATTGATGACATAGAGTTGCGTGAAGATGGGGGAACACCCGGATTTCTCCAGGCCATAAAAGCCGCTCTGGCTATTAACCTGAAAGACCAAATGGGTGTGGAGAATATCCATAGGAGAGAAAACCAACTTCTTGATATGGCTTTCAGTGAACTATACAAAATCCCGGGGCTCCGAATTCTCGCTGATAATACCCATGACAGGCTTGGAGTTATTTCATTCTACATTGAAGATTTGCACTATAACCTGGCTGTTAAGATACTCAATGACAGGTATGGTATCCAGGTGAGGGGGGGGTGTGCCTGTGCTGGTACTTACGGTCACTTTCTGCTGAATGTAGACTATGCGCATTCTCAAAGTATTACACAAAAAATCAACACTGGAGACCTTTCTGGCAAGCCGGGTTGGGTTAGATTGTCTTTACATCCCACCATGACTAATGAGGAGCTGTATGCCATCATCACTGCCTTAAAAGATATTCAGAAGAATCATCCCCATTGGACCAAAGACTATGTATATAACCAGAAAACAAATGAGTATAAACATTATAAGGCACCCAGGGATTACTCGGATTTTGTAAAGGATTGGTTTAAGCTGGATGCTCCCCCATTATAATAGGCGTGAAGCAAAAAGGTTGGATTTGGGAATAGTCTGTGGTTGGCAATCTAGTTGTTGAACAACCTTTGCAATCTTCCAACCTGGGTGTTCCACCACATTTGTGAAAACTCCATGTCCGAGTCTTCTGTGTAATCACTTACTACCAGTGCAGCTTCACCAGAAACGGGCTCGTGATTAATTCGCAGCTCCATGAGCTTGCCTTCATGGTTATCGTCAGTCCATTGAAACCGAACATATTCATCCTCCTTGCACTCCACGAGCTTTGCGGATTGTTCACTTCCTTCCCACTCAAAGTAAAACATATCTTCCTTCACATTTACTTTATCGGCAAACCATCTGGCTAAGCCTTCCGCAGTGCTTATGAGGGTAAACAATAACCTGGGAGAAACCTGCAACGGAAATTCAAGTGTAAATTTGTGTAAAGGGGTCATATCGGATTTTTTCTTTCAGTTGGCTGCAATATACGAAAAAATAGGACATTGTTTAGTTTTACATCAAAGATTTTTAAACTAGTTGCCAACAAATTACAGCGATTTATAAAAGGCTGCTTTATTTGCTGTATCTTTGTGTTTAAGCTTTACACAAAATGTTAAAACTTTGTTTTTTAGGGCTTAACCTATTGTTTGTTAATAATTTGTAATAATCCAAAGCTGTTAAAACATATGGGTATAATTTTTGTGTTGAGTATAAAGATGGGTTTTTAGAGGTCAACCTACTTTTAGAGAATTTCTTCGCTGTACGCAGTAGAAAAATGTTTTTTATGCGGTGTAAGGGGGTAATGAAAAAATGAAGTGACCTTTCGTATAATCGCTTTTATGCAAAATTAGGATATTATGACTTTAAAGAGACTAAATCCGGGTTTTTTGAGGGTGCAGGTTCTATTGCTGATAATGCTTTTGGTTCATGTTCCCGATTCCTTCTCACAGTACTTTGGGCGGAATAAACCCAGTTATCGTAGCTTTGACTTCCAGGTTTATGAATCTCCCAACTTTACTTTGTATCACTACTTTGAGAACGACTCCATAGTTCATGCATTATCCAACAGGTTTGAGAGATGGTATACCCGTCATCAAAAGTTATTTAAGGATACTTTTGAAAAACCCAGCCCTATCATTGTTTACCAAAACCATCCAGAATTTCAACAAACCACTGCGGTGAGTAGTAACATTGGCTTAGGAACACAGGGGGTTACTGAAGCCCTTAAAAACAGGGTGGTTATTCCTGTTTTGGAGACCAATGCACAAACGGATCATGTGATTGGTCACGAGCTGGTCCACGTATTCCATTTTAGAGCCCTTTTTATTGATGACTCATTGTCAATGAATTCTTTACGCAACCTGCCCCTGTGGCTGGTGGAGGGGATGGCTGAATATTTTTCCATTGGGAGCGTAGATGCCCACACCTCTATGATTATCCGTGATGCAGTAAAGCAGGACGACTTCCCCTCTTTACGTGATATGACCCGGGATTATTCATACAATCCCTACAGGTACGGTCATGCCTTTGTGAGTTTTGTTGGGCGAACCTGGGGTGATGACCTCATTGCTCCCTTGTTTAGGGAGACGGCCAAATTTGGGTATGAGCGAGCTATAGAGCGGGTTATTGGTCTTAACGCAAATACGGTTTCCAATTTATGGAAAAGTGCTACCTATTCACATTTTGAGCCCTTTCTTGAAGACACCCTGAAACAGCAAACAACAGGTGAGTTGCTGGTAGATAACGATAATGGAGGAGACATAAACATCTCTCCTTCCCTGAGCCCTGATGGACGGCATGTTGCTTTTTTCTCTGAAAGAGATTTGTTTTCCCTGGACCTTTTCCTTGCTGATGCCAAAACAGGTGAAATAATTCGTAAACTTTCCAGCGCTACCCGAAGTGGAGATATAGATGCATTTAACTTTTTTGAATCTGTGGGCACATGGTCACCTGATGGAAGTGAGTTTATGCATGTGGCAGTTAAGCAGGGGCAGAACCAGTTGGTAGTTGTTAATGTAGATCGTCCCCGGCAATCAAGGAACATCAAAGTTGGAGAAGTGCGCTCACTCAACAATCCTACCTGGTCACCCGATGGAAGGTATGTCGTATTTTCCGGACTGGTTGATGGTATTGGTAATTTGTATATGCTTGATATGGACACCAAAGAGGTGGAGCAGTTAACTCACGACAGGTATTCCTATATTCATCCTTCGTGGTCACCCGATGGCCGTTACCTTACTTTTTCCAGTGATTTGCATCCCGGACAGGAGTACTCTGATACGCTCAGTTATAATTTCAATCTGGGTGTGATGGATATGGAAAGTCCAAACAGGGATATAAAAATTATTGACGTATTTTCAGGTGCAGAGAATCTTAACCCTGTTTTTGACCATAACCAGCAAGGTCTTTACTTTTTGTCAAACAGGGATGGATTCCGGAACCTTTACCATTATCACCTGGAAGAGGAGAAAGTGTTTCAGCTGACAAATTACTATACAGGTATAAGCGGAATAACCCACCTGTCACCGGCTATCTCTGTTTCCCGCAATACCGGGGAGGTAACTTACAGCCACTTTAACGATGGAAAGTATTTTGTTTATAAAGCAGACAGTGATGCCTTTGAATACGTTGAAATTGCAGCTGATGATGTGGATATGACTGCTGCAACACTTCCACCCCTTAAAAGGTCTACTACCCCAGTGGTTGATAACTTTCTCAGGCATGAAAACCGGGAGCCCGTTTTCCCTGCAGATTCCTTCCAGGTAAAAGAGTATAAACCAGAATTTGGACTCACTTTCATAGGTAGTAGTGGTGTTGGGGTTGCTTCAAGTCGTTTTGGAACAGGCATGCAAGGGGGTGTAGCCATGATGTTTAGTGATATCATAGGTGATAATCAGCTTTTTACGGTGTTGTCGGTGAATGGTGAAATCTATGACTTTGGTGGACAGGTTGGGTATGTCAACCAGAAAAACCGCATCAACTGGGGTGCCACAGCTTCTCATATTCCTTACCCTTTTGCTTACTTAAACGTTGAAACCACACAGGCTAACGATGATGGACCAGTATTGACGGATTTGCAGTTTGTTATACAAAGAACTTTTGAGGATCAGTTTGGAATGTTTGCCTTTTATCCCATTTCCACCACACGCCGCATCGAGGTGTCGGGAAGTATGGCGTGGTATTACTTCCGGCGAGACATCTTTCATACCTATTATGATGAGATGGGGTTTTACCGTGGACAGGACCGAAGTAAAGGAGAATCTCCTGATGGTTTTAACCTCCAAAGGTTAAGCCTGGGTTATATTGGTGACAATTCTTTCTTTGGAATGGCTTCACCCATGGCAGGACATCGTTACCGGTTTAGCGTGGAAAAACTGTTTGGGGAAATAGACATGTATAATACCATAGCCGACTATCGAAGGTATTTTTTCCGTCAGCCAATTAGTGTTGCTGTTCGGGCCATGCATCATGGGCGCTATGGGAAAGATGCACAAAACAATCTTTTCTATCCTCTTTATCTTGGTTATCCAAACTTTATGAGAGGGTATGATTACAATTCTCTCTACAGTATACGAGATGAAATTTTTGATGATGAGGGAGATTTTTCTTTTGATCATTTGCAGGGTACTCGTTTGATTGTGGGTGGGCTGGAGGTAAAAGTGCCTTTTTCCGGACCCGAACGACTGGCATTGATTTCCAGCGGGTTTTTCTTCACCGAGCTTGCCTGGTTTCTGGATGCGGGTATAGCCTGGAGAGAAGGTGACTCCCTTACTCTGGAAAGTGATAAGATGACGGCAGATTACCGTTACCCTGTATTCAGTACGGGACCTTCCTTGCGTATCAATCTTTTTGGTGCTCTTGTGCTGGAACCCTACTATGCTATCCCATTTACTTTGAATGACAGATGGCCCGGTGTGTGGGGGCTGAACTTCTGGCCGGGTTGGTAATATCGTTGGATATTTAAGCATCTGAAATATCTTTATTGAAAAATTTGTGACCCTTAAAAAAACAGGCCGACTCCCGGAAAGCAGTCGACCTGTTTTTAGTAAGTGTCAATGGATGCGGTTTTTAGTTAATTCCGTGCATCCACTTTCTCAGGAGAGGGGTCATTAGGAATACAACAATACCTACACCCAGGGATATCAGGAACAAATAATAAAATACATTAGAGTAAATGTGAATGGTTTTGCTTGGGCCTACAAATGGATTGAGCATACTTCCTGTATGGGCAAATCCATTGGCAGGTTCTTGTACAATTTCTATTCCCATATCCTGCCCATGGGCAATGGAAAAGTTGTGAAGGACATTAAAAGTGTTGAACGAAGTGCGCAATGCAGTAGATCTTTGTACCGCAAACTCAACAGAAGACCTCAATGGTTCAGGCGTAAATACATCTTTGTCGGATACGGTAATAATCAGGGCAACCTGGTCTGTTATTTCAGGTCGGCGGGTATCTTGCATGGTATACAAAATAGTATCTCTTAGTTCTATGACTGGGTTGTCTGCTTGAGATGGGGCTTCTGTTGTTTCATCTATTGTATACCCTGATAGTTCTTCCATTGATGAAGATTCGTAAATAAGTGTGTCACCAATTTTTTCAAAGGATCCATATTTTGCTTCCGGTTCAATATGGATTTCTGTCAGTCGTCCGGTAGGATCCAGGTACGGGATTCTCAGGTCAACAGAAATTTGTTCACCGGGTTTTACAGCCCTGCGTACATAAAAGGTTTGGGGTGTGGGTGCTGTCTTTTCCGGGCTATCAGCCATTACATCCACAATGATGGACATGGGCTGGGAATAAATTGTGTCTGTTATACCATTGTCCGCTTCCACGAAGTAGGTTCTTATGGCAAATTCGTCTTTGCCAGAAAAGGTGGTTTCGGGCTCATAGGTTATGCCTGTTTCCATATACTGTGCAGTGGAAGTGAGGCTTGCAATGATTCCGCCCACATGTTGAGCCATGGCAAATGACAAAAACCAGGCACCCATTACCATGGAAACAATTCTGGTTGGTGAGAGTTTGGTAACCATGGAAAGCCCTACTGGTGAGATACATAACTCACCCGTGGTATGCAGTAAGTATCCAAACAGTAAAAATACAAGAGCGACCATTCCTGTGGGGCCAGCCATTTGTGCTCCCAAAACAAAAACACCAAATCCCAGCCCCAACTGAATAATTCCCAGGGCAAACTTGATGGTTGTATTGGGTTCTTTGTTTCTTTTACCCAGGGCCACCCACAATGACGCAAATATGGGGGCAAAGATGATTATAAACAGAGGATTCACCGACTGGAAAACGGAGGTGGGAACTTCGAATCCCAAGACTTCCCGGTTTACGTTGTTATCTGTAAATAGGGTGATAGAGCTACCTGCCTGTTCGAAAAATGCCCAAAAAGTAATGGAGAAAAATGCCAGTATAAGGATGACCCATACACGTTCTCTTTCAATTTTTTCAAATGAGAAAGACATAGCAAGTATGCCTAAAAATACAACAACAGCAAAAGGGGTGAGAATGTATGTCATCAGGTGATAGTTCCATACCAACAGCCCAATAAGGGGCGTAAGAATAAAAGTTCCAAGGTATATAAGCCGCTCCCGGTTTATCCCCGGAATAAGCATTTTGTATAATTTTTCCGGGTTTGGCGGAGCACCGTTTGTTGCCTCAAATCTGTGCTGCCCTTTTATAAAGACAATAAGGCCCAATACCATGCCAACTCCGGCAAGTCCGAATCCGTAATGCCATCCCAGGAGTTCGCCCAGTAAACCGCATGCAAGGGGTGCAAGGAATGCCCCCAGGTTTATACCCATGTAAAATATCGTGAATCCACCATCGCGGCGAGGGTCTTCGGGTTTGTACAGTCCGCCTACCATGGATGAAATGTTGGGTTTAAAAAAGCCATTACCAATAATAAGAAAGGCAAGTGCTCCATAAAAAAACACCGATGATTCAATGGCCATTAAAAAGTGTCCAATGGCCATAAGTACTGCCCCTAATATTATGGCTTTTCGGTACCCCAGTAGCTGATCGGCAATAACCCCGCCTATAAAAGGGGTTGCATATACAAGGGCTCCATAAGCTGCATAGATGCCATAAGCCTGGCTGTCACCATATAAAATCTGGCGGGTCATATATAATATTAACAGAGCCCGCATCCCATAGTAGCTGAACCTTTCCCACATTTCTGTGAAAAACAGGGTGTATAATCCACCTGGATGACCTTTTTTCATAAGTACAGTGTTTTGTTTATTTGTTAAAATGATTAGGTGATGTCAGTAAATTAAATAGTTCGAAGTATTAATGTATGTGAAAATCTTAATGCAGCAAAGATATACAATCCCTTTAATTTTTCTTTGTTCCCAAAGTCAGTAAGGGTTTTAACAGGTTTTTTATCTTCAAACCGGTAAGAATATCGTTCAAAGAATGTTAAAACCGGAGTCTCATTTGTGCTTTAATTTCCGTCCGGGTAGTCCCCTCAATTAAATCAAGGCCACTCCCGATTTCGTTGCGGTTGGTAAAAATGGTTTGGGCCAGACGGGCCTGCAAATCAATATGCCGGTTTAGCCGGTATCGAGCTACTATATAGGCCCGGTGCCCTTTGTCGTTGTAAAACGGGAAGGAGAATGCATAGAGCACATCGTTTTCATAAGCGTAAATCCGAGAGTCAAACCCGTCGGTGCTAAAAATGGCATATCTTGCTGTTACAGCCCAAGGACTTGAAAGGCTTCGGAAAATCACGTCCTGGTATATCAAATAACCCTGCTCTTTTTTGCTTCCATGACGGAAATCTGTCCATTCTACGCGGTTGCGCAAGGTAAATGATGTTGATACCGGGTAGCTTATGTGAAAACGAATGTTTTGTCTTTTTACATCCTCCACGTAGCGTATGACCGGATTATCAGGGGTGTTCAGGGGCTTATTTTTTATCCTGTAACGGGCATACATTTCCAGGTTACGTTCAGGCTTAAAGTTTACCTGCAACAGGTAATCATAACCACGAGAGGGTGTATAGGTGCGAAACTTCATCCAGGGAAAGGAAAAGTGATCGGCATAGGCATTTACCGACCACTGTTGTGATAGGTGCGCTGTTAAGCCTAAGTATATCCCATCCTCATTGACTACCCTGGTGTTTTCTGAGAAAGCAGCACTAAGCAAAGACTGGTAGTCAGGGGTATATTTTCTGTGAACAACGCTCATGGATAACCCCTGGTCCAGGCTCATCATGGCTCCGTTGAGTATTGCCAAACCACCGCTTGCGCTCATGGCCGTTTCCCCGAAGATGTTGAAATTACGGTAAATATAGCTGTAATCAAACCCAATCACGTAATTGGTGTTTTGGCTGAGATCAAATTGGTTGTAAAAGGAGAGGTTTCTCTCGAATTTTGCACCTAACTCCATGTAATAACCTGTTATGCCTGCATGGAAATTGGACCCTCTATAGGTAATGTTCGATCCCCAGTAAATTTCCTGAAGCGAATTTCTGTTTTTCAACTCACTGGGCCGGCGGTGTAAGCCTGATTGTTGCAGGCTGCTGAACGACAGGGGTTCACCTGTTGCCGTATCCACTTCAAGAATATTGGCGTCACGATATTTGTTTGAGTAAAAGCCGGTAACCTCAAATCTTCCAAGTTTGATTGTGGTGCCCACCCCACGCATAAAGTTGTTTTCATCCACAGATGTGTACTGTCGCAGTCCCATGCCATTTTTCTTTACATTGACTGATTCACTGCTTTTCCCAAAAGCAAGTCCAGACCACAAAGCAACTCCCTGGCCAAACTGAACTTGATAGTCTCCCAGGCTCAGTGATTTAATTCTGCCCATATCGTTTAAGTAAAGATGTGCAGAATAAAAGTCGAACCCCTGTGGTTGACTTCCGCGAAAAAACTCTTCGCCAGGATCTTTCTCCGCAGTAAATCCCGCACTGATGTTTGTGTAGTAAGTGTAACGATATCGCGTATAGAGCCTGTAAGGGCTTCCCAGGTACCTGGCATTGGGGTTGGCTTCCAGTTCCTCCTTTTCGATGTGTGAATACCCTTTTTGCTCTTCAAGTAATTGTTGAAAACGCAGAAAGTATTGGCTATTTCCTCTTTCCAGGATGTCTCTCAAGTTTATTTGTCTTCTTTCAACAGCTTCATCTACCACCACATAAGGTTGAATTTGTTCAATGGTTTCAAGGTCAAAACCGTCAATGGTTTGCAGTTCCATCATGCTTATAAGACTGCCAAAGCGCTTACGGTGCTGTAGTAAATTGTTTATCTGGAATTCATTGAGGAAAAACAGCATCCTAAGTTCTCTGGCACTGGCATTATTCAGGTTCAGGGGCCTTTGTCTGAGTAGCTCAAGCTCTTCAATCAACCCGGAGGCGTCTATTTCTTCTTCGCTTTCTTCAACAAGGGTTTCTATACGTTGGTGAAACTGCTCTTCATCGATGGTTTCCTTTTCAGCGGGTGGTTTCTCATTACCTGTTTTTGTAGTTTGTTGTGCATGAGAGAGCGAGGCAACCAAAAGCGGCAAAATAACCAACGGTTTAAGTTTGATATGAGTTAGACAATCAGCCATAGACAACAGGAGTTTACCGGAATTTATACATCAGGCTAAGTTGGGGGGAATAGCCCAATATGTGATGAAATGACATTGCCATGTCGATAGTAAGGTTGCCCATCTTCATTCCAAACCCGAAGGCATTGGTGGTAGGCTGGGTTCCAATCCCCCCGCGTAAAAAAAGAGATTCTGTTATCTGGTATTCAACTCCTGCACGGAAAGCAGGGTTATGATTGATGCTTTTTTCAGTTTCAGCCACCAGGATTACTCTGTCTGAAAATTCATAGGAGAAACCAGTTCGAAAGATAGTGGGGATGCGCTCATCAGCAAAATCTCCAATTGGGGTCCGGGTGGGGTTGAAAATGTGTGCTCCGATATGCAAGCCGGGCAATATTTCAAAAATAAAGCCCAGTTCAAAGGTGAAACTGGCAGTGTTGCCATAGTCATCAGCAATGTAGGTGTTGTGGTAGTTTAGCTGAAGACCTGATGAAAAACGTTCTCCAAAGGAGCGCGCATAAGAAAGGCTTACTTTGGTTTCGTTGTAAAGATCAAACCCAAAATGGGTAAAGTTAAAGCCCAGCACTCCATATGTAGAAGGGTAGGCAAGAGCTCCGGCCCCAAAATTGAGTTCCCTTGCCAAAAATCGGTTTTCAAAATATACTCCGGCTGACATGGTTTCCAGCCGGGCCAGGCCCGCTTGATTATGGCTTATGGCCCAAAACCCGTAAAGTGGAACTGCCGCATTTCCCATCCCGGAAGCCCGGCCACCAAAGGGGTAATTGTCATTGGCCGCTGTTAATGAGCTCACTGCTGTAACAAAAATCACCAAAAAAGTAAGTGCATGTTTCATTTCTCATGACTTGTTATATCGTGCTGTAGTGTGGTTGTGATAAAACGGGGAGGAGCAAAAAGGTTCTTCATTATTCAATACCTATGGCTTATATGGACGTATCTACAAGTTACAAAAAAATCTTTAAAACGCATAGCTGTTTTCTGTTGCGAAATAATTTTTTCGGGACCATGGAGAAATGTGAGTAAAAGGAAATAATACTTTTGGTGCTAAGAGAATCAGCGAATCGGATGAAGCGGCCCCGTTGGGTTTTGAAATTTATTTTACCTTTGCCTCCATTGGGAAAAACATTGACGACTATGAAAAATTATTTTGCCTCCCTTGACTATAAAATTGGCATACTTGGTGGGGGCCAGTTAGGGAAAATGTTGCTGGATGTTACCCGCCGATATGATTTATACACCAAAGTGCTTGATCCGTCGGCAGATGCTCCCTGCGCCATGGGATGCAAAGAGTTTGTGCAGGGTAACTTCAATGATTATGAAACCGTAATGGCTTTTGGAGCCGATTGCGAAGTGATTACCATTGAAATAGAAAGCGTCAATACAGAAGCTTTGAAAGATTTACAGGCACAAGGGAAAAAGGTTTTTCCCCAGCCTGAAAAAGTGGAGCTTATTCAGAATAAAGTAGTTCAAAAGAAATTTTATACCGACAATCACTTACCTACAGCTCCCTGGTTTGGGTTTAAAACCCGGGCTGAAATGCTGAAAAAACTGGAAAAGAATACGTTTCAGTTGCCCTATGTTTGGAAGGCTGCAACAGGCGGCTATGATGGCCGGGGTGTTATCATAGTCAGAAATCCATCGGATTTAAACAATATACCTGATGTGCCGGGACTGATAGAGGAGTTAGCTGCTGTTGAACATGAAATAGCGCTGGTTGTCGGGCGTAATGAGTCCGGAAAAGTTTCGGCTTTCCCTCCCGTGGAAATGTCTTTTCATCCAGTGGCCAACCTGGTTGAATATGTTTTTTGTCCGGCAAATCTTTCCCATGCAATTCTTCAGCAAGCTTCGGATATTGCTCTTTCACTGGTAGATAAGTTAGGTGTTGTGGGCGTGTTGGCTGTGGAGCTGTTTGTTAACAAAAACGGAGAGATCTGGATCAATGAATGTGCTCCCCGCGTTCACAACAGCGGACATATTACCATAGAGGCTTGTGTTACCAGCCAGTTTGAACAACACCTTCGGGCCATACTCGGACTTCCTCCGGGAAGTGCAAGGCTAATTCGTCCTTCGGTTATGGTTAACCTGACAGGAGAGGAGGGGCATGATGGCCCTGTAATGTATGAAGGGGCGGAGGAAATATTGGCTATGGAGGGTGCATATATGCACCTGTACGGGAAAACCCAAACCCGGCCTTTTCGTAAAATGGGCCATGTTACCATTACTGCTGATACCTTGCAGCAGGCTAAAAACAAAGCATTGAAAGTAAAAGATGGTATAAAAGTAAAATCCATACAACCATGAGCAAAAAAGTAGCTATTGTAATGGGAAGCTCTTCTGACCTGAAAGTTATGCAAGAAGCCCTGGAAGTATTGAAAGAATTATCTGTGGATTTTGATGTGGATATAGTTTCGGCTCACCGCACCCCTGGAAAGATGTTCGACTTTGCAAAGCATGCCCATGAAAAAGGGGTCCAGGTAATTATTGCCGGAGCTGGCGGAGCGGCACACCTGCCCGGAATGATAGCATCCCTTACACCTTTGCCGGTTATTGGTGTTCCTGTAAAATCATCCAACAGTATAGATGGATGGGATTCCGTATTGTCTATTTTGCAGATGCCTGCTGGTGTGCCTGTTGCTACGGTTGCCCTCAATGGTGCGCGCAATGCCGGGATTCTGGCTGCACAAATTTTAGGAGCCCAGGACCAGGAAATACGCGAAAAAGTAATTGCATTCAAAAAGAGCCTGGAAGGTAAAGTAAAGAGAATGAGTGATGAAACTAAGGCTAAGTTTGGAGGTGAGGCTTAGTTATGCTAAAGTTTTGTTTTTACATAAAGTATAAATTTGCCATGCAGGTGATGACATTCTGGCTGAACGTCTTTAGCGGAAACTGTTAGATGGTCAATAATCTGTATATCCAAATAAATTATTGTATTCACAAAAAAAGTAAGCAATTCAAATTCAAAACCCTATGAACGATACCCAAAAACAATTACAAGAATCGTCTCGTATTGCCCTACGCGATTGTATGGGGCTGAAAAAGGATGAAACACTGCTTGTTATAACTGATGAAATCAAAAGAGAGATTGGAGTGGCTTTGCATGAAGAAGGCAAAAGTTTATGTAAAGAATCCATTTTTGTAGAGATTAAGTCGCGGGAAATCAATGGACAGGAGCCTCCTGCAGTTGTGGCAGAACTGATGAAAAAGGTAGATGTTGTGATCTGCCCTACTGCAAAATCGATGACCCATACCGATGCAAGGAGAAATGCAGTGAAAGAAGATGTGCGGGTAGGGACAATGCCAGGCATTACTATTGATGCTATGGCTCGCTGCCTCAGTGCCGATTATGATAAAATCATAGGGTTAACGTATCACCTTGCCAAAAAACTGGAGGGGGTAACCAACATTCGCGTTACTACCCAAAAAGGGACCGATATTACCATGCCTGTAAAAGATCGAAAAATCATCCCAAGTACCGGCGTACTCAGAGAAAAAGGAGAAAGTGGTAACTTGCCATCGGGAGAGGTGTTCCTTGCTCCATGGGAGGATGGCTCCAATGGAAAGGTAATTATCGATGGCTCCATGGCTGGGATAGGCGTGATTGAAGAACCTATTGAAGTGGAGGTAGTCAATGGATATGCCGAAAAAATCAGGGGTGGCAAGCAGGCAGAAAAACTTATCGGACTTTTTGAAAAATCGGGGCGTGATGCCAGAGCTGTTGCTGAGTTTGGAATAGGAACTAACTATAAGGCTAAGCTTACGGGGATGATACTGGAAGATGAAAAGGTTTTTGGAACCATACATGTGGCCTTTGGTAATAACCTAACTATGGGCGGAAGAATTTCTGTTAACAGCCATCTGGATGGCCTGGTCAATGAACCCAATGTTTATTTCGATGATGAACTTATCATGGAAAAGGGAAAAATGGTGGGGTATGAAGTTTAGCATGCACGTCTTGAAGTGTATATAGCTGATGATTTTGGAGAAGTAGTGGTTGGTCTTTAATGGTGTAAAACAAGGGTTTGCATAAGGATTGATGCTGGATTTTCAGATTTTTCTTTTATCAACCTTTGAGTAACCATTATAATCCTTATGAGTAGTTGAATATGGAGTTCAACGGACCTTTACAAAAGAACGAATTTTATGATGGAAACCCCTAAACGTAGATTGTCGAAAAAAGCCCGTTTTCAATATGTGCTGGACCATTTTCTCAAACACCAGCCCCTTGCAGAGACTGAGCTTATATATACCAATCCTTACGAGTTGCTGGTAGCAGTTATACTTTCGGCCCAGTGTACCGATAAGCGTGTCAATATGATTACTCCTCCTTTTTTTGAGCGATTTCCAACCGCCGAAAGTCTTGCAGAAGCAGAGGTGGAGGAGATATTTCAGTATATTAAAAGCTGTTCTTACCCCAATAATAAATCCAAAAGCTTGCTGGGGATGGCCCAAAAGTTAACGGCTGATTTTGGCGGTATTGTTCCCGAAGATGTGGATAAACTTCAGAAACTGCCGGGTGTGGGACGTAAAACAGCTAATGTAATCGCTTCCGTTGTGTATAAAAAGCCTGCCCTGGCTGTGGATACACATGTATTCAGGGTAGCGGCCAGAATAGGCCTTACTACCAATGCAAAAACACCCCTGGAAACCGAGAAACAGCTGCTGAGGTATATTCCTGAGGATTTGGTAGCTATTGCACATCACTGGTTAATATTGCATGGCAGGTATGTATGCCTTGCACGCAAACCAAAATGCGACAAATGCCCGTTGACAGAGGTTTGTAAATTTTACCAAAAGAGGATGCAGGAAAAATAGGTGTTGAATATTAGATGTAACCCTGGTAATTGAATCCTTTTGCGAACATTTCTCTTTTAAAGATGTTAGGCTCACGGAAAACTTAAAACAAAAGGATTATGACAACATTGAAACCCGGGGACAAAGCTCCCGATTTTAAAGGAAAAGACCAGGATGGTAATGACATTACTCTTAAGGCTTTTACTGGAAACAAACTGGTTATTTATTTTTATCCCAAAGACAGTACTCCCGGCTGCACTTCACAGGCATGTAATTTAAGGGACAACTATGATTTGCTGCTTGATAAGGGTTATAAAGTATTAGGGGTGAGCGCCGATAGTGAAAAATCGCACAAAAAATTCATTGAAAAGAACAATCTCCCATTCCCCCTCATTGCAGATACCGACAAAGAGATTATTCAGGCATTCGGTGTTTGGGGCCCTAAAAAGTTCATGGGTAAAACCAAAGATGGTATTCATCGCACTACTTTTGTCATTGATGAAAATGGTGTGGTTGAAGATGTTATAGGAAAGGTGAAAACCAAAGAACATACTGCTCAAATTATCGATGTATAGCAGTTATTCAAATTGCTGTAACTTATGAAAATCCGGAAGTGTGCCCATGCATATTTCCGGTTTTTATTTCCAGAAAAGCTAAAGTTTTGTGATTGTGTTGTTTGGTAATCCGATTTATCACGGTATGTACCCCTAAAAGCAGAATGCACTATCCGTTTGTTCTTAATCAGTCGTTTAGTATTCTGATGGCGATGGTTCCTGAATTTGATTATCCCTTTCCGTAGTTTTAGGGATAATCGGCTAAGTGGGTTGTGGAATTCATGAGTGTTTAAAAGGTTTTGGCAATCCGATGTCATATTATGGATGCCTTCTTTGTGTCTTCAATCATCCTTTGCCAGAATAAGCCTTAGACTCCGGTTTTCTTGTCCCATAACTCAATATGCTCCCTGGAGCTATATCGGACAGATTCTCTTACGGCAATCTCCACTACGGTTTCTCTTATCCTGTGTAACCCTTCACGGGTTCCTCCAAGAGGCATCAATATGATTTGCTCTCTTCTTATCAATCCCGGTTGTAAGAAAGATACATTTATTTCATCCCAATCCTCATCCTGCACTACAACAAACTTAAACCATGCGTTGTCCAGTTTTGAAAGGTGTCTGATGATATCAGGCTGGTAGCGAAGGGAGTCGGGGTTGCCGCTGTGTTTGAGCTTGGGACTGTTGTTCCATATATCAATTAGCCGGGAAAAATCCTCCGTGGGCATAAGGGTACATTCGTTCTCAACTTCTACAACAGGTTTAAAACTATATTTTTTGATGAAATCCTGCAGAAATTGAGTTATCCCTTTTTGCTGTTTAAGAGGACTTCCTCCTGTTAGGATTAGGTGTTGTCCTGATTTGAGTTTCTCCACCAGGTCTGTTTTATCTATCATTTCAAACAGCTCTTCCATAGTATATGGGTTTCCCGTTCTCCATACCTCTTTTGTGTCGCACCACCAGCAGTTTTGGGTGCAGTGCTGCACCCTGAGAAACGCGGCAGGTTGTCCCAGATTAATACCTTCCCCCTGAATGGTATCGTAAAAAAATTCGGAAATTTCGAGATAGGGAACGTCTGTGGGAATGGGTTTTTGAAACTTTGGATGAGATCCGATGATGGTTTTTATAAATTTCATAAAATGAGGATATTAAATTGTTTGGTAATGGTTTGCTGGACATTGCAAGATCTTACAACGATAACCGTCTATGCGCTTCATAACGCTTTTTCATGTAAAATTGTTGGAATTAAGATTTTTAAAACAGGAGTCAACCGACTACAGGCAAATGCCACACTGCCAACCCCGGATAAATTTTCCTCAAAGACCGTGTTTAGACAAAAACTAATCTTTATTCCAATTTTATATGGTAATTTTGCATGGGTTGGGATTTTTTACTAAATTTAATTATGTGTGATTTTTGATACCATTCAAATAATTTCGTAGAGCTTATGAGTAAAGAGAAAGACAAAGAAAAAAATGTAAATGCTGAAAAGCAAAAAGCTCTTCAGCTTACCCTTGACAAGATTGAAAAATCATACGGTAAAGGTACCGTAATGAAGCTTGGCGATTCACCAGCTGTTGCAGTAAGTAGTATATCCTCCGGAAGTATATCTTTGGATTATGCCTTGGGTATTGGAGGATTTCCTCGTGGGCGTATAGTGGAAATATATGGTCCGGAGTCTTCCGGTAAAACAACCCTTGCCATTCACGCCATTGCGCAGGCACAAAAAGCAGGAGGCATAGCCGCTTTTGTGGATGCAGAGCATGCATTTGATAGCACTTATGCCCAAAAGTTGGGTGTGGATATCGACAACTTGCTTGTGTCGCAACCTGATAACGGAGAGCAGGCACTGGAGATTACTGAAAATCTTATTCGCTCCGGAGCCCTGGACATTATCATTATAGACTCAGTGGCTGCCCTTACTCCTAAAAGTGAAATTGAGGGTGAGATGGGAGACAGCAAAATGGGGTTGCAGGCCAGGCTAATGTCGCAGGCCCTTAGAAAGCTGGCCGGCACTATCAATAAAACTGGCTGCTGCTGCATTTTCATCAACCAGTTGCGTGAAAAAATCGGAGTGATGTTTGGCAATCCTGAAACAACCACTGGCGGTAATGCTCTTAAGTTTTATTCATCTGTTAGACTTGATATTCGAAGGATTTCACAGATAAAAGAAGGCGATAGTGTTACCGGCAACAGGGCCCGGGTTAAGGTTGTTAAAAACAAAATAGCACCACCTTTTCGCCAGGCTGAGTTTGACATTGTTTATGGTGAAGGAATTTCCAAAACCGGAGAAATTATTGACCTTGCCGTTGATCATAATATTGTGAAAAAAGCTGGTTCATGGTTCAGTTATGGGGATACCAAGCTTGGACAAGGGCGTGATGCTGTAAAAAATTTGCTTACCGATAATCCTGAGCTGGCTGAAGAAATAGAAAACAAAATCATTGCTGCTCTTGCAGAAAAGAAGTAGTTACGTTTTTTGTTTTAAAGTTTTGGCACCTGCATTAATACTGCCTGGATATCTGCATTCTGTGCCTGAGTTTAGCGATCAGTCATTAATGCTTTTGAAAAAACTAACCCCGAAGATTTCCATTCTTCGGGGTTTTTTTAAGGGGTTAGTTTGAATTTTTATTTTCCAGCAGAACCACGCTTTCCACATGCTGAGTGTGGGGAAACATATCCACTGCCTGTACTTTTTGCACCCTGTATCTTGATGCCAGCATTTCTATGTCTCTGGATTGTGTTGCCGGGTTGCAGCTCACATATACAATGCGTTGGGCATTGCTGTGCAATATACGCTGGGTGACATCGGGATGCATGCCGGCACGCGGAGGATCTGTAATGATAACATCGGGAGCTCCGTGTTGATGGATGAAATCTTCTGTTAGCACTTTAGCCATATCTCCGGATACAAAAGTAAGATTATAAAGGTTGTTAAGTGCTGCATTTTCACGGGCATGAACAACGGCTTCTTCAACGTATTCGATACCCACAACTTCTTTGGCCCGGGAGGCTATGAAGTTGGCGATGGTTCCGGTACCTGTATACAAGTCATAGACCCTTTCTTCGCCGGTAAGTTCGGCAAAATCACGGGCAATTTTGTAGAGTTCATAAGCCTGCGAACTGTTGGTCTGGTAGAAAGATTTGGCCCCAACCCTAAATTGCAGCCCTTCCATCTTTTCTTCCAGGTAGGGCGTGCCATCAAACAAAATGGCGTCCAGATCACTCACACTGCTGTTTTTCTTATCACTAATCATGTAATGCAGGGATACCACCTGGGGAAACTCATCCCTTATGTGGCTAAGCAATGCATCTCTCTTTTCCTGGTCACCGGGTGAACATACCAGAATCACCATAAATTCACCCTTTTCGTTGTTTCTTATGATCACATTTCTGAGAAATCCAGTTTTCCCCCGGAAGTTGTAAAATGAGATGTTGTTTTTAAGCGCGAACTCTTTTATGCTTAAACGGATGGCGTTGGAGGGCTCGGACTGAAGCCAGCACTTTTTGATGTCGAGTACTTTGTCAAAAAAACCGGGTACATGAAAGCCCAGGGCCTCTGTGTTTGTAATTTCTTCGCCACTGCTGATTTCATCGGGACTTAGCCAGCGCTTGTCGGTAAATGTGAACTCAAGTTTATTGCGGTAGAACTTTGTGTTTGATGAACCATTTATGGGTATTAGCTCATACTCATAGTCTACTTTGCCTATGCGCTGCAGGTTGTCAGTTACCTGTTTTTGTTTTTGCTGGAGTTGTTCCCCATAAGCCAGGTGCTGCCACTTGCAACCACCACAAATGCCAAAATGCTCACAAAAAGGTTTGGTGCGCAAATGCGATTTGCTATGAAAGTTGATGATTTCACCCTCCAGGTGACGGCGCTTGGTTTTTTTGATTTGAATGTCAACCACATCGCCGGGGGCACCATATTTTACAAAAATTACTCTGTCGTCGTGACGGGCAATGGCTACGCCTTCCGCGGCCACACCACTGATGGTTACTTTTTCAAAAATCTGATTGTATAGTTTGTTTTTATTGCGTTTGCCCATTGTGATGAAAAATTTTTGCAAAGATAAGAAGAGTTTGATGGACTTGTTCAACTATGTTTTATGTCTTTGTTTGGGTGGTTGGTTTATGGAGATGAATATTATCTTGGAGTTAATAGGTGCCTGTGATGTTTTTTTATGATTTTTAAAAAATAAACTTTCGAAATGATGAACTATGAACTTTATGGGTCAACTATCTGTAGGATTTCATGTGGTGTTTTGTTTTCAGTAAATAAGGATATGCAAATTACTTATTAATTCAAAAGCTTTTTCCTATATTTGCCCAAAATTAACCCCGACGGTCAAAAATAAGTACATAATCTTTAACGAAGTAAAGGAGAAAAATATGAGTAATGTAATGAATGAAAAATTAAGTTCGAAACAGTTAATCGAACTTGAAGAAAAGCATGGTGCTCACAACTATCACCCACTGCCTGTTGTTCTTTCTCGCGGAGAGGGAGTGCATGTTTGGGATGCTGAAGGAAAGCGTTACTACGACTTTCTTTCTGCTTATTCAGCAGTAAACCAGGGACACTGCCACCCAGAAATTCTCGAAGCACTGGTAGACCAATCAAAAACGCTTGCCCTTACCTCGCGTGCATTTCACAATGATGTTTTGGGAAGATTTGAAAAGTATATAACGGAATTCTTTGGATACGACAAGGTTTTACCCATGAATACGGGAGCCGAAGCTGTAGAAACAGCCATAAAACTTACACGCAAGTGGGCATACCAGAAAAAGGGTGTTCCTGAGAATATGGCCAAAATTGTAGTATGTGAGAATAATTTCCATGGCCGCACAACCACCATCGTTTCTTTTTCCAATGACCCTGATGGGTATGGTGACTATGGCCCGTTTACACCAGGTTTTATCCGTATTCCCTATAACGATGTTGCAGCATTGGAAGAAGCTTTGAAAGACCCCAATGTAGCGGGCTTTATGGCCGAACCCATACAGGGTGAAGCAGGTGTTTTTGTTCCCGACGAAGACTATCTGCCCAAGTGTAAAGAGCTGTGTGAAAAGAATAACGTGCTTTTCATTGCTGATGAAGTGCAGACTGGTATTGCCCGGACAGGTAAACGTCTTGCTGTAGACCATGTGAATGTAAAGCCCGATGTTCTGATTTTAGGAAAAGCCATTAGTGGTGGAATGTATCCTGTTTCAGCGGTGTTGGCCAACGATGATATTATGTTGGTTATTAAACCCGGAACACATGGCTCTACCTTCGGAGGAAATCCTGTAGCTGCCAGGGTAGCTGTTGCAGCTCTTGAAGTTGTAAGAAAAGAAAACCTTGCTGATAAAGCACAAGAGCTTGGAGAAATCTTACGCAAGGAGTTAAAGGCTATAAAGTCGGATATGATTTCACTGGTTAGGGGTAAGGGGTTACTCAATGCCATTGTTATCAAACCAAAAAACGGGAAACAAGCATGGGACGTATGCGTGAAAATGGCTGAAAATGGTCTGCTTGCCAAGCCTACCCATGGCGATATTATTCGCTTTGCTCCTCCTTTGGTTATCACCGAGGAACAACTTCTGGAGTGTGTTGAAATCATCCGCAAGTCAATTGAATCTTTTGAGTAAGAAAAGAGTATTATAATTGTATTTTAAAAATAAAAACGGTTTGACTGGCAAAAGTCAAACCGTTTTTTATAGCTCCGTCAACTATTTAATGAGGAGTTTTATCACCCTTGAATAAAATGATTTATCCAATCATTTCTTCGTATCTTCTTTCTACCTCAGCCCAATTGATTACATTCCAGAAACTACTGATATAATCGGGGCGACGGTTTTGATAGTTCAGGTAATATGCATGCTCCCATACATCAAGCCCAAGGATAGGATTACCTCTTACGGCGGCATCATCCATTAGTGGGTTATCCTGATTGGGAGTGCTGGTAACCTGGAGCTCACCATTGTGGTCCACGATCAGCCATGCCCAGCCACTTCCAAATCGGGTAGCCGCTGCTTTACTAAACTCATCTTTAAATTTATCAAAAGATTCAAACTTTTTCTCAATGGCGTCCAGTAGTTTTCCTCCTGGCTTTTCTCCACCATTGGGTGACATGATTTCCCAAAACAGGGTGTGGTTCCAGTGTCCACCTCCATTGTTTCTTAACCCTGCAGGGTGTAGACTCATTTCACTGAAAAGGTCTTCCAAATCTTTTCCTGCTAAATCAGTCCCTTCTACGGCATTGTTAAAATTGTTGATGTAGGCCTGATGATGCTTGGTATGGTGAATTTCCATAGTCCGTGCATCAATATGAGGTTCCAATGCATCGTATGCATAAGGCAACTCTGGTAATACATGCTTTCCGTCTTTCATAGTCATTTCTAATTTTTGAATTTCTAATTTTTGATTTTCAGTTTGTTGATACGCATTGTTCGGTTTCTCTTGCTGCTCTGTTCTCTCTTGTGCTTGTTGACATGAAGTAAAGAACATCCCTGTAATGAATAATCCTGCTAATAAAATTTTACTTGAATGTGTCATAGCTCTTCGGTTTTAATAGTTTTTGTTTTTACCACGCTTTTTTAAGCTTATTATCCTCTGTTTTAAGTTACATTAATTTAGTCTGTGTCTAAATAACAATATTGTTGTTGTTTTGTTTAATTTTGATATTTTGCTTTTTGAAAGACTTATTCCTGCTGTTGCTCAGAAGATATGGTGAGGTAGGGGGCTACTTTCTCAAAGTCCTGCTCATCAATTAATGCCGATTGTTTGATTTGTTCTACTGATTGGTATTCTCCATGTCTGCGGCGCATTTGTATAATGGAATTTACCTGGTTTTTGTTTAGATAGGGATGCCGCAATAAGGTGGCAAAATCATCGGTGTTGAGATTGAGTTTTCGGAGTTGAATGTTTTCGGTTTTGATGTAATCTCGTATTTGCTCAAATCTTGTGGAGTCCATGCCATAAACTTCCAGCAACTGATCGATGGAGTAATATCCACCTAGCAATTCCCTGTAAGAAGTAATTCTTCTGCTGAAAACCGGCCCGATTCCTCTTATCTGTTGCCACTCTGTGGTGTCTGATAAATTGATGTCGATGAGGATTTTAGCACGACTTTTTCCGCGGACAGGGGAGTGGGATTGTGATTCATCTGATTTTTGCTCCCCGGTTTCCCGGGTTTTATCTGCTTGTTTTTGTTCTGTTTTATGGGGTAGCAAAATATATTCTTCCAGCTGGTTATAGAGCGATGGGTCGATGGTATAAATCGTCAGCAGGTCTTCCCGAAACCGGAAGGTACCTCCTGCATTGCGATAATTAACAATGTTTCGGGCGATCCTCTCGGGTAAGCCTAAAGTTAAGAATTCATCCAATGTCAGTTCATTGGGATTGAATTCGAAAAGGCTTGATACATCGAAACTGCTTCTTTCAGATCTGGCTAGTTGTTTTTCCTTCTCCAATGACTTCCTGGCTTCGTAATATTCTCCCAACAATTGTTCATAATTATCCACCTTTTCCCGAAATTCTTCATATTCATAAACTTTGGGTTGAACCAGTAAAGGATAAACCAATGGGAAAAGTACAATAAGGAGGATAAGAATAACCAGCACAACAATGCCGTTTCTTTCAGTTTTTGTGAAATAAAAATAGTCTTTCCAGTTCATTTTTATTTCTTTTGTATTCGGTAAAATGTAAATAAGCTCCTGTTAAGTTAGTATAAATCGGTGGAAATGTCAAATAAACTTTATGGTCTTGTTTGCGATTTTGAGGGTTTTATTTGTGCTTTGTTAAAATAATGTAAGGGCGAACACCTTATGGAAGGGGAAGGTTTATGGTGTTGGAGTTTGTTTGTGCTTAAAGTGTCAGATATACTTTGGGTGCGGCACAGAATTTGGTCATCCATGCTTTGCTGGGTCTATGGTTACACCGGATGTTTGGTCTGAGATGTTTGAAAGGGAATTAAGCTGCTTTTGGGTCAACCCGATGTATAAGGATATTATGTTGATTTAAAATAACGGGATGATATGAAAAAAGTATTTGTGGCATTTTCTGTAATATTTTTGCTTTTATCCACAGAAGTTATTGGGACTGCAAAGTCGATAAATACTGAAAATAATGAAGATAAAAACATTGCCATTGAGAAGCCAGCTGATGTATCCGAATTTTTCAGCCACCAAAAAAACTATGTGCCCGGTGAACACGTCAATAAAGCCATAAAAACTATTTATTTGGCATTTCATATCTGGCAGGACGAAGATGGAACAGGCAATTTATCCCGCAGTGATTTTGTTTATGAAAACTTGTATGATATTGTTGATCGCCTGAACAGCCGGTTCAGACGTGCACATACTCCAGTGAGGCCTGTTGAAGGTGTAGACTATATTCGAGACAGCCATATCCGTTTTGAACTCAAAGGTATCCATTATTATCAAAATGCTGAAAATCATACCGTAGGCTGCGGGGCAGGCCAACGGCTGAATCAGTATGTTTTCAGAGATAACCCCCAGAACAGAGAGTATTTAAATATTCATTTCGTCAAAGGTTCATGCCGTGGAGCTTCAGGTTATGCCAACTATCCATCGTCCAGAAACCTTGAAGCGGACTCTTATGTGGTTACCTATGTAAAACCTTATTGGAAAGAGGAAGAAAGGTACCCATTTTATGCGACTATGGTGCATCTGGCCCACGAAATAGGGCACAATATGGGGTTACGTCATCCTTATGATTCGGAGTATTGTAATTTTTCACACCCTGATTATCTTTTCGACTTGTTTGGCTCTGAGAAGCAGGACTGGTGCGACAACCCAAGAGGCAATTGTGATGTGTGCTATCATGAAGGAGGCTGGGTATGTGACTTGGAAGATCCCAAAACTACTTGTACAAACAATATTATGGGGGGAAATCGTAATGCCGGCAGTATTACACCCCTTCAAATGGGGCGAATGAATCGTTCCCTGTCGCGGAAAAGTGTGCGCAAGTATGCATGGGGGTACTCTGACTCGGCATTTGTGGTTGACAAAAATGAGTTATGGGATTTTAATCAAAAATTTTACCAGGATATCCGCGTAAAATCAGGTGTGACCCTTTATTTGACCGGAGAGCTAGAAATGGTGCCCCAGGCTGGTATAATCCTGGAGCCCGGTTCTCTTTTGGTGGTTGATGGTGGCTTGATTACCAATGCTTTATACAGCCATTCTTTCTGGCAGGGGATAAAAAAAGAACCCAAACCCTCCAGAGGGTTAGCTTTCTGGAAGTCCAGGCCTGACAAGGGAAAAGTTATTCTGAAAAATGATGGTAATATT
>SL_3KL_010_SEDDRAFT_10000122_pt1 | contig 50773 bp, 38 predicted proteins | sample SodLakKL_010_SED_2_FD_10381 | JGI IMG/M metagenome (IMG submission 10381)
ACTAAAATTATTTGAAAACGATATGCACCTAATTGTTATCAACTTATAATTCAATATAAACTTTTTTAAAAAAACACCCTGTCAAACGCTGCGAAATGCGGGCTAAAACAATCTGTAACTGGTAACCTGAAATTTCGTAAGAAATCCGATGTTTTATCATTGACACGGTATCAGGCTGATTTACTTTTAATCTTCTAAAAGTCGTGTCGAATCATCGCTCCATATTCAAAATCAAACAGTGTGAGGCGGCGGAGGTTGTAAATGCTCATCCAGTAATTGCGGAGAGACTGGATGTAGTTTCGCAGGGCTGCATCTCGTTCGTTTTGGGCTATAAATAGGTTGGTGATGTCGATCTGGCCGATACGGTACCGGTTCCGGGCAACAGCATAACGCCGATCGGCTATCTGGTCGGAAAGTTCGGCCAGGGTTACCTGCTCCCGCAGCTGCCGGAATTCTGCCACCATATTCTGAACCGTGAGATCAAATTGTGCTTGCTCAAAAGCAATGTCATCAGCCACCTGTCGCTGGGTGTTTCTGGCAAAATTGATTTCCGCACGGTTTTTGCCCCAATTAAAAATCGGGACCTGGAAATTAAGGGTTACAAATTGCTGGTTAAGCGGTTCCTGGTACAGATCGGAAAAGTTTTCAGAGGTCTGGTTCAACCCGAAATTGGCCTGTATAGTAGCTGAAAAAGAGCTCTGTTTTTGTGCCATATCCAGGTTGCTTTCAGCTTCGAGTGTTTGAAGATCAAAATCAAGAGAGGTGCTGTTATTTCGCCGGGCCATCTCAAGGGCCGTCTCTTCATCCACAAAAAAATCAGGCATTTCGTCCGGAACCTCCACATCAATCGGAGCGCCGGGATCGAGACCCAGAAGCAGCCTGAAGTTGTTGATCTGCTGGTCGTAATTGATCTGTGCCTGAGTGAGTGACGATTCGGCATTGCGTAACTGTAACTCCGACTGAAGAAGGTCATTTTCTGCGATATTGCCAACATTGTACCGGCCTTGCGAAATGTTGTAGATGGAGTCGTTCACCGCTACATTGAACTCTGCAATATCCAGGTTAATCTTGGAAAGCAGCACATCAAAATATCGCTGGGTTACGGTAAAGGAGAGGTCTTCCATCGCTTCCACATATTGCTTCTGGGCAATCTGAAGCTGGAGTGGCTCCATTCGGTTTCTCCATCTCAAATCGTTGTATTGGAAAATTGGCTGGCTGTAGCCAACAACAAGCGGAGTTGAACTCCAGAGATAGGTATTCTCATCTGCAAATATACCAAGTCGTGTAATTCCTGTAGAAAGTGACAAGTTCCCGCCGGTATGCATAATAGGCTGACTGACTGATAGACCGATGGAGGCGTTCGACTGCTGCGTATAGATAAGTGAGGTTGTACCATCGGGATTAAAATTCTCGCGGAATGCGCGCCGGTAGTTTGGGGCATCTCCCGACAAAGTTAAACCTGGAAAAAGGTCGGCCCTGTACGATTTGTATCGCCATTCACTGGCGAGAAGAGAGTAACGGGCTGAACGTGAAAGCGGACTGAGTTCAATCGCCAGGTCGATAGTTTCGCGGAGAGTCATCGTATAGATTTCCTCCGTTTCCTGGGCAAAAACGTTTTGCATACCCGGCATTGTAATCAACAAAAAAAGAAGCAGGCAAAAAGTTTGTCTTTTCCTCATGATGGATGATGTCATTCAGAAATTTGAGTTATGGATTTATGGTTTGTAAAAATTGTTTACAGGGTTAAGAATTTTGTATGTAACAACCTGAATAAGTTAATCCGCAGTAGTTAACTCACAGAATTTGATTCGTTAACTTAATGCTCAATTACAATACTCCCCTTATTCATGTCTGAGTGCGGTAACCGGTTCCTGTTCCGCAGCTCTCTTGGCCGGGAAAAAACCAAATATAACACCAATAACTGTGGCAACTCCAAAAGAGATCAGGATGGATCCAAGTGTGACAATAGAGGTAATCCCGGCAGTAATTTCGATGATGTAGCTAAAACCGATTCCAAGAACAATTCCAACAAATCCACCCGTAACACTGATAGCAAGTGCTTCGGTTAAAAACTGAAGCTGTATATCCTGCCGTTTCGCTCCAACGGCTCTCCTCACACCGATTTCACGGTATCGTTCAACCACAGAAGCCAGCATGATATTCATGATACCGATACCACCTACCAGTAGTGATATGGAGGCGATAGATGCCAATACAATATTAAAAATTCGTTTAGTGCGCTGTTCCTGCTGCAAAAGAAGTTCCGGTACGATAATCTCGAAATCTACGACCTGATTATGTCTGCGTTCCAGCATCCGGGAGATAATTTCTGCAACCGTAACACTGTATGAATTGTCCGAAACCTGCACAATCGCACGGTTAAGCTGGTGATAATTTTCATCTCTTGGCCTTACGGTTGTCCCGCTGCTCCCTGACTGCTGCGCCTGTTCGGCCTGGATGTCCCGGTGGGTTATTACGGCACGGTTTCCATAGCGCAGTAAAATGCTTTCTGCGGGTACAAAGATATCCATGTTAAAGTCACGAATTCCGAGGTTTTCAATCTGGCTGGAAGTAAGCTGCCGTTCCTGCAAAACCCCCACAACCGTGAACCATACATTGCCCGCTTTGATTTTTTTACCGAGGGGATCTTCTCCGGCAAAAAAACGAGTTCGGATTCCATACCCGATAATAGCTGCTGGCATGGCTTCCTGAAAGTGTATTGATGTGAAATTACTTCCTGAAATAATTTCAAAATTATTGATTTCGAAATAGTCACTGTTCACACCGACCAGTTTTCCGGATCGCATTTGACCTGAACGAATAAGCTGAGTATCGTAAATAATTTCGGGCGAAACGGAGTGAACATGGGGAATTAAACGCTGAATGCTGTACAAATCTTCAAGCGTAAGGCCCGGTGAATATCTCCTTTGGGAGTACAGCTCTTCCTCTTCATCATCCACTTCTCCCTCTCTCTGTTCAATTATGGGCTGAATGATCACATTGTTGGTACCGAGGAGCTGCATGTTTGCAAGTATCTCCTGTTGGGCACCGCTTCCGATGGCGAGCATCGCTATTACAGAGGCCACTCCAAAAATAATCCCCAGAGAGGTAAGCAGGGAACGAAGCTTATTCTGTTTAATCGCCTCTATAGCAATATCCAGATTATAAAGAAATATATGAATCATAGTCCGCTTTCGAATGAATAATCAGATTCAGGGAATAAGAATTTATCGCTCTCTATTTCTTTGTTCACGATTACGGCAATTCAACAATTTCAATTTCCTGCTCCGGTGTCTCTTCCGGTTCCTGCTCATCCAGGTATTGGTCAAGCACATCATCCGGCAACATATTTTTTCTCATTCCAGAGGTATCGGGCGGCATTGAAATGAGTACCTGATCATCGGGGGTAAGCCCTTCCAGGATTACTACATCATTATCGTTGGCGGCTCCCATCACTATTTGCTGCATCACTGTCTGAATACCATCCCGCTTAAAGACAAAATGGTTCGAATCATACGCATGCACCGCCTCAAGCGGTATAAAAAGTGCATTTTCAATGGTTTCGATCAAAATGTCGTTACTGGTGGTCATAGCCGGACGAAGAGTGGTGTCCGATTCATTGATCTCAATTTTCACCTCAAATACTTTTGAGTGGGAATTCGGGCGCTGTTCCCCGATGTTGGCAACCGTAGTTACAACGCCCGTCAGCTCTTTATCACGGACCGCATCCAGGCCGATCTGAACTGTCTGGCCGGTCCTGATTTTTTGAATATCTACTTCGTTCACATAGGTTAGCGACTCCATTGCGCTGAAATCGGGCAGCTCGGCAACAACCGGATCAAACGCATTAATGGTACTGCCGGTTGTTGTTTTTCGCCCCTGCCAGTTTCGGGTATAAACTACCATTCCGTTCTCAGGAGCAAGAATAGTAAACCCGTTCATTACCCGCATGATTCGTTCCAGATTATTGCGTTCCTGAGTGAGTGTGGCTTCAATTTCCCTCAAACTCGCTTCAGACTGAAGCACTCTCGTTCTGTAATTTTGTTTCTCCTGGGCAAGCTGCCGTTCGGTTCGTTCCAGTTCAATCTGCGTTTGACGCTGAACAGCCGGAGATTCATACACCGACTGCTCTACTGCAATCTGGCGTTCTTCGAGCTGGAAGCTGAGATTCTCAAGATTATCGCGTGCCTGGGTAAGTGTGAGAGAACTGTCTAACTGGGCCTGTTCAAACTGGGATTCCGCACGCTGCACTTCAAGCTGAGCATTTTGCAAGCGGGTCATCACCTCTGAGCGATCCAGTTCTGCCACAGGATCGCCCTTTTGAACAATGGTTCCCTCGGGCACAAGATTTTGAATGGTCAGGTTCCAGATCTGAATGTCACGTGCACCCTGTGGGCCTCTGATCTGAATGGAATTTTTGGCACGAAGTTCGCCGGTTGTCGTAACGGTTACTTTAAAATCACCTTCTTTCGGACTGACAAAAATGTCGAGCTGCTCCCCTGAATCCTTTCCTAAAAAAGACCAAACTGCAATCAGAAAGCCTATAGAGAGAACAGTATATATTATTTTTCTGCTCATGGATAGATTATTTTTTTACATTCCCTGATTGATCCGCTTAATTGAAAACCTTTAATAAGGAATAAAATTACTTCTCTTGCCAAGATTTTTACAGACACTCTTGCTTATCCCATAAAGGAATGCATCAGAGACTGAATAGATTTACTTACCCGATTGTAAATCCTATTATTATAATAACTGAAAGCACATTATAATTAAATTCTTGAATAAACAGAAGTTAATTTTAAATAAAAATGAAAAAATTTTTTGCCTGGCTACGGTGACAGATGAACTCCCAGCCCTTTCGGACCCACCCCAGCCTTCTCAATAGTGTTGCCCGCTTTTGGGCAAAATTAGTGGCTCGAAATGACAATCAGAACAGGCAAATTAAGCCAGAAAGAAAATTATCAGATTGGCAAAAAAGCCAATAAAGAGGGTCCTGAACCGAAAGGCCGGAACATCAAACAGGGAAGTCGAGCAGTTTCACAAAAGTTTTAAATTTGTGTAAAAGTAAAACCGGGGTTTCTCAGATTAAGAAAACAAAAAAAGCCTGTGCGGGATACACAAGCTTTAAAAAGTTAGCAGCAGGTATTTAATCAGATCTATCTGAAAGGCCATTTTTAAGGCTATAGCTTTGACCTTCCACGCTCTGTTCAAGAATTTGTTTTGGATCGTTTTTTTCGTCCACAATCACCACAGTGGGCTTATGCTTTTTGGCTTCTTCGGATTCTAAAAGAGCATAGGCAATCACAATAATTCGGTCATCAATCTGTGTTAACCGCGCAGCGGCTCCGTTCATGCAGCAAATCCGGCTTCCCCTCTCTCCGGGAATGGTGTAGGTTTCAAGTCGGGAACCATTGGTAATATTCACAACCGCTACTTTTTCGTAAGGCAGAATGTTGGCTATTTCCAGGAGCTCCTCATCTATTGTGATACTTCCTTCATACATCAGATTAGCCTCGGTGACCTTCATTTGATGTAGTTTCGATTTAAACATCGTTAATTTCATGGCTCAAAAGCTTACTTATAATTCGATCAGAATATTATCAATCAGCCGGGTTTTTCCAAGCCATACAGCACCGGCCAGTATATATTTCTGGTTATGTTGTAACGTACCTGCAAGTTGCAGTGTTTTAAGAGAAAACAAATTAATATAATCAATTTTGAAACCTTTTGCCTCCAGTTCACTTTTTTGATGATCGATTAACAGTGTAGTTTTATGTACCCCGCTTTTGATCTGTTTTTCGATATATTGCAGAGCACGATATAATCCCGGAGCGGTTGTTCTCTCCTCTGAACTCAGATATGCATTACGACTACTAAGTGCCAATCCGTCATTGGCACGATGAATCGATCCCATTACCAGCTCAATATCGTGATTAAACTCTTCGATCATACGGCTGATCATCTGGAACTGCTGAATATCTTTCTGACCAAAAACGGCTACATCTGGCGTGATAATGTTAAAAAGCTTGTTTACAATCAGCATCACACCTTCAAAAAAGCCCGGGCGGCTGGCTCCGCACATCTGCTCATTCATCCGGTTGATGCGAATTGTAAAGAAAGATTCATCGTCATAAATTTCATCTTTATCAGGTGCGAATACAAGAGAAACCTCTGCTTTCCGGCACTTCTTAATGTCTTCTTCCAATTCCCGGGGATAGGTGTCAAAATCTTCGTTAGGACCAAACTGAGCAGGGTTGACAAAAATTGACACGACAACATGGTCTGCATAGCGCCGGCCAAGGCGAATAAGAGAAAGATGGCCCGGATGAAGAGCCCCCATAGTTGGCACCAGAGCAATGCGTTTACCTTCGGTTTTTAGTTTGCGGATCGTTTCCCTTGTTTCATCAATCGTTTTGCAAATATCCATGCTGGTAGTTTTATTGACATGCCCTTTTTCCGGTATTCCGAAAAAAAGAAAAGCGTCAGATTTACTCTACCGCTTTTCCCTGGCTCAACACATTCAAATTGCCCTTTTCGGATCAAAATCTTCGAGTAGTTGTTTTACCCTGCTCATAAACGCTCCCCCGTGTGCCCCATCAATAACTCGATGATCATAACTCATGGAGAGATACATTTTGTGTCGGATACCGATCACATCTCCCTGCTCCGTTTCAATAACAACAGGACGTTTCTCAATGACTCCGGTTCCAAATATAGCTACCTGCGGCTGATTGATGATTGGGGTTCCCATCAGATTTCCCACACTTCCATAATTGGTAAGGGTGATGGTTCCGCCTACTAAATCGTCAGGGCTGAGATCTTTGTCTCGCGCCTTAATTGCAAGGTCATTTACCGATTTTGCAAGTCCTGCCAGGTTTTTATCCTGTGCTTGCTTGATGACGGGCACGATTAAACCTCCTTTACCGCCTTCTCCTAATGCCACGGCAATACCAAAATTGATATCTTTCTTCAGGTGAATTTCATCACCATCCACTGAACTGTTAATCAGTGGAAATTCACCGATTGCCTGAATAAACGCTTCAATAAAAATTGGAGTGTAGGTAAGTTTTATACCAGTATGTTCGTAAAATTTGCTTTTATTGGCTTCCCGCCATCTTACAATGTTGCTCACATCCACATCACTGAAGGTGGTTACATGAGCTGATGTCTGCTTAGACCGGACCATGTGTTCGGCAATCATCTTGCGCATGCGGTCCATTTTTACAATCTCCACGTTTTCATGCGGACGCGATAGATTCAGTTCACCGGCAGAAATTTTTCCTTTTTCGCCTGTAACAGATGAGGTTGCATCGGCAGCCGATTTTTCTGACTCTCTTGCTTTCTGCTCAGCAGGAGGTTTCACTTTACCGGCTTTTTTGTCTTCCAGATAAGCCATGATGTCACTCTTGGAAACCCGCCCACCTTTTCCGCTGCCTTCAATCGTTTCAAGTTCTTCCATGCTGATTCCCTCTTCCTTGGCAATAGAACGAACAAGCGGAGAATAGAAGCGTCCGTCTGAACCCTCCCGCTGCGGCTCCGATCCGGCTGCCACTGTTTCAGCCTCCTCTTTTTTAGGAGAACCGTTCTCTGATGCAGCAGTTTCTTTGGAAGAGGATGGTTTCTCTTTAGATGAGGCATTTGCAGCTTTTCCGGTGGCAATGATGGCGATAGTTTGCCCGACTTCCACAGTATCCCCTTCTTCTACAAGAATTTCTATCAGGGTGCCTGCCTCTGGCGATGGCACTTCGGTATCCACTTTGTCAGTAGCAATTTCGAGCAGAGTTTCGTCAACCTCTACTTTATCACCCACCTTTTTGGCCCATTCAATTACCGTACCTTCCATTACTGATTCGCCCATCTGGGGCATCACTACTTCAATACGCTTACCTTCATCATCGCGCTGGCCATCTGAACTTGTTTTGGCAGCAGGTTCGGCATCCTTGACTTTTTCCTCCGAATCTTCACCTTCAGTTTCGGCAGAATCTTTCTCTTTTTTCTCACCGGACGATGAGTTATCGGTTACCGAGGATGCATCTCCCTCGGTATCAATCACGGCAATCGGTTGTCCTACTTCCACAGTTTCATCCTCCTTAACCAAAATTTCAATCAATACACCGGCCTCTGGTGATGGCACCTCGGTATCTACTTTATCGGTGGCAATTTCAAGCAGAGTTTCGTCCACCTCTACTTTATCACCCACTTTTTTTGCCCACTCAATCACTGTCCCCTCCATTACCGATTCGCCCATCTGGGGCATCAAAACTTCTACCTTTGCCATGTTAATACTCTTCTTTTTTTGTGATTTTTAGTCAATTATTTTGAGAACTAAATTACCTGTAAAGATCAGAATAATCGTTATCAGATCAAAATAGTGCTGCCCTCTAAAACAGAGCATTTGATGCACTAAATACCTAATATCCAGACTTTATCATGAATTATTCATTTTGCACACAAAACGGCAATCCATAATAAAGTTTGCAGTCTGTAAACCATTGATATAAAAAAATTTTAGAATTGATCCGCAACATTAAATTCATACAGAACATTAATAGCCTTATTTAAAACTTAAATGTTATATCTACTATCTGCTCCAAAGTAAAGCAGTTTTTTGAATAACAACCAAAAATTTTGCAAAACCTTCATTATTTCTATATGTTATTTTCATTATTTTATAAATTTAATTTTAGAAAACTATTAACGAAGTAAGTCAATTTTAAACTTTTAATTAATTGTAAGTACTTCGCGTTTATAACACCAAATTGTTGGCCGGGATGTTAATTTATTGCTCAAAAAACCAGTTAGATCCGGTTTACCCTATTATTTATGTCGACTCCCTGAGAGGCATGCCTTCTTTAAACTTCCCGGACAAAAATCTATTTGGCATTTTTGCTTTCAGAAGAAATTTTACCAGAGAGCTACTGTTACTTTATAGTACAAATGAAACGGTTTTTTCCTGGAAAACTGTTCTGAATGAATTGTATATCCGGGGACTTAAGGATATCAAATTGATTATCCATTCCAATATAAAAGGCCTTAATAGTGAAGTGGGGCAGATTTATACGAATACAGATTTTCAATTCTCCATAAATGATGTTAAAACCAGGCTTTTCGAACTGGTAACCTCAAATCACAGGCTTGAACTGGCAGAAAGTATAGGAAGTGTTTTTACTTCCGACAGAATAGATGACACCTATCATCAAGGTTGGGAAAGGTGGCAAAGATTTTGTGAACAGTGGGAAAAAAAATACAGCGAATTCGGGATTCTTGCTAACCAGGATATCTACAAATTCTGTTTTACTTACTTAAAGTATGATAAAAAAGTCTGGGAACCGCTCGTAAAGATCAGTCGTATTGATCCCCTCCAAAGTACCTCAAATGGCAGCCTTACAATTTGGAGGCCCGGGGAAAATCATCTCAGTTACATTCAGCGTTTGTCAACAATGTTTAATTCAGAGAAAACTAAAATGATTTCTGACAAACAACTTCTGAGACATGATTTGGGTGTATTGATGAACATGCCACCTCAGAAAGTAATTTCTACCGAAACAGATGAAAAAAAGCACATCCGGGAAAAAATCTATTCGGTTGGCTCTGCTTTTAAAAAACATTTAAAGTTGGCTTAATCTTTTAAACATCCGGTTGACAAACTCTGAAAGTATACAACACTCATCCGGTTATGGCTGATTTTTACCTGTGCTTAACATGTAAATAATGGCTTTGTATCGATTTGTGCAGGTGATGATATCAGATTTTACCAGCATTTTCTACTCCCAGCTTTTGAGATAAAACTGCACCACATAACCACTTCGCCGGCATAAGAATTCAAACCCATTTTTAATGGTTGCACCACAAATGCGCATCTCTCATCAAGAAATTTGGTTTTGGTCAAGCCATTTTCGGGACAACAACGAAGACCACGATCCATTTCACTACATTCCGGTCCCGTACCGATAGGTCGGGAGGAATCGCTTACACTCGAAGCGCAGTATAAAACAGGGTGTTTTTGGTATTACCCCTGATAATGCAGGCTCACCGGATCAAATTTCAGGAAACCTTTAACGTGGGAAGAATTCTTAAAAATTCCTAAGTTGTTTGTTTTTCATGAAATCTCCGGGAGTCCGATACGTATGAGTATTTGAAATCTGAATTCATCTTACTTTAAAGTTACAAAAACCCGAGATGGCGGCTTTTTGCAGAATCGATAAATAAAAATTAACTATGAGTGAATACCCCAAAACAGACGATCCTAACGTCCCGGAAAACGATCCTTCCAAAAAAACCCTGTTTACCCGTTTTCTCGATTTTGTGGAATGGCTCGGGAACCTGCTTCCCCATCCTGTAACGCTCTTTGCAATTTTTGCCCTCGGCGTGGTTCTTCTAAGTGGTGTAGCCGAATGGCTGAACTGGACAGCTCCTGATCCCCGTCCAGAAGGAGCTTCCGGGCGTTCACCCGACGGCATCATTGAGCCGGTGAGTCTCTTGAATGGTGATGGCCTTCGGATGATCGTTGAAAACATGGTTACAAATTTTACCAGCTTCGCACCGCTTGGAGTAGTGCTCGTGGCATTGCTTGGAGTGGGTGTTGCCGAACACTCCGGATTAATCAGTGCCTGTATTCGTGGAATTGTCCTGAAAGCGGCTTCCATCAAACCGAATGGCAAAACCGGATCCGGCATCACTGCCATCCCGATGAAAATCATCAATTTTGTGCTGAATCCGAAAAACCTGGTTACAATTGCAATCTGTTTTGCCGCGGTTATTTCGAATACCGCCTCAGAGATGGGCTATGTGGTGCTTGTTCCTTTGGCTGCCGTTATTTTCCATTCGATGGGACGCCATCCTCTCGCCGGGCTTGCATGTGCATTTGCTTGTGTTTCAGGCGGGTACAGTGCCAACCTTCTCATCGGCACCATCGATCCGTTGCTGGCCGGCCTCACACAGGAAGCTGCAAATCTTATCGATCCCGATTATACCGTGCACGCCGCTGTGAACTGGTATTTTATGTTTATCAGCACCTTTTTTATTACGGGTGTGGGAACCTTCGTAACCCTGCGTATTGTGGAGCCAAAACTGGGTGAGTATAACGAAAGCATGGCAATGGAAGACCTTTCCGAAGATGTTTCGATGGATCCTCTCAGCGCCAAAGAGCTCCACGCTTTGAAGTGGACCGGCATTTCTGTGATCATCATGTTTGGTGTATTGGCAATGACCATCATTCCCGAAAATGGTGTCCTGCGAAATCCCGAAACGGGTGAAATGCTCAACTCCCCGTTCCTGAATGGCATTGTTACCTTTATTTTTGTCTGTTTCCTGATTCCAGGATTTGTGTACGGCCGCCTTGTGGGAACCATGAAGGACGACCGCGATGTAATCAAAGGCATGGCCAGTGCGATGTCTACATTAGGCCTCTATATTGTAATTGTATTTTTTGCTGCACAGTTTGTGGCTTATTTCGGCTGGAGTAATCTCGGGCAGATTTTTGCCGTGAAAGGTGCTCAGTTTCTGCAGGATATCGGGATGACCGGGCCGATAATTTTTATCGGATTTATTTTAGTCTCCGGTTCGGTAAATCTTATGCTGGGTTCAGCTTCGGCACAATGGGCCGTCACAGCTCCCATTTTCGTACCGATGCTGATGCTGATTGGTTACAGCCCCGAAGTGATTCAGGCCGCCTACCGAATCGGTGACTCTGTCACAAATATCATTACCCCGATGATGAGTTATTTCGGACTGATTCTCGCCTTTGCCAACAAATATGATAAAGACCTCGGCATCGGAACCATCATTGCAATGATGCTTCCCTACAGCATCTTTTTCTTCATCGGGTGGATTATTTTGTTTTATCTCTGGGTATTTGGCCTTGGCCTGCCGGTTGGCCCGGAAGCACCAACGTATTATTTAATCGGGGAGTGATTCCTTTTAGTTATATACGATTATCCTGGAAGACGATAATCCAGCTTTAAACCGCCAAAAAGCGTCACTCCTCGCGTTTTGCCGGAACCAGCATTACCGGAATTTTGGAATAGCGTGTGACCTGAGAGCTCACCCCGCCCAGGAAGAATTCATGTACAAACCCTTTGCCCTGACTTCCCATAACCACAAGGGTTACATCATTTTCTTCGATGGCATTCACAATTTCTTTTCCGGGAGTACCAAATGTTATGATAATTTCTGAGTTGTTTCGCGTATGGTCAGAGAGTTCATTCCTCATCTCATCAAGCTGTTCTCTGCTTTTTTCACTGAGCTGTTCAAATGCTGCCGGGTCTTTCAGAGCAATGGCATGGTGACCCTGAACATGAATAAAGGATATTTTTTTAATTTTTCCTTCTTCATCCAGAGATTTAATCACTTCAAAAGCGCGATAGGCAGTGTCGGAAAAATCGGTAGCGTGAAGAACATGGTCTAAAACACTAGTTAATGGACGGTTGATGACAAGTTTCCGCTCATCAGGATTATTTTCATCCTGTTTCATCTCAATATTTATCAAAAAGACTGGCATTCTCGACCGCTGAAGAACTTCATTTGCAGTACTTCCCAAAAGCATTTCCTGAACCTTGCTTTGCCCGCGGCTGCCAATAATTACAAAATCGGCATCGTGCTCATCGGCAGAAGTGAGAATTTCTGTGGGCGGATAGAAATATGTGCCCGACCTCAGATCAGTTTCTACAGTAAAATCTTGCTCCTCAAGCTGCTTTTTGAACTCTTCCAGCTTATTGCTGTATTTCTCAGTATTAAACTCGGTACGTTCACCTGTAAACGGAATAGATACAACGGTTACAAGAGTTATTTTTTTCGTTCCTATTTCTTTGAAGTGTGGAACAGCTTCAATTATCAGTTCGCTTGCTTCCGAATGATCGAGCGCAACCACTGCATGCTTGAATGTAGATTTCATAAGACTCCTTGCTTTCTTTGTTTGCTCCTTTTTCCTGAAGATATAAAAAGTAATCTTTTTTGATGTAGTGTTATTCCTGAGTTCTTCGTTACTAAAACCCGAATGGTTCGCTTTCCATTCACAAAAAAGGATCTACCTTAAACTTTGTGAGTATATAGATGAGGTTTATTGTCAAGCGACCTGGAAGAGCAGCCAGTGTTTTTCCGGGTTCCTGTCCCGTGCGATCGCTATTCGGCACGAGTTGCGATTGTCTACTCTTATTTTTTACTAACAAATACCCCCTCCAATTCACACCTCCATCAGTCCAGACAGCTCTGGATGCCAGGCTGATTTATCAAATAAGGATTATGAATTTTTTGGATGTTTTTCTTATTCGATAAAATAATCCAGATCTGCCGGTCCGACCGATTAAATACGGGAAATCCAGACAGAGTTGTTTATCTGGTTGAAATACCATCTAACAAATACAAGATACACAAACGGGCATTACCCCTCTGCGTAGGCCCTGACATCTGCCATATCTACCATCAGATCGAACAGATCGGTATTGCGTACGAAAGTTGGTATTCGCTCACTTCCCGGACCCCAGGCTGCGATTTCCACATAATCCGAGGTGTGAGTAGTGGTGATGAAATAGACACCGTTGTAATTGGCCATAATTCCAGACAAAACACCAGGCGGCCCTTGGCGGTCACGGAATGGTGCCCTGAACTCTCCCTTAAACGCCTGAAAGGCCATGATTGCCTCATCTTCTGTAATTTGAGTATTGGTTGCAAATTCCAGCAAATCTTTCACCTGCTTTACAGTAACATCGCTTCCCACCGCATCGTGAGACCAATGGAAACCGAGTTCGTTGTAAACCCACTCAAAACTCCGCTGATAGTTGTGAAGGGTGCGGAGTCTTACCGGAGAATCTGCATAACGCGAACCGTAAGCTCCCAAACCCGGATTTGCATTACCGTGATCGGTTGTCAAAATCACAAGTGTATCATCCCGGTTTTCGGTGTAGTCCATTACCACTTTTACGGCATCATCGAAAGCGATCTGGTCGTAAATCATCGCAGCAGCATCATTGGCATGAGCACCATGATCTACACGCCCTCCTTCAATCTGAAGAATAAAACCATTTTCTTTCTGATCAAGGCGATCCAATGCCTCTTTGGAGAGTTCAGCAAGAGTAGGTACCTGGTCTTCAAGGCCAGGGATATTTTTATGATCAATTGTATAAGGGAGGTGAGAGTCATAAAAAATACCAAGCAGTTTCCCATCGGTTCCGGCGCGCTGCAGCTCGCTTTTATTTTTCACGACCGTGTAGCCGTTGTTTTCAAATTTGCTGTAAAGGTCCTGTCCGTCTTCCCGGCCATCAGCGGAAAAGTGGCGGTCTCCGCCACCCATCAGAATATCAAAATGCCGTTCGGAATATTGACTGGCAATTTCGTCTTCCATTCCGCGTGCAGGAACGTTTGCTGAAAATCCGGCAGGTGTGGCGTGAGTCATTCTGGTAGTTGTAACAAGGCCGGTTGCTTTTCCTGCATCCCTGAAGATTTCACAGATAGGTTTGAACTCTTCATCATTCGGCCCCCAGTTCAAAGCATCGTTGATAATCCGGTGGCCGCATCCCCAGGAAGATGCAGCAGCTGCGGAATCGGTTACGGGATTGTTGAGTGCAGCCATATCCATCAGTCCTCGATGATAATCACGGTCTGATTCGTACAATTTGATCCAGTTGGTTTTTTCTCCGTATTGTTCCTTCTTCACAAGATCGGCAAGTGCAAGTGTACCTGAACTCATTCCATCGGAAACCAGGAAAATCACATTTTTTGCGTCGCCGGGATTATATTTTTTTGATGCTTTTCTTGCGCTACCTCCAAGCAGGCCACTCCCAGCGGCCAGCCCCGATAACGCTCCGGTTCTTAAAAAATCGCGACGGCTAAACTGTTTATTACTCATTAGAAAAATCTTAATTTGGGATTTTGTTTAAATTTAGGTTTCCGCTTTGAAGGATAACAAATTTGGATTAAGGAATCATTATCCTTGTGTAAGTAGACTAACCCGGATATCTCACGTTAAATATGTTAAACGTAAAGCAACTATTTGATTTGAAATAGCTTATAAAAAAATTTGAAATCTTTAAAAAATACACCCTGTTTTTCTGTGAGAAATCCGGGCTAAGCCTATAAAAAAGAAATATACAGGAAAGCCGTTGCTTTTTCTGTGTCCCGTTTTTACTGCATAGTCCTTCAAACGGAAAATTCCATATCATGGTTATATAATATGATTTAAACAGATCTTCTTTTTATCCACCAATACAAATATAAATCAATGATCGAGATCATGAAAAACAATTATTTCAAACATTTACAGCTGCAAAAGCAACGTCTGCTATCTTTTCTGCTGGCAGGGCTGATACTCTTTTTATTAATACCGGTTGATGCGGCTGCTCAAAATGGTGTGACTCCCGAACACATTGCAAAAATGGAAACCGTTACAAGTACCGCCATTTCTGATGACGGGCGTTTTATTGCCTACACCAAGAGTATTCCTGCTGATCCCTACAAAGAAAATGCAACGAACAGTACTCACCTTTATGTTTTAGATGTAGAAGAGAGTATATCAAAACCTTATTACTCGGCCAGCTCGGTTGCATCTGTACAGTTCCGGCCTGGCACAAATACCATCTCCTTTTTGACCCAGCGTTCCGGTGATGATACCCGCTCACTCTACGAAGTCCCGCTGGACGGGGGAGAAGCTGTAAAAATATTTAGCTTTGATCGGAATATTTTGCTCTATACCTGGCATCAGGATGGTAACCAGATTGGTTTTGTTGCACCTGATGAAGCAGAATCGACAGAAAGTCCGCTGCCCTATCAGGCAGAAGTCTATGAGGAGAACCTGCCCCAGCGCCTGGGTTACATCGCCAATGTAGTTGACCCAACTCAGGAAGCGAGGCATTTGCAGTTAGACGCTTCAATATACATGATGGAGTGGAGCCCGGATGGCAATCGAATCGCCGTTTCGGCGGCCCCAACGCCCAATATCGATGACTTTTATATGTTTCAGCAGGTTTTTGTTCTGGATTCAGAAACCACAGAAATTGTTGCAGAGATCAACAATGAGGGGAAAATAGGAAAGATTAGCTGGAGTCCCGACGGGCAAAGGCTGGCGCTTCGGGCCGGTTCCAATATCCACGATCCGATTGACGGCCGAATTCTGATTGCATCAGCGCAAGGCGGTGTACCTGCTATTATAGACCGTGACTTTGAAGGAAAATATGAACAGATCGATTGGCACGAAGATGAGCGGATTCGTTTTCTCGCCAGTGAAAGCACCGCTTCTGTTTTGGGGAGCATTGGTGTGGACGGAACAGGAAAACAAACCTACTTGCGCGCGGAAGAACATGCTATCGGATCGTTCTCCAATTCGGATGACGGTTCATTCTCTTTTACAGCCAGCTCACCCACTCATCCAGCTGAAGTGTATCTGTTGGAAAGCGGTGCTGAAGAACCCGAGCGAATAACCTACAATAACCCCTGGCTCGACGGACTTGAACTGGGACGGCAGGAGGTAGTGAGCTACGAAGCCAGGGATGGTGAATTTAGCATTGAGGGAATGCTTATTTATCCTGTTGGGTATGAAGAAGGAACTCCCGTACCGGTCATTACAATGGTACACGGCGGCCCTGAAGCCCACTACAGCAACGGGTGGCTCACCAGCTACTCCATGCCGGGTCAGATGGCAGCGGCTAAAGGTTATGCCGTTTTCTATCCCAATTACCGGGGAAGCACCGGGCGCGGTATAGAGTTTATTTTCAGCAGTCAGGCCGATCTTGCAGGCAAAGAGTTCGATGATATTGTAGACGGTGTAGACTACCTGATCGAACGCGGTATTGCCGACGGCGCCCGGATCGGAGTTACCGGCGGTTCTTATGGTGGATATGCTTCAGCATGGATGAGTACATACTACTCCGACCGTTTTGCAGCTTCTGTGATGTTTGTGGGTATCAGCAATAACCTCTCCAAGTGGGGAACCAGCGACATCCCCGAAGAATTGTACCTGGTTCACTCGCGCGAACGAATGTGGGAATCGGATGAAAAATGGATGGATTATCTGCGGCGAAGCCCTATCTACTGGGTGGACCGTGCAGAAACCCCGATTTTGATTATGCACGGTTCGGAGGATACACGTGTACATCCCGGACAGTCTCTGGAGCTTTATCGCCATCTGAAAGTTCGCCGGCCTGAAGTACCTGTACGGCTGGTATGGTATCCCGGAGAGGGGCACGGCAATGCAAGAGCGGCTTCAAGGCTGGATTACACCTACCGGATGCTCCAATGGTTCGACACCTATCTGATGAGCGGAGATCCGTCAGCCGAAATGCCGCACTGGGACCCGCCCATTCCCCAGAAAGAGTAACATATTCCCTGTCTTATTTTGACAATTCGATACAAAAAACCCGCAAAGTTTAATACCGGAAATGACGATATGTTAAAAAGTGTATCGCAATAACGAGAAAAGCTTTACGGGTTTACGTTTAATCTGCAGCTATTTTTTCGCTGATTCTATTCATTTTCAGGGATTTAGTGTATACTTTAATCAACCTGAAAACGTGATTAACACCGAGCCTATATTCACTGAACAATCCTGCCATGCCTTCAAAAAAAGCAAACAGTAAAAAACGGGGATCCTTTTTCAGATCAAAAAAGGGAATTGCATTGCTTGTTGCTCTTTTTTTGGTAATTGCAGCAACAGTATTTTTTCTGTTACGGATTGAAGATATGGCCGAAAAGAGGCTGATTGATTTTATCAACACTGAACTTGCACCAAATGCAGAAATTGAATTCGGAGAGTTTTCTTTCTCAACATTTCCTGCCGGCCTTGAAATTCGAGATGTCAGGCTGGTTCATATCACACCTTTTGAAGAACACACACCCGAAAAATCAGCAGATGCCGTGAAGGCGTTCGAGATCAGACGCCTTGAGTTTTCCGGTATTAATCTCTTCAGAATGTTGGTTACCAGGCAGTGGGGGCTTGAAGATATTAAAATCGAAGGGCTTGATTTTGAACTGGTTCCCATAAGTGATGGCAGACTGGCTGACGCTACACCTTTCCGGCAGCCCCCTCCATTCAGAATCGGTAAAATCACGGTAGATGATGCCAATTTTATTATTTTCAGGGAAAGAGACAGTGAAGAGCCATCATACGAAATTCACCACATCTATTCAGAAATAGACAACTTTTCTGTCAGTGATATCGAAGAACCGTTTCACACCTATTTCGACCACCTGCTGTTTCAGTCATCACTTTTTCAGTATCATACATCAAACGGGCATTACTCCATCGGGGTCGACAGTGTTTCGGTCAGTAGTCTCGAGGAGTACGTGTGGACGGGCAGAGGTTTTGTAAAACCCCACCTATCGGCCAATGAAATGGCCGGAGATATCGGCTATGAAACCGATCGTTTTGATGTTTTGTTTGATGAATTTACAGCACAAAATTTTGATGTGAACAGATGGCTTGCTGAGAATGAGCTTGTGGCTCAAAGCCTGGGAATTGAAAAACCATCCATCGATATTCACCGGGACAAATCTTACCCCCGCGAAGAGAGAGATGAACGTTCATTACCGATTGATTACCTGAAGAAACTGCCCTTTACGGTTCAGATTGACTCGGTCTGGTGGAAAGACGGATCTTTAAGCTATACCGAAGATTTTGCAAATGAAGGGCGAAAAGGAAACATCCACTTTAATGATACAGATCTGACTATCACTAAAGTTCAAAACAGAAGTATGGACGAGACTATCGAAGCCATGATAAGTTCCCGTTTTATGGGTATTGCTGATATCAGCCTTGAAGGTTCATTTTCGATGAATGAAACATCTGATCACACCATAGCAGGGACATTGTCAGGTTTTGATTTGCAAGAGCTGAATGCATCTCTTGAAGAGTGGATATTTGTCCGGGTCAGAAGCGGCAGGCTTGAACAGGCCGATTTTTATTTCGGGGCCAATGAAGAGAGAGCCGATGGAGAGCTGAGGTTTATTTACAGTGACCTTGAAATTCGATTTCTGGATGAGGAGTCCCTGGAAGAAACCCGGCGCAGACGATTACGCTCTTTTATTGCCAACCGTTTTCGGATTCATTCTCAAAACAGAATCGAAGACCCAAGAACCGGAACTATTGACTTTGAACGCGATAAAGAACGTTCGGCATTTAACTACTGGTGGAAGTCTATCGCTTCTGGCTTGCTGGATAGTGTGAAACGATAAACTTGTTTAAAAATAGTGCCATGTCATACGTGAAAGTGTGAGAGAGTAAATTATAGATATATAGTTTTTTATGATCAATAATTTGGAATCATTAAATTAAACACACTGTTTTTCTGCGACATTTTCCCCTCAGCTGCGTTGAACCTAAAAGCAGGCATTAATATATCTCGATTCAAAAGTTGTAAGCTTATACCACATTACGTGATTTAAAAATATGAAAAGGGAATAGGCACCAGCTTTTGCAAGCTCACCATTTTCATTCCCCCCATATTTATTTGATAAAATTTTTTATAATTCAAACATTAAATAATTATAGTATTTTGTGGGTTTGAAATGAAAAAATCATTCAGCTTGAATGAATAAAAAAAAGAATTTAAACAAAATATTTAGCTCTTTTTTAATTGGCTCAGTTTTAGCAATCATGTCTGGGTGGAATTTCGTTTATGCACAAAACGCGATTCCTGAAATCAAATCGGATACTGAAATTGCAATACAGGATACTGCCTATCTGCTTGAACTGAATGAAAGAATAAAGAGCTTGCTGGAATCAGGCGGGCTGGCAGAATCAAGGCCTTTGATTGACGAAGCTATTCAACTTGCCAGGCTTTTGAATAACATTGAGGGAGAGTCATTTGCAATCAGCAACCTGAGCAACTACTACATAGATCGTGGAATGCCCGATTCCGTTTTAAATGAAATTGAACCGGATTTTGAAAATTACAGGAATACACCCCACGAAATTCAAATAGGGAATAACATTGCCAATGCTCATGCTATGACAGGGAATTACCACCAGAGCTTGGAATATTATCTCGATATGCGTGCTTTGGCTGCTGAACGCGGGGAGACACGAATGGAGATAGGTATTACCCAAAATATTGGCTTGAATTACAGTTCGCTGGGTGACATGCCGTCAGCTCTGGATCATTTTCTGAACAGTCTTGAAATGGCCGAAGANATCGACGATACGCTCATTGTTGCCGTGGTGCTCGATAATATTGCCACTATTAATAAAAATGAGGGGAATTTTGAAATTGCTGAAAATTACCTGGAACGTGCGCTCGGAATGAACCGCCAAATTAATAATCGCAGCAACCAGATTACTAATCACATGAGTCTGGGTGGACTATACAAAGAGATGGGTGAGTTTGAAAAAGCTCAGGAAAACTACTTTCGTGTACTCGAAATTGCAGAGGATTTAGGAAATAATCTTTCGCGGATGCAGGCTATTTATAATATGGGAATGCTGGCCATTGATATGGAAGAGTATAGCCGGGCCATGGAATTTTTTGAAGAATCTCTTGAACTGAGCCGTAAACATAATATTATGATCGGCAGCTATTTCAATCAATCCGGAATGGCTGATGTATACAGAAATCTTGGAGAGTACAACAACGCATTGGACCTTTACGAAAGAGCACTTGAAATTGCAAAAAATGCCGGCGCATCCGAATCCGTTTTAGCTACCCTCGAAAGGATGTATCAAACCTATGAAGAAGCCGGTGACACTCTCCGGGCTTATGAACACCTTAAGCAGTTCTCTTCAATGACGGATAGTTTAGCACGGACCGATCGGGAAAAAGCGTTAGCCAGACAAGAGGCTTTGATGGGATTGCGAATCGAACGGGAAAACCGCGAGATTCTTGAAAAATCCATGGAAGCTCAGCAGCGGCATACGCTGATCGTTACCTCTCTTTTGGCTGTAATTGTTCTTGTACTGATAGCGGTTTTTGTTTTGTATCGCAAAAAGAAAAAAGCTAATAACCTTTTGAAAAAACGAACTGAAGAGCTATCGCAAGTCAATACTGTGAAAGATAAACTTCTTTCTGTGCTGGCGCATGACCTTCGCACTCCGCTTTCGAATATGCAGGGAGTAGTATACATGATCCGTGAAAATATTTTAGAAAAAGAAGATATCGATTCAGCTCTGAACCAGATTGATTTTCAGTTGCAGCAGGGCATCAACACTTTGACCAACTATCTGGAATGGGCCCAAAGCCATAAAGAGGGAATTGAAGCAGATCTCAAAGTAGTCTCTATGGAAAAGTTGGTTGAGAATGCAATACGCGAAATCAGCAAAAGTGCCCAGAGTAAGAGAGTGCATGTGCAGAATTTTACCGATGAAAATATAACTGCTCTGGCTGATGTACACATGATGCGTGTAGTACTGCGGAATTTGCTATCGAATGCTGTAAAATTTGTTGAAGAGGGCGACCGAATAACAGTACTTACAAAAGAGATTAACGGACATCTTGAATTATCGGTTGAGGATACCGGGCAAGGGATTGACCCAAAACAGCAGAAGGAAATTTTCAAACCGTTTCATTTTGCCACGCAGGGAACTATGGGTGAAATGGGTACAGGCCTCGGTTTGTCGATTTGCCGGGAATTTGTTGAGAAGCAGGGAGGTACAATCAGGGTGGAAAGCGAACCGGGCAAGGGTACCAGGTTTGTCATCACTCTTAAAAAATCAACCGAAAAAAAGAGAAGTAAAACTGCTGCTGAGTAATCATTCAGAGTTTATTTCCCCCGGTTTCTCCTCTCAATTTGTCAAGATAACTCCTCATAAAATCAACCCTTTTTACAGCTTCTTCACGTGCAACGGAGGTATTCATCACTTCAGGAAGCTTAAAAAGTTTCGTGTAAAAATGATCGATTGTCCACTCTGAATCATCGGGGCTTCGATCTTCACAAAAAGGGTCTTCCGGATTATAGAGAGGACGGCCCAATTGTCCCCCCACTATCAGGCAACGCGCAATTCCGATAGCACCAAGAGCATCCAAACGATCAGCATCCTGAACGATTTTCGCCTCAGTCGTTTTCGCAACAATCCCCGCAGAAAAACTGTGTGCCTCAATCGCATGTGCCACACCGGAAAGTTTGCTTACGGGGAATTTATTTAACTTCAGGAAATTCAGAGCCTGCTCGGCAGCAAAAGTCGAAGCATTTTCCCGTTTGGGATGATCTTTCGGAAGAATCACACAATCGTGAAGCCATGCTGCAGCAACAACTATTTCTTCATCCGCTATTACTTTTTGAAGCAGCATCCTGGCGTTAGAAACAACCCGTTCTACATGTGCCAGATCGTGAGCACTGTCCTGCCCCGACTCCCTGCTATTGATGAATTCCCGGCACTTAATTTCGAGTCGACGAAGCGTATCAGGTCTCATCATACGGAATTACTGCACAACTGCATCGGGCCGGTTACCATATTCCGCCCAGGAGCCTTCATACGGGCGGACCGAGTCGTACCCCATCAGACGAAGTGTAAAATATGCGTGTGAGCCCCGAACGTTAGTGTGGCAGTGCGGAATTACTTCTTTATCTGGTGTAATGCCAAGTTCTGTATATTGCATTTGAATTTCACGAGCAGGCAAAAAATATGGTATACCGTCTGTTTCCAGTACTTTATTCCATTCAAGATTTACTGCATTTGGGATGTGCCCGGCAAATTCTGCCCGTTTATCTTCACCGGTATATTCATCAGCAGAACGAACATCAAATACAATTTTATCGGGTGAATTAGCCGCTTCTACTATATATTCGAAATCACAAAAACGGGCTTCCTGTGCCTCAAAACTGAAATTGCCCGGCTGGTTCGTCATGAAATCACTTCCCAGCGGAAGGTCATGAGCAAGCCAGCTCTGAAGGCCTCCGTGCAGCAGTGAAGTATTTGAAAATCCGTAATAATCCAATGCATAAAAGAGCCGTGCGGCCGAGAGATGGTTCCCATCATCATATATAACCACCCGGCTATCGGAGTTAAGGCCCAGGTTCCGCATTTTTTCCTGGAATGTATCCGGCCCAATCAGGAAATGATCCACCGCATAATCAGGGTCAGTCAGTTCGGAAATCGCAGCAAAATGTGTTGCTCCGGGCAGGAGAGTATCTCCTGTCTCTTCGCGGGCGTCAATAAGTAAAATATTTTCAGTCCGAAGCTTTTCGAACAGCTCTTCTGCTTCGATCAAAAGGTGCGAGTTGGGATAATCAGTCAATTCCTCAATCTCATCAGAAGTACACGCTGCTGTAAAAATCAGCAATATGATTAAAAAGGAAAGATATCGCATAGCTAAATATTTGATTTAATTTTACCTGAATTAAACACCAAAGAATTTATTGGGGGCAAGGTGAAATTGAAATTGTGATTAATTATGGCTGAACCTTAAACATAAGAAATAAGTTGTTCAAAACAGAGATCAGAAAGTCTAAGCATAATTTATTTTTGCTTGCAGCCCCATCCGGAATGATCTTCTCCTGATGCCTGTGAACCGAAACGGGGTGCACGAAAAAATGTAGTAACCCCAACAGTGTATTTCTCCTTATCAAAAAATGGAAGCTCGCCACAATCGATATTTTCCCGATAAAGGTTCGGCTGATTTTCTAACAAATGCCGTTCATACTTTAAGTAAAACTCTTCCAGATAATCTGCTGTTTTCTCCAGATCGTAAATACTCAGGGAAACCACAGTCTGAATGGTATCCGAAAGGCGTTGATAACTCTGTTTTGCCATAGCTGCTGCAACCTCATCCGGAGAAATTTTCGGGTTTGATTCAAGCCGATTCAGCTTTCCGATGTTGAAGTATGAAAGATGCAGATTTTGAGGAGAAGCGAGTAAATAATGTGTAAACGGAGACAGGTGTCTGGCCATTAGAGGTGTTCCGTTACTGCATGTTGAAAGAGTTACCAGACTAAACGATTCATCATCTTTCAAAAATTTCTGCAGCCCTGAGGCAAAACTTTCCGCATTAACCGTCATTTTGGGACGGCTTGTAAAATACCTGCTTTCACCTTCAACCGAAATTTCATGTCCAAAATAGAGGAAATAAAGCTGCCGGTTCTCAATCTGCGAGGACTCGGACAGTTCACGGTAGAGATGAGCTTCTGTACTTAGAAACGGCTCATCATCTGCTTCATTCCTGTATTTTACATGTTGAAAAATCTCACCGTTTTTGAAATGATATAATTCGCTGCTGCGCCGCGAGATCATATACATAAATCGTTTTTTAGGCTGTTGATGGAGGATGAAAAACTCTCCCTTTTTCCCTTTTCGGGCAACATCAAGGGCCATCTCCAATGCTTTTTCATTGGCCTGAACTGGCACTCCTTCGGCGGTGTGATACAAATAGTCCGAATCACCATGAATAACAATAATCACCAAATAGTCTGATTCAGGGCCTTGAACGGCTTCTTTCTCGGTTATCATATATGAGTGGCTGCACCCAAATACAAATGTGAGAAGAATGACAGTAAAGAAGTTTCGGATCACAAGATCAATATTTTCCATCAGGGCCACTTTAATTACATATCCACTTTTAATGTTTCATATCGGCAGTTTGAGTTTTAAAGCAGCCCCGAATTTTAGGAGAATCAGAGCAGCAACAGAATAATCACAATCAGCAGTGCCGTCGTCAGACTGATGGTTATATTGCGATTGGCTTGTTCCATATCCTGCTGGGAGTAATCGGTAAAATCATCAAGATCTTCATCCTGTATTTCATCATATCCGTCAATACCGTTCAATTGATTTAATTTATCAGAAACTGATGCCTTTAAGGATGCCAATTGTTCTGCATCTTCCCCATCCAGGCTTGAAGATTTTTCAACCCGGTCAATTGCGCTTAAGATATCAGAAAATGAATTTTCGAGGTGCACTCTTTTCTGTTCAGCATCATCCGTACTTTTTACATTTTGAACGGTTTCATTAAAATGTTGCTTAATAATAGTTGTGAGACTATTGGATTGTGCGTTCGCATTTACCTGGATGGCAAGTGATAGTATGAAACTGCAGATTATGAGCTTTATCATTTTTGTCTTCATGGTAATGGATTAGTTAGTGTTCTTTTGAAAAAAAGATACCTTTTTTAATGAGTCAGTCTGACTTATTTGACCAAACGAGATATCATCATTGTTTAATGATTTGATTCTAAAGCTTACTGACAATGGATTCTTACTTTGATGTACCGTTCATTGTTTCAATGGGCTTTTAATCTGTTTTATTCAGAAATTATTATTGAATGACATTTAAATTCATATAAAACGATTATTTAGTTGAAAAGATAATGAAAATTTAACCACAAGTATTTTTTACTGTGTAATTTATACGTAGGCTTTCTGAATAAATCAGGTTTACTCAAATCAATAAAAGAAAACAATTAATTAAAAGAATTAGAAAACATAGCGCTGATGAGCGACCAAGTAAATAATGAAATTGAAAAAGAGAAAGTAAAATGGTACAGCCAGTCAGTTGATTCGGTCCTCGAACAGTTATCGACAAATGAAGGGGGGCTATCTGAGGATGAAGCTGCTGATCGGCTCAACAAGTACGGACCCAACAAACTGCCGGAAGGGAAAAAGAAATCAGCCCTGGTTCGGTTTTTGATGCATTTCCACAACATGCTGATCTATGTGCTGATGGTGGCCGCGGTGATTACCGCTCTGCTCGGCCACTGGATTGATACCTGGGTGATTGTAGCCGTAATACTCATTAATGCCATAATCGGTTATGTGCAGGAGGGAAAGGCGGAAAAGGCGCTGGAAAGCATTAAAAAAATGCTTTCACTGGAGGCTAATGTAATCCGCAATGGCACACGGAAAGAGATTGATGCCGAAAAACTGGTACCCGGTGATGTGGTAGCCCTGCAATCAGGCGATAAAGTACCTGCAGATCTGCGCCTTATAAACGTACGAAACTTCAGAATTGAAGAGTCGGCACTAACAGGAGAGTCGGTAGCAGTTGAAAAAAATACCACACCAGCTGATGAAGGAGCCGTGCCGGGCGACCAGAAATGTATGGCATTTTCAGGCACTTCTGTGGTAAACGGCCGGGCAATGGGTGTAGTAGCAGAAACAGGCAGCAACACCGAGCTTGGCAAAATAAAACAGATGATGAGCGATGTGGACAAAATTACCACACCGCTGCTGCGCCAGATTGATGAATTCGGAAGAATTTTATCGATTGTAATTATTGCCCTCACAGCTCTCTTTTTTGCTCTGGGCTATTTCCTGCGCGACTATTCAGTTGACGAGCTTTTCCTTATCGTAATTTCGCTGGCTGTAGCCGCCATTCCCGAGGGCCTCCCTGCGATTATGACTATTACTCTGGCCGTGGGTGTGCAGGCGATGGCACAGCGCAATGCCATCATTCGAAAACTCCCCTCCGTGGAAACACTCGGCTCTGTGGCCGTAATCTGCTCCGATAAAACGGGGACTCTTACCCGAAACGAGATGACTGCCACTACGCTGGTAACGTCCGAAGCTTCTTATTCAGTTGAAGGAGTGGGCTATCAACCGGAAGGCTCCATCAAAAAAGAGGGTGAAACTGTAGATGTGAAGAACGACAGCCTGCTCTCAGAAGTGTTAAAAGCCGTTCGGGTTTGTAACGATGCCACCATCAAACAAGAAGGTGATGAGTGGGTGTTGAATGGCGATCCCACCGAAGGCTCACTGATCACCCTGGCTTATAAAGCCGGTTATAAGGAGTTTGAGCCGAAACGGATTGATCATATTCCTTTTGAATCGGATCATCGCTTTATGGCCACGTTAAACGATGTGGAAGGAAAAAAGGTGATGTATGTGAAGGGCGCCCCGGAAGTTCTGATGGATCTGTGCGAAAAACAGCGCACCACCGATTGTGAGGAGCAGATCGACAAAGAATACTGGGAAAAGGAGATGGAAAAAAAGGCGGATAACGGCCAGCGCCTGATTGCTGCCGCCCTAAAGTTTGTGGATGACGATAAAACCGATATTGAGCATGATGATGTGCATAACGGATTGATTTTTCTTGGAGTGATTGGTTTGATTGATCCTCCACGCGATGAAGCCATCGAAGCGATAAAAATCTGCCATGATGCCGGCATCAGCGTAAAAATGATCACTGGAGACCACCTGATCACCGCACGGGCCATCGGGAAAGAGATTGGCATTGGTGATGGCAAAAAAGCGATCAGCGGTGCCGAGCTGGAGAAGATGAATGATGATGAACTTCGCAAAGCCGTTTTAGAGTACGATGTTTTTGCGCGCACAAGCCCCGAACATAAACTTCGCCTCGTAAAAGCCCTTCAGCAAGAAAAGCTGATCTGTGCCATGACGGGCGACGGTGTGAACGATGCTCCTGCACTGAAACGCGCCGATGTGGGAATCGCGATGGGCATCAAAGGAACAGAGGTGACCAAGGAGGCCTCCGAGATGGTTTTGGCTGATGATAATTTTGCCTCGATCGCCAACGCTGTGGAGGAAGGCCGCACAATTTACGACAACCTTCGCAAGGCCATTCTGTTTATCCTGCCTACGAACGGTGCTGAATCATTCGTGATTATGGCTGCTGTAATAATGGGAATCACAATGCCGATTACCCCTGTTCAGATTCTTTGGGTGAACATGGTTACAGCTGTAACACTTGCGCTGGCACTCTCTTTTGAACCGAGTGAAAAGGGAGTAATGAAGCGTCCGCCAAGAGCCACTGATGCACCTATTCTGGGCGGCTATTTTCTGTGGCGGGTTGGGTTTGTATCCCTGCTGATTGGCGGCCTTACGCTTTCACTATATTACTGGCTGAAAGATAACGGTTACGACGTTGAAGATGCCCGAACCATCGCTGTAAACACCCTTGTGGCCGGACAGCTATTCTACCTGTTCAATTGCCGCCGGATGCATGAACCCTCGATTGGGGCCGGATTCTTCAACAATAAGTATGCATTCTACGCGGTTGGTGTACTCATCGTTTTCCAGCTCATCTTCACTTATGCGCCATTTATGAATGAGTGGTTCGGCACAGCTCCACACACTGCCTGGTACTGGGTTTTCCCATTGGGTGGAGGATTTCTCGTATTTTTGATGGTGGAGGTGGAAAAGTATTACCTGGGCCAAAGAAGGCTCAGAAAATTGAAGAATGAGTGGAGTGACAAAACACATAACTTAAAGTAAAAATATGTCTGACCTAACATTAGAATCCATTTCCCTCGACACTATCGTAAATCTCGTTAAAGAACGGGACCCCGATCAAACCGAATTTCAGCAGGCTGTGCAGGAGGTAATGGAATCGGTAGTACCTTTTGTAAAAGAGAATGAAAAATATCATCGAAGTGGATTGCTGGAGCGATTGATTGAACCGGAGCGTATGGTGATGTTCCGTGTGCCATGGGAAGATGATGACGGCAAATACCAGGTAAATCGCGGCTACAGGGTTCAGTTTAACAGCGCTTTGGGGCCCTACAAGGGCGGCTTGAGGTTTCATCCTTCCGTGAATCTGAGCATTATCAAATTTTTGGCTTTTGAACAGACTTTCAAAAATTCACTTACCGGCCTGCCGCTGGGTGGCGGAAAAGGTGGTTCCGATTTTAACCCGTGGGAAAAGTCGGATGGTGAAATCATGCGGTTTTGCCAAAGCTTTATGAATGAACTTTTCCGATATGTTTCCAGCGACACCGACGTTCCTGCAGGCGATATCGGCGTGGGAGAACGAGAGGTTGGTTACATGTTTGGTCAGTACAAACGATTAACTGCCGAGTTCACCGGTGTGCTGACCGGCAAAGGCCTGGCTTATGGAGGCAGTAAAGTTCGGATGCAGGCCACGGGGTATGGACTGCTCTATTTTGCTGAAGAAATGCTGAAGCAAAAAAACGATTCCATCGAAGGAAAGACCGTGGTGATTTCTGGTTCTGGAAATGTAGCCCAGTTTGCCTGCAAAAAGTCGATAGAGCTCGGTGCGAAGGTAATCACTCTATCCGATTCAGGCGGCTATATTGTTGACGATGAGGGAATTGATGAGGAGAAGTTTGAATACATCAAAAAACTGAAAAACGAAAAAAGAGGGCGCATCAAAGAGTATGCTGAGAAGTACGATTGCGAATTCAGGGAAGGAAAGCCGTGGGGAGTTGATTGCGATGTTGCACTGCCCTGTGCCACTCAAAATGAAATCGAAAGAGAAGATGCGCAGTCACTTTGCAAAAATGATGTTCTCTGCGTGGCCGAAGGTGCAAATATGCCCTGCACCGATGAAGCCGTTAAAGTATTTCATGATGCCGGGGTCCTTTATGGCCCAGGAAAAGCATCGAACGCCGGCGGTGTAGCCGTCAGCGGGCTTGAAATGACACAGAACGCCAAACGTCTTTCCTGGAGTTTTGAAGATGTGGATGAAAAGCTTGTGGAGATTATGAAAACCATCCATGAAAAATGTGTTGAACACGGCAAAAACGGTAATTCCATAAATTACGTAGACGGAGCAAACATTGCCGGATTCATCAAAGTGGCCGATGCGATGATTGCCCAGGGGCATGTTTGAGAACAACCGTACAACAGATGACTTCCACCCGTCAGGCTGTCAACCCGCCGTCAACAGGGATAGGTGCACCGGTGATAAACCGGCTTTCATCCGATGCAAGAAACAGGACCAGATCAGCAATTTCATCGTTGGCAGCATACCGCTTCAGAGGGATCATCTTTTCAAAACCTTTTTTTACCTCTTCGGCATTGCCGGGTGAAAACTGCTCTTCAAGTGATCTCATCATTCGGTTATCCACAGGTGATGGATGAATTGAATTGACACGAATATTGTATTCAGCCCCTTCCAGTGCGGCGGTTCGCATCAACCCAACAAGTGCGTGTTTACTTGTGCAATAGGCCGAGACATTGGCCGTTCCCTGAAAACCGGAAACCGATGAGTTGATAATCACACTGCCACCACCACTTTTTCTCAGGTACGGAAATGCATATTTGATCCCAAGCCAACTCCCTTTTGTATTGACCGCCATCACCTTATCAAAGATCTCTTCCGGATAGTCACAAATGGGCTTCACTGTACCTTCAATTCCGGCATTCAGAAACAGAATATCGATTCGCCCAAACTCACGAACTGCCTGTTCTGTATATCGTTTCACATCTTCACTTTGGGAAACATCCGCAGCACATATTTTTACTCTATCAGATGATAATTTTCCAGCCGCTTTTTTGAGAGAATCTTGCTCCAGATCAACGAGTAAAATTCCGGCTGCTCCCTCTTTCAAAAATAGTCGTGCCGTTTCGAGGCCGATATCCCCGGCACCTCCTGTAATCACTGCAACTCTGTTTTTCAATTTCATTGTTACCTCCTCACTGACTCATCTTTCTATAAAGCTATGAAAGAAGTGTGAGAGGAATGTGAATTCAAAAATTGAGGAAGACTAATGTTAAGTCAAATTGCAATTATCAGGGAATCATCGGATGAGTTGATCCGGGATCATCTTAACCCGGATGTCGTTTCACGCCTGTCCCGAACAAACTTGTAGGTAGGAATCGCAGGGCCCGGTGCTCACAGTAAATAAGTTAAGCGTAATGGTAACAATTGATTTGGAATCGTTAAAATATACACCCTGTTTTTCTGCGAGATTTTTTCCGCTGCCATTTTTCCAACAACCAGTGAATGCTGAGAAAAAAATCACTTGGTGAAATATCCGGGTTAATCCTTATAAAATTTCCCGTTTCGCCTTGTCATTTCAACAAGTAAATCGGCAGGTTTGAACCTTTTCCCGTACTTCTCATAATACGATTCCATTTTTTTCTGAATTTCTTCTGATCCGGTGTTGTCAATATAGCGAAATGGACCACCGAGGAATGGCGGAAAACCGAGGCCAAGAATAGCACCCAGGTCTCCGTCAACCGGCCTTTCAAGAATGTCTTCCTGAAGGCAATAGACGGCTTCATTCAGCATCATCAGAATCAGGCGATCCTCAATTTCATCAGCGCTGAACGACTTTCTCTTCGAACCACCGAAAAATTTATAGATCTCTTCATTTACCTCCTTTTTCTTTTTCGACCCTTTTTCATATTTATAAAATCCTTTCTTGTTTTTGCGTCCCTTGTATCCCGCATCCAAAAGTTCTTTGGCTTTTTTGCTGGTTTTCCCACCGCGAGACTCAAACTTTTTACTCAGTACATCAGCCACATGTGCAGCCACATCAATTCCCACTTCATCAAACAGGGCTATCGGCCCCACTGGAAATCCGAAATCTTTCATCACCTTATCGATCTGTTCAATGGAAGCCCCCTCTTCGAGAATAAACAGTGTTTCGTTCATGAATGGAGCAAGAATTCGGGTGGTGTAAAACCCGGGACCGTCGTTCACCACAATAACTGTTTTTCCCTGCCTGAGACCCAAATCGAAAGCTGTGCCGATTACCCAGTCTGCGGTTTCCCCGGTTTTAACTATTTCGAGCAGGGGCATTTTTGGTACCGGAGAAAAGTAATGCATGCCAATTATTTTTTCGGGCCAGAATGCTTCGGAGCTGATTTTTGATATGGGCAACGAAGAGGTATTCGAGGCGATAATTGTATATTCCTTTGCATAATTTTCTATTTCACGGACAATATTTTTTTTAATATCAATATCTTCGAAAACGGCTTCGACAACCAGATCAATATTTTGGAATCTGTCATAACTTTCAGTTGTGTGAATCTGACTCATCAGGCGGTCACGCTCGAATTCCGATATTATTTTTTTTGATACTTTTTGATTCAGGTTTCGCCGAATCTTAAGTTCTCCGGTCATGGCATCGGGCAGAGATTGGTCTTTGAGCCAAACATGATGTCCTTGTTCGATTGTAATTTCGGTAATTCCGGACCCCATCAATCCGGCACCAAGTACACCGATGTTTTTAACCTGTTTTTTTTCTTTTTCAAAAGGATTTTTTTTAGCAGCATTCATACCAAAAAAAAGCTGTACAAGCGCTCTCGATTCCGGGGTTACAGCCAGCTCTCCAAATAATTTCGATTCATTTTTCAGCCCCTTCATGAATCCGTTTTTATAGCCGTATTCCACACTCTCAATAATTTTCATAGGTGCAGGATAATTCCCCCTTGTTTCAATCAGAGTACGTTCGCGGGCTTTTTTAAAGATAGTATTTCGCCCGATTGGGTTACCTTCTACCACCTTCTCGATAAATGTGCGTTTGTCCTTTTTCTTCTTCTTTTTCTTTTTGAGTCGGATAACCGCCTTAACTCCGGCTTTTTTGATGGCATGGGGATGAGTCACTTCATCGGCAAAGCCCATTTTATCGGCCTGCCGGCTGTACATATTTTTCCCGGTGAGCATGTAAGTCAGAGCCTTTTGAATACCGATCAATCTCGGAAGGCGCTGGGTTCCGCCCATCCCGGGCAGGAGTCCCAGTTTTACTTCGGGAAGGGCAATTTTCGTGGATGAATGATCTGAAATAATCCGGTAATGGCAGGCCAGTGCAAGTTCGGTACCCCCGCCCATACAGGAACCGTGAATACCCGCAACTATCGGTTTGGAAAAATTCTCTACGCGAAATAAAATATTATTTCCAATACGGCTGAGTTCTTCTAGCTCTTCGGCAGTTTCCCTCTCTTTGAACATCTCAATATCAGCTCCGGCAATAAAATTCTCCTCTTTTCCACTCATCAAAACGGCCCCGTCCATTCCCGGGTCCGATTCCAGCTTGTCCAAAAATTCAGAAAATTCGTCAATGAGCTTTTCATTCAGCTTGTTCACTTTCTCACCCGGTGTGTCAAGCGTTACAACCGCTACTTTTTTGATGACTTTAATATTCAATATGTTGTTTTGAAGCATAATCTTGTTGTCGATTTTTTGAGAAAATAAGTGCGGCAATACCGATTTAACCTTTATATCTCTCAATGATCATTGCATGTCCCTGTCCGCCCGCAGCACAGGCCGCAATGAGGGCATATCGCCCGTCTGCATGAATTAACCTGTTGGCAGCAGTTGTCAAAAGCCTCATACCGGTAGCAGCAAAAGGATGGCCGATAGACAGGGACCCACCCCAGCGATTGATTTTATCCTCTGGAATCTTGCCAATGGGTAATGTCCGGTTGAGTCTTTCCCTGGCAAATTCGGCACTTTCCAGCGCTTTTAGTACGGTAAGCACCTGGCCTGCAAATGCCTCATGTAACTCGAAAACATCGATGTCATCAAGTTTCAGGTTCATTTCATCCAGTACGGCTGGAATGGCAAAAGCCGGTCCGATCAGCAGTTCATCACCCGGTTTTTGGGCGGTGTAAGTAAAGCTTCGAATGGTCGCTTTTGGACTGTAATCAAAATTTCGGGCAAATCTTTTTTCCATTAAAAGCCCGGCGGATGCTCCGTCTGTCAGAAAGGTAGAGTTTCCCGCAGTAAGACTTCCGTGTGGTTTTGTAAAAGCGGGTGGAAGTGAGTGAAGCTTTTTTAATGTGGTGTCTTCACGGATGCCATTATCAAAGGTCATAAAATTTTTACCTTCATTAATGGTAACCGGGATCATTTCATGCTCAAGATATCCTTTTTCCATTGCTTCATCTGCTTTTTGGTGAGACTTTAATGCAAATGCATCCTGATCTTTTCTCAAAATCCCATATTTCCCCACCATTTTGTCACAACTTTGCCCCATCGTTTCCCCTGTGGAAAATTCCGAAATAGACGGTATTTCAGGCAAGAAATCTGATGGTGAAAGTCCTCTCAAAAAACCAAACCAGTCAAAAATATTGCGGTATTTCTGAGCCTGGAGCAGTTTTTGTCTGAGCGGCTTCCTTAACCTGATGGGAATATCACTCATCACTTCCACACCACCGGCAATGGCACAATCGATCTGGCCTGATATTATAGCGTTATACGCGGATGTAATCGCCAGACTGGATGAGATACAGGCCATGGATACTGATGTTGCCGGTAAGGACTCTGGCAAGCCGGCACCCAGTGTAATTTCCCGCGCCACATTACTTGTATTGATATCCTGAATAACATTGCCAAAATATAAATGGCCAATGTGATTAAGATCCGGAATAGTTTTTGTAATCAGTCCCTGAACTGCCAGTCTTCCAAGTTCGTATGCAGAAAAATCTTTGAACTGGGTTTGAGAACGAAGAAATGGAGTTCGTTTTCCCTCTACAAAAACAACCTCTCTGTTTTGATCATAACTGCTCATGGCGGATTCATACCCCTTTTTATGCGAGAACTTAACATTATTGTCATGTCAACGATCAAATGACGGGAAAACCCGCAATGTTTTTTCTTCAAATAGACTGTATAATTCCATTCTTACTATCATTGGTGACAAGGAAACATTGCGGGTTTCTTTCGAAACTTCATTCTTGACACAACACTATTAACTGCAAGACTATAAATAAAGAAAAATTTCTTTATGAAAAACTGTTTTATTGAATTCCAAGAGTTTGTATATTTACTGCTCTTTAGGATTTAATGAACTATTCGGGTGGTTAGCTCAGTTGGTTTAGAGCACCTGCCTTACAAGCAGGGGGTCACAGGTTCGAATCCTGTACCACCCACTCCAAGTAAAGCCTTGCAACGTATAATTTTATAGCGATGCAAGGCTTTTTTATTTTGAGTATTATTTGTGGAGAGGGTTCTCAAATAAACTATTCTATTCTTATTATAGATTCAATTTCATTTAAAAAGGATTCCTCATAATCTTTTCAGCCTCTTCCCGGTTTACTCCTCTGTTATCCATGATTTCCTGGATGGTATCTTCAATTAATTCCTGATCACGCGCCTCTGATATCTTTTTTTTCAATGCATCAAGAGTTTTCATCATATTATTAAGCACGAGTGGTTTGAATTGAATGGGACAATTATAGTCGCTTTTCAGCAAGTGAGTGGCATTATCACGAAACTGGTTTTCGATCTCTCTCATCATTCGATCTTTATATTCTACGTTAAAATGATTTTTCAGAATGTCGAGTACATCCTCACCACTTACTTCTTTCACATCGAAATGTAAAAAATGGGTCCAATGGTAAAATTTTGAATCTTTCATTTGTATTTATACCCGGTTAGTTAGTGTTTATGATAAGATTAATGATTGGAAGTGACATCATACCGTCATATATGTAGACTCACCACAGATTGCTTATATTTCCCGAATTAACGAAACTGAATCTGGCATAACAACTTTGAGTTAGGAAGATTCATTATCCATAAAAAGCCTTCAATTCCAGGAACGAAAACAAAATCCATCAGCATGAAAAAGAATGATCAATCAAGACGCTCGTTTTTAAAGAAAATGGGAGCAACTGCGGCCGGAATGAGCATGGTTCCCATGATGATCAAGGCGGGCAATAAGGCAGAGACCCTCGAGTTCGTTGACCTTGGACAGAAGAAATTTTCGGCCAATGACCATATCCGCCTCGGCCTGATTGGAACCGGGGGAATGGGAATTGGAGATGCACAAACCGCCCTTCAGATAAGCGGGGTGGAGCTTGTGGCGGCTTGTGATCTTTACGAAGGAAGGCGACGCCGTGCCAAAGAGCTTTGGGGAGATGATATTCAGACCACTGCAGATTACCGGGAGATCCTGGGTCGTACTGATGTGGATGTGGTTATCAACGCAACGACCGATCACTGGCACGAGAAGATCAATGTGGACGCAATGAGAGCGGGAAAACATGTCTACTGTGAGAAGCCGATGGTCCAAAAAGTAGATGAGGGACATCGTGTCATACAGGTACAACAAGAGACCGGAGTGGTGTTTCAGGTGGGGAGTCAATACACCAGTTCGCTTCTGAGTGCCAAAGCAAAAGAACTCATTCAAGAAGGAAAAATCGGGGAAATAAACTTTGTGGAAGCGATTATTGACCGGCATAGTGCACTGGGAGCCTGGCAATATTCGATCCCGCCAGATGCCTCTCTGGAAACGGTTGACTGGGAGACCTATCAACGTGGAGTAACGGACCTGCCCTGGGACCCCAAACGGTTCTTCCGCTGGAGAAACTATCAGGATTACGGAACTGGACAGGCAGGAGATCTCTATGTTCACATGCTCTCTATGCTTCACTTTATCACGGGATCAGATGGCCCAACTCGTGTAATGTCAACGGGCGGTTTGCGCCACTGGAAGGATGAACGGGATGTGCCGGATATCCACCTCGGCCTCTATGACTATCCGGAAACAGAAAATCATCCACCTTTCAATTTAGCACTTCGCACCAACTTCATAAGTGGTGACGGGGGGCAGTTCCTCTTCCGGATCGTGGGATCTGAAGGTGATATTACGATCAGCTGGTCGTCTCTTGTTCTGAGACGCAACCCGTTACCTGAAGCTCCGGGAATGTCCATTAACACGTTTCCTGAGGATGTCCGTGAGCAGTTCATCGCCGAATACAACAAAATGTACCCACAAAATCCGAAAATTCAAGAACCCAATGAATTTGTCTATCGAGATCCGGACGATTACAAAGGAATGCGATATGACCACTTTGTCAACTTCTTCAACTCGATTCGCAATGGCACACCGGTCTTACAGGATGCAACATTCGGATTACGGGCAGCCGGCCCCACATTTGCAGGCAATCAGAGTTACTATGATGGAACCATCGTTAGCTGGGACCCGGATCGAATGATTATTGTTTCCTGATTCATAGTGAATCAAATACTGTAATGGCAATTATCTATTTCGAATAAATCAAAGTTCAGCTACCCGAAGTATTTGCAAAACCTGATTCTTCGGATTATAGCAACCATTTCTGGGTTCAGTGACCCGATATATACCACTACTCATGCCCCCAGGGTGCAGGCGGCAACTCTTCAAGCGGCTCGGTCATGTCGAAATCTACGCGCCAGCTCCAGCTTGTATCCCGGATGGTGCCGTAGGTGTACCACTCGCCGTGTACAATTTCAATTCGCCAGCCTCGAAAAATACCGGTCTCTTCGGTGCGTTCCACCGATTTAAATTCATGCCGAACAGCGGTTCCCTCACCATATGAGAAACCACCGTACATAGTAAAATCGTCCTCACTGCCATCGGGCTTGCGGTGGTCGTGGCGGATTTCCAGTCTGCCGCCGTGTTTGGTAAAAATCCAGGTTCGTGAACGGTCCCAGTCTTGTTCTTCTTTTTTTGCGGCTCACCGCATGAGATCACAAAAAATGCAGAGGCGAAAAAAAAGAGTGGTACGTGTCATAAAATTGTATGTTTATATAAAATAAAGCGAAGATATCAGAATTGATAAAAGAATGAAGCAGAAGGATGATATACGGGATTCCGGGATTTCATTTCATAAACTAATCCCAAATACATTGTTGCTTTTTCACCACTATTTATCCGGTACAATCCGCAACAATTCACCATTTTCATGATCAGTTAAAATGTAAAGAAATCCGTCCGGCCCCAGCCTGACATCTCTCACGCGACGACCAATAGAAAGGGACTCTTCGCCGATTACATTTTCACCATCGAGTACGATTCTTCGGATTTGTTCACCAGCAAGGCCGCCGCTGAAAAGATTTCTTTTCCATTCGGGAAACTGCTCACCTCTATAAATTGCTAGACCGCTCGGTGCCTGTGCTGGTGTCCATACTATTTTGGGATCTTCCATTCCCGGCCTGGAAGTTTCATCTGAGATTCTCGGCCCGTAATATTCACGGCTGTAAGTTACAGCAGGCCACCCGTAGTTTTCTCCCGCTATCAGCAGGTTCAGTTCGTCGCCACCTCGTGACCCGTGTTCATTGGCCCATACATAACCGGTTTCAGGATCAACGGTTAATCCCTGAATATTTCGGTGTCCAAGTGTCCAGATTTCAGGTTTTGCTGTTGGATCGTCAATAAAAGGGTTATCGTCCGGTACGGAACCATTATCATTCAAGCGGATCACTTTTCCGAGGTGAGCATCCATTTTTTGGGCATATTCCCTGTTCAGGATTCCGTCAATCGATGCGGGACGGTTACCGCCGTCTCCAATGGAAACAAGAAAGGTGCCATCGGGCAACCAGGCAATTCGCGAGCCAAAATGCTGATTATCACTTTTTGCCGGTTCAGCAAAAAACAGGATCTCCACATCGTGCAGCTCGTGATCTTCCAGTATACCTTTTGCAACAGCGGTTTGGTTTGCATCCTCATCACCATGAGCAAATGTAAAATAGAGGTGCCGGTTCTCTTCAAAGCTGGGATGGGGAGAGATATCAAGCAGGCCACCCTGGCCAGAGACATAGATCGGGGGAAGGCCCCGGATTGGTTCTGGATGTAATTCTCCATCGCGAATTACACGGAGCCGGCCGGGCCGTTCTGAAACAAGCATCGATCCATCCGGAAGCCAGGCCACCGACCAGGGATGCACGAGCCCGTCTGAAATAAGTTCGGTTTGCCAACCTTCCGCTTCTGGTACCTCATCACTGGTTTCAACCGGGCCATCGGGCATGGCACATGCAGTAATAAATACAGCAAGAATCAGGAAAAATGATTTTTTCATACTTTTATCTGTCGGATGATTGACAATATTTATTCTTAAATATGCAGCTTTTAAATTATAAGTTTACTCATCCTTCTAACGTTCATTTAAAAATCAAATCATGAAAATTTCCGGAATCCTGGAAACCTGTTTGTATGCTGCGGATCTCCAAAAAGCTGCTAATTTTTACACTAAACTGCCAGGGCTACAACTGATCGCCAAGGAAGATGGGAGACACCTTTTTTTTAAATGTGGAAAAACCATGCTGCTGATTTTTAATCCCGATCACACCTCCAGTGAACAGACCGATATGGGCGGAGATCTTATTCCGCTGCACGGGAGCAGGGGGGCCGGGCATGTGGCTTTTTCGGTCAAAGATGATGAAATAAGTTTGTGGAGAGAGTTTTTAAACGATCAACAGATCCCTATTGAATCGGAAGTGAACTGGCCGAATGGATCGGTTTCTCTATATTTTCGTGATCCTGCAGGAAATAGCCTGGAAGTGGTGAGTCCCAAAATCTGGAAACGATAAACTATCCCGGATATCTCACATTAAAAATTTTAAACAGTGTTTATGTTGTTGATATATTATACTTATATACCCATATATTGGATCTTCAAATCAAAACACCCTGTTTTCTGAGATATCCGGGCTATGGATTCTTCCTCAGCAGTTCAGAACCATGCTTGAGCAACTGCTCAGTTGTATGTACATATTTTTCTCCCAGTTTTCCCTTTAGTACAGAGAGTGCCTCATCATAGGCTTTAACAAGATGTGGAGCCAGTTTCTTTCCTTTTTCCGATAGTGAAACCTGAGACAATCTCCCATTCCTGCTTTTTTCAACCAAGCCTTTCTTCACAAGTTTATTCACAAATCTTGTGATGGTTGAAGGGGCCAGGTGCATTTTTTCAGCCAAATCCTTTTGGGTTATTTTCTCATATTCATGGAGCAGCAAAATCAATTCTACGTATGGAGTGGCAAGTTTGTGCTCTTTGAAATAGTTATCAAAAAACTGGCATACTTCCCGGCTAAATGAATTGAGTATCGCATGCATGGCAGGAGAGATTAATTAAAGTTGTACATACATAAAGCACAAAATATTTCAATAATCCAAATTCAGGAATTATAAGCCCCGAAAATACAACCTCACATTTCCTTTTAAGTGTGTGAATTGCGATCTTTCACAATATCCCGATCTTATCATGTACAGAGTTCAGCTTAAAAATTTCGAAGGCCCCCTTGACCTGCTTCTTTTTTTTATCAAAAGAGATGAGCTGAACATTTACGACATCCCAATCTCTCACATAAACAGGGAATTTTTAGAATATATCCGCCTGATGGAAGAACTGGACCTGGATATTGCCAGTGAATTCATCTATATGGCCAGTATGCTTATGTCGATTAAAGCACGAATGATGCTGCCTGCAGAGAGTGACGTGGATGATGACCTGGACGAGGACGATCCGCGCTATGAACTAGTCCAGAAACTGCTGGAGTACAAACGTTACAAAGAGATGGCTGAAAAGCTCACCATTATCGATGAAGAAACCCGGAAAAAATACTACCGTGGTTATACCGATTCCGATGAAGTGCAAAAACAGGCATCAGGTGAAGCACTGAAAGATGTAACACTTTTTGACCTGATGGCCGCTTTCCGCAAAGTTCTCGCCGATATCAAACGTCAAAACACCTATCATAAAGTGGAAAAGGTGAAGATGACAGTTGAACAACAAACGGAGTATATTCTGGATCTGCTCCAGGAAAGGGGACGCTTTTCATTTTACAACATATGTATGGAATTGAAAACAAAAGCCGCAATCGTGGTTACCTTTCTTGCAGTTCTGGAAATGCTGAAAGAGCAGCAAATCAACTTGTTTATCGAAAACAACAATCCCATAAACTTTTTTATCGACCTGAAGCCAGTTGACGAAATTATCGGCCAGGCACCCAATGAAAATATTTCACCATGAAAAAAACTATCTTCGCCCTGTTTTTTATAGCTGCAGGCTGTGCAGGAACCAACTCGATTACCTACGATACCTCTACGGAAAATTTACTGCAATTCTCCGAAACCATTGACTCTGATTTTCTTAGGCACCATCTACAAATTATCGCACACGACAGCCTTGAAGGAAGGGACACAGGGATGAGGGGGCAGAAAATTGCAGCCCGTTACCTGGCTGAATTTTATGAAGACCTCGGCTTTACACCCAAAGGTGATAATGACACCTGGTTCCAGCATTTTGAACTTAATGCCATTGCCACCGATAGCCTTGTATATACAACTTATCATGTTGAGGGTAGCGACTCACTTGCCATCAACACTACAGTGGAAGCTCCCGGTTCATACGGCCATTACTACCGAACATTTGGCGGAAATATGCCGCTGGAGGGTGACATCGTTTTTGCCGGATTCGGAGTGAACGATTACGAACGAAATATACACCATCTTGACGGGGATGAACTGGAAGATAAATGGGTGATGATTTTTGATGACATCCCTTATGTTGTGGATGGCGACACACTGATCAATCCGAGAATATCCTCTAATAACCGCATGAGCCTCATTTTAAGGAATTACAATGCAAAAGGAATTCTGCTGATTTCCGATCAGTCTTCTGCAAACTATAATGAAGCAGCCGAGCGACATTCCCGCCTGGTGGCCAATCCGGCAAATCTGAGCCTCCGCTATCTTCAGCAGGGACAACGCGGACAAAGTATGCCGGTTGCAGAGCTGCAAATTAGTCCGCTGATGGCAGCCGGGATACTTGGGCTGGGAAGTGAAAGCGATCTGGATGCTGCCCGTGATTCCCTGATTAAAAACATACACGATTTTCGAGCTTCTCAAACCTCACACTATCTGCGTTATGAACCGTATGCCGGACCCGGATTTCTGGAAACTGAAAATGTACTGGCCTATTTCGAAGGCGCCGATCCTGAACTAAAAGAAGAAGCCCTTGTTCTGGTAGCGCACTACGATCACCTGGGTATTGGCTCTCCGGATGAAACCGGGGATATGATTTATAACGGCGCCGATGACAACGGCAGCGGAACCGTGGCACTGATGGCCGTTGCCAACGCCCTGAACCAAGCCAGGCAAGCTGGTTATAAACCAAAACGAAGTGTGCTCTTTCTCCACGTTTCAGCCGAGGAGGTAGGGCTGCTGGGTTCACGCTACTATTCCGATCACCCTGTAATTCCGATCGAAAATACCATCGCCAATTTTAATGCCGATATGGTGGGAAGAAGTGATTCCCGAAATGTGGAAGCCGGAGACACCGATTATGTATATCTTATTGGCGGGGATATTATATCATCAGAGCTGGACAGCATGGTTGTTGCCGCCAATGAACGCAGTGTAAACATGAGAATCGATCGTCATTACAATAATCTAAACGATCCGAATCAGTTGTTCCGCAGGAGTGACCACTGGAATTTTGGGCGACTCAGTATTCCATTCGTCTTTTTCTTCACCGGTCTGCACGATAATTATCACCGGCCATCAGACACCGTAGACAGAATTGAGTTCGATAAATATACCCGGATTGTTCAACTGATCTACTCTTCAACCATAAAAGTAACCAACGCTGATGAACGGCCTGAAGTAGACAACCAGGAATTTATTGATATTACCAACCGGGTGCCGAGATAACCGTATTTATTTGCATGTACAAACCAGATAAAAAAATCCTTTCTTTCCCACTGGATGATGTAAAGTTAAAGCAAGTCGTATCTGTCCGAAAAGTAACCCACTCGGTTTACTCAAATGGTTGGTTGAACATTGGCCCAAAAGAATTTTTTATGAAGATAAAGGGCGTGGGTAGTTTTTATGCATGTGACGGGGATTATGTTGAGATTGCACCGGTAAAAGGAGTAACCAACAACTTTGTAGAGCTATACCTTAACGGTTCGGTGTATGGTGCTATTCTTCATCAACGGAAGATGCTGCCATTGCATGGAAGTTCGTTTGAAACAGAAGGACGCGGTGTGATGCTTTGTGGAGAATCGGGTGCAGGAAAATCATCGCTCACTACTTCTTTCTGCCTGAATGGAGCAGGATTTCTCACTGACGATGTGTCTCCGGTTATACTTCGGGATGGCCTTCCTCACATCCTCTTCATGATGTTTTGATGCTTGCCATTGGCGACGTGCAGGAAGTTGACATCCAAAAAATCAGTGATTAGGAAATTTTACAGATGCCCACGGAAATGACACCATTCTTACTCAGTAAACCTCCAGGAACATTCGTTCTGCTGGTTTTACACCGGTTTTCAGTTCATCCCGGGTCCAGTGTGCCGGGTCTTTTTCCATGAGCGTGTCATCCACTTTCAGGTAATCGAACTTACCCATCATCGCCAGAATCTGGAAAATTCCGGTTTCCATTCCTTTCAGACCACAGATATAGATCAGCGTGTTATCTTTTTCAAGGATTGGCTTCATAAGATCAGCCCGGTCAATGAGTGAATACTGCACATAAGGTTTGGTGCCGTCTGCACGCGGGTCTTCCCTGGAAACCGATTTTAGATACCGAAATGAAGAGTGTTTCTGATCCAACTCTCCGAACAGGTTTTTATATAGCAGATCGGTTCTATACGGACAGCCAAAGGCCAGTACAAGATCGTTACTGTAATCCATCCTCAGGAGATCCATAATCATTCCGCGGAAAGGTGCAATTCCGGTGCCTGTAGCAAAAAAGAGATAGTTGTAATCCTGTGGGTTTTCAGGCAGAATAAACCGCTTACCTGCAGGCCCTGTCATCAGAATTTTGTCGCCCGCTTTTCGGTTGCAAAGATAGTTAGAGCAAACACCCAAAAAGAGTTCCTGTGTCTCCCAGTGTTCATCGATCACCCGTTTTACAGTGGTAGCATAAATTTTTCCTCTGCCATCTTCCCCGCCCGAAGGTGAACAGCTCGAATACAGACGCACTTTGTGTGGCCGCCCGTTTTCATCAATACCCTCGGCAATGACTCCCACACTTTGGCCGGGCACAATGCGGTTCTCGAGGTCCGTTCCGGAGACATCAAATTCGATATGGCGAACAAAGTTTGGAGAGGAAGAGTCTGTGGCAATTTCGCTTTTGGTGATGGGCACTGTAACCGGATTCCGCGGTTTGTAAAAGTGCATGTCAACATCAGGAAGAGAGATTGTTTTTTCAGTCGTAAGTGGCATGTTGGTTCGGTTTTTTGATAGGTGACAGTTCAGATAAATTTATCGCGGCGGTAACTCTGCAGAATTTTCAGGTAGTTGGCCCGTTCGAATGCAGCCGGTTCGGCAACTGATGCAGAACTCATTGCACCCTGCATCTGCCCAACCGACTCGTAGCCTTTCTCATCCATCCACTCCTGCAAACCCTCAATCAGTATACGAATAGTACCAATACCTTTCTGTAAAAGCAGTGATGTCATCATGACGACATCTGCACCGACAAGAAGCATTTTGACCACATCTTCCGAAGTATGAACTCCAGTAGTAGCGGCAAGACTGCATCCAAGATGCGGCCGAAGAATGGCTATCCACCGGAGTGGAAGGCGTTTTTCAAAGGAACGGCTCAGTTCCAGGCCAGGAGTAACATCCAGAGTTTCAAGATCGATATCGGGCTGATAAAATCGGTTGAAAAGGACAAGTCCATCTGCACCGGCCATTTCCAGTTTGGTGGCCATGTTGGCAAATGCACTGAAATAAGGACCCAGTTTGATTGATACCGGAATATTCACAGATCTTTTTACAGTTTTCAGATTTTCGAGGTACATTTTCTCCACCGTCTCCGAGGTCATATCAGGGCTTGCCGCAATGTAGTAAATATTCAATTCCAGTGCATCAGCTCCGGCTTCTTCCATCCGTTTAGCGTATGACATCCATCCCCCCTTCGAAACACCATTCAGGCTGGCGATAACAGGAATTTCCACTTCTTGTTTTAAACGTGCAATATGCTCAAGATAATCGTCCGCTTCGAGATTGTGATACTCCTCAGGTTCAGGAAAGTAGCTCAGTGCTTCGGCGTAGCTTTCTCCGGTTGTAGTAAGAAAGTGATCGAGTGCACGGTTCTCATGAATAATCTGCTCTTCAAAAAGCGAGTAGAGTACAACTGCTGAGGCACCGGCATCCTCCATCTTTTTCACATTTGAAACTTCACTCGAAAGCGGGGAGGCCGATGGCACCAGCGGATTTTTAAGTGTCAGACCAAGATATTTGGTTTCAAGGTTCATAAAGTTTCTCCATCTCTTCATAGTGCCGCCACTGTTTATTGACATGAGCCTGAGCCTGATCCATTAGTGATTTGGCAGCTTTCGGGTTTGATTTATTAAGCATCAGGTAACGCATTTCGTTGTTCGCGTACTCTTTGAATGGGATCTTCGGTGCTTTGGAATCGAGCTGAAATGGATTTTTCCCTTCACTTGCCAGCATCGGATTAAATCGGAACAGCGGCCAATAACCTGACGTAACAGCCAGTTTCTGCTGGTTGAGGCCATATTTCATATCGTACCCGTGAGCAATACAGTGACTGTATGCAATAATAATCGACGGGCCGGGATATTTTTCCGCTTCTATAATTGCACGAATTGCCTGTGTGTCGTCTGCACCCATCGCTATCCTGGCAACGTAGGCTTCACCGCCGCTTACAGCCAGCATACCCAGATCTTTTTTGGGCGATTCTTTTCCTCCAGCTGCAAATTTCGCGATAGCTCCAAGTGGAGTTGCTTTGGAACGCTGACCGCCCGTGTTGGAGTACACCTCTGTATCCAGCACAAGGATGTTCACATCGCGGCCGCTTGCCAGAACGTGATCCAGTCCGCCATAGCCGATATCATAAGCCCAGCCGTCACCACCGATGATCCACACACTTTTCCTTACCAGGTAATCGGCCAGACTCAGCAGCATCCGGCTCTCCTTCGATTCATTCCTCTCCAGATACTCTTTGAGTTTTCGAACTCTCTCACGCTGTTCAAAAATACCGGCTTCATCTGATTGGTCGGAATTCAAAATTGCAGTGGAAAGTTCTTCGGGTATAGATCCGTTCATCCGTTTCAAAAGCTGTAACGCCTGTTCGTTCTGTTTGTCTATTGTGATGCGGAAACCAAGGCCAAATTCTGCGTTGTCTTCAAAAAGAGAGTTCGACCAAGCCGGGCCAAGTCCTTCGGCATTTTTTGTCCACGGTGTGGTGGGCAGGTTACCTCCGTAAATCGACGAACAGCCGGTAGCATTTGCCACGATCATCCGTTCACCAAAAAGCTGAGTAACCAGTTTGATATAAGGCGTTTCCCCACATCCTGCACAGGCACCGGAAAACTCAAACAGTGGTTGCAAATACTGTGATCCTTTCACTGTGTTGGTCTTCAGTGCGGTACGGTCATACTCAGGAAGGTCAAGGAAGAAATTCCAGTTTTCTTTCTCCTGTTCCATAAGAGGTTCCGTCCAATCCATATTGAGTGCTTTGCGTCCCACTTCCTGCCTGTTTTTAGCGGGGCAAACTTCCACACAAAGTTCACATCCGGTACAATCTTCGGGTGAAACCTGGATGGAAATTTTGGTTTTATCAGGCCATTCGCGGCCTTTTGCATCCATAAATTTGAACGCAGCAGGAGCTGCCTCGAGGTAACTCTCATCAAACGCCTTCACACGTATGACAGAGTGCGGACATACCATCACACACTTGCTGCACTGGATACAAACGTCGGGATCGAGTACGGGAATCTGCTGAGAAATATTTCTCTTTTCCCACATCGCTGTTCCGCTTGGAAATGTACCATCTGCCGGGAATGCACTCACGGGAAGTTCATCACCCTGACCTGCAATAATTTCGGCAATTACTTTCTGAACAAATTCAGGTGCCTCCTCCGAAACAGTTCGCCGCATCGCTTTATTTGAAGTATCATCTTTAGCGAAAGATTTCGGATCGATCTCGAAAAGATTTTCCAGGGCAAGATCTACAGCACGGTGATTTGCTTCTCGAACGGTACGTCCTTTTTTACCGTAGGTGTTGTCAATCGCCTGCTTGATGAAACCAATTGCTTTGTCTTTTTCCAGAATTTCTGAAATTGCAAAAAAGCAGGCCTGCATCACCGTATTGATCCGGTCACCCACTCCGCTTTCCCTGGCAACCCTACCGGCATCTATGCAGTAGAGCCGAATCTCTTTTTCAATCAACTCTTTTTGAACATTTTCGGGAAGATTTTGCCAGATTTCCTCTTTTGGCCAGGGTGTATTCAGCAGAAAAACAGATCCATTACGGGCATATTTCAGCATATCATACCTGTTAAGGAAGGCAGATTGATGGCACGCCACAAAATCAGCTTTTTCGATGAGGTAGGGAGAACGGATCGGTTTGCTGCCGAAGCGCAGGTGTGATGTAGTTATCGCTCCAGATTTTTTTGAATCGTAAACAAAATAGCCCTGCACATGGTAGTCCGTCTGCTCCCCGATGATTTTAATAGAATTTTTGTTAGCACTTACAGTTCCATCAGAACCAAGTCCGAAGAATACTCCTTCAAAAAGATTTCCATCAGGTCGCACAGGCTTGTTTTCATACGAAAGGCTTGTGTGCGTTACATCATCATGAATACCGAGGGTAAAGTGATTTTTCTGTTCCTTTTTTTTCAATTCGCTGAAAACTGTACGGACCATCGAAGGAGTAAACTCCTTGGAAGAAAGCCCATACCGCCCGCCAATCACAGACGGGAAGTTTTGATCTGAACCGTTTGAGAACATTTTTTTCTCGCGGAGTGCAGTCACTACATCGGTGTAAAGAGGCTCTCCTGTGGCACCGGGCTCTTTGGTACGGTCGAGAACAGCAATCGATTTCACGCTTTCGGGGAGAGCTTTCAGAAATGCTTTGGTATCAAACGGGCGATAGAGCCGCACTTTTACAACACCTGTTTTTTCTCCTTCATTGTTAAGTGCATCTACAGTCTCATGAACGGTATCTGCGCCGGATCCCATGATCACAATAACACGGTCGGCATCTTCCACTCCGTAATAGTCGAAAAGATTATAAGATCGTCCTGTTAGTTGAGCAAAACGATTCATTGCTTCCTGCACAATCGCCGGACATTTCTGGTAGAACAGATTTGCTGCTTCCCGCGATTGAAAAAAGACATCGGGGTTTTGTGCGGTGCCGCGGATAAAAGGATGGTCTGAAGAGAGTGCCCGTTTACGGTGGGCAATCACCAGTTCATCATCAATCATAGCCCTCATCTGATCTTCTGTGACAACTTCAATTTTCTGTATTTCGTGCGAGGTTCTGAACCCGTCAAAAAAGTGAATAAACGGGATTCGGGATTCCAGTGATGCGGCATGTGAAATCAATGCCAGATCCATCGATTCCTGTACATTCGCAGATCCCAGCAGCCCCATCCCGGTCATGCGCATTGCCATCACATCGCTGTGGTCGCCAAAAATGGAGAGGGCGTGTGTAGCAATAGATCGTGCTGCCACATGAATCACCGTGGAATTCAGTTCTCCGGCTATTTTGAATAGATTAGGCATCATCAAAAGAAGCCCCTGCGATGCTGTAAACGTTGTAGTGAGCGCACCGGTTTGCAATGAACCGTGAACCGTTCCTGCTGCCCCCCCCTCACTCTGCATTTCGATGACTTCAGGCACACTGCCCCAGATATTTTTTCTGCCGGACATCGTCCAGGCATCGGCCCATTCCCCCATCGGAGATGCGGGAGTGATCGGATAGATGGCAATCACTTCATTTAAACTGTGTGCTACCATTGCCACGGCTTCATTGGCATCGGTTGTGATAGTTTCTGGTTTTTTTTTCAAAACAATCCCTCCACTTTTCAGGCTTTTTTAGATTCCGGGGCATCACTTCTGCAGGACTTCTTCTCATTCTCCGGATAGCTGTAACTATTAAATTATTCTGTGGAGGTTAAATATAGTACAGGTAATTACTGAAATTAGAATAGGGAATTCACTTACTGTTGTGATGAATCTTGCCTGCTGACTTTGAAATCTTTGCCCTCACAGCTATCTTAAAAGAAAAAAACCGCTATCAACAAAGCAGCCCATAATACCGCCCGATATTACGACAAGCTCGCCAAGCGGTATGAGAATCAGCATCGTTCTTATCTCATGCACACTCACGAAAAACTGCTTGATCAGCTTGAGATCGACCCGGAAGATGAAGTTCTGGATGTGAGTGCCGGAACCGGATTGATGGCTGAGGCTATTTTGAAAAAGTTTGGAAGTGTACGAAAGCTTGTTCTTAACGATCCTTCTGCGAAAATGCTGGAAGAAGCACGGTACCGGCTTCGCTATGAAGAAGCGGAATTTACTACCCATTTCGCCGAAGAACTGCCATTTGATGACAGCTCGTTTTCACAGATTATTTGCCTGAACGCATTTCACTATTACACAGATCAAGTGAAGGCTTTGGGCCATTTCAGGAGGTTACTGAAACCCGGGGGCACACTTTGGCTTCAAGACTGGAACCGGTCGGGCTGGTTTGTAATATTGAATCAGTTCATCAGCCAGCTTACTCCAGAGCATATTAACACACGATCGGAAGATGAATTTAAGAAGATGCTTGCCGATGCCGGTTTCTCCATTCGGGAAGCCGACCGGTGGAGTTACAAGTGGTGGAAGTTTTTTTATGCGCGTTGTGAGTAGTTTTAACCTGCATCAGTTTTTCTCGTTCCTTTTACTCTCCATCCACTCACGCAAGTTTTTAACTTCTGGTCGTATTTCCTTTGTTTGCCGGATGATATCTTCTGTCTCTTTCCAGGTTTTCATCCAGTGAAACATTTGGTAGAGGTCGTTTTGCATCAGCTTGAATAACCAGACAGGAGCAGGAATTCGAAACGGCTTTTTGCCAAAAACGGACTTGTATGTTTCCCTGCACTCATTCATTGACTTTTTGTCTGAAGCAAGCTTCAGCTCTTTTCCGAGATAAGAAGTCGGATTAGCAAATATGTTAGCAGCAATAGCTCCAACATCATCGGTTGAAATCCACAAAACAGGGAGATCAGGGCCGATAATTTTTTCCTTTACACTCCATGCCACCAGTGATGGAACAAAATCTCTGTCAAACATCAGTTCCATAAAAGCATTTGGCCGCAGAATGGTATAATGAATGCCAAGTGTTCGGATGAATTCTTCAACTTCCAGTTTACTGTTGAAATGAGGTACGCCCGTGTCAGACTCACCGGTACCTGCTGATGCATAAACCAGAAACTGAACACCTGCCTCAGCAGCCATCTTGGCTACTCGTTTTCCATGTTCCACCTCCTTTTTCAGACCGGTGATCCAAGGATTTTGAACACTAAATACACCGTAAAGATCTTCAAATGCAGGGCGGATTGAATCCGGTTCACTCAAATTTCCCTTTATAGTAATTGCCCCCAATTTTTTCAGTGCATTTGCTTTTGGGCTGTTGGGATTTCTGGTCAGTGCCCTCACCTTAAATCCCGATAATAAGAGATGCCTTGTTACAGCACCACCCTGCCTGCCTGTTGCTCCTGTAACAAGAATGGTATTTTGGGATTGCATAGCTCTTCCCTTTGGTTTGATGAAACTATTTTATCAGAAAATATCTACTTCCGGGTTTTTGGTACCTGGTTTAGATATTCTCTTCTATGCTGTCTATACGGGCTTCCAGTTGATCGAGTTTTTGCTGAACTTCTCTCAGCATATGGATAATGATAATGTGTGTTTTTTTTGCATCGATGCCAACCACACTTTCATCACTGGAGATCACATTTTCAATCTCTTCAAACTCTTCGGGTGAAATATTCAACTTCATATCTACTCTCCCTCGAGACTATTGCTGGCTTCGAAACCGGCGTCGGCCAGATCTTCAAAACCGCCTACATTATAAACATTATCAAATCCGCGTTCTCTCATCATTCGGGCTGCCTGGCCACTTCGATTTCCTGTGCGGCAATAGAGATAATAAGTTTTGCTCTTGTCCATCTCTTCAATGGCATCGTGAAACTCTCCGTTAAGCCAGTCATATTGAGCAGCTGAAAGTTTTAAGTGTCCTGAATTAAATTCATCCTTTGTCCTTACATCAATTACCTCGCCAGGATTTTGTTCAAGTATTTGTTTGAACTCTTCTGTAGTGATGTCTACATCCTGAGGATCTGATGACGAAAATGGGTTCACGATAAAACCTCCGATAATTAAAATTACAAGTGAAAATAAAAAAATAAGTTTTTTCATTTTTGCGCTGGGTGTTGTTATAAGATCAAGATACAATAGGCTAACAATCTGAACAGGTATTTTGGTTCACGAAAGATAAATCAAAATTTTCAGTATTCAACCAACTATCTATCCCGCAATTCGTCTCACGGGCACATAGTAAAATTTTCCGCCTGAGACGGATGTGTTCTCTCGGAAGTCACTCTATCCCGCATTTCTCACCAAGAAATTTAGCTGTGGGCAATCCCGACGGCGGTCGGGAGAAAATGGTGGCGGAAACGTACCTGAGTACGTTGAGCAAACCAT